>Ga0209284_10005730_pt1 | contig 12600 bp, 10 predicted proteins | sample FRY03_FD_187211 | JGI IMG/M metagenome (GOLD analysis project Ga0209284, IMG submission 187211) | Freshwater microbial communities from Lake Fryxell liftoff mats and glacier meltwater in Antarctica - FRY-03 (SPAdes) (version 2) | ecosystem: Environmental > Aquatic > Freshwater > Ice > Glacier... | reverse complement strand
GGCCGATGCCCCGTGTGCGACCACCGCCGATGACGATACAAATACTTCAGCCGCGATGGTGATCGCAACCGACGCACGAATCGAGGACAATGCGATGGACAAGGCGAACAATGCCCGCTCAATTTCTCAAGTCAAGTTTGACTTTGCGAAGTTTCGGTGCAGTATTTTTCCAATCGTTGATTGCAACGACAATGAAATCGACGATTACCTCGAGGCAGTCGACGGTAACAGTACTGATTGCAATGCCGACGGTGTGCCCGATGTTTGCCAGGTTGCCGTCGAAGACCCTGGAATACCAAGCCCCAACGACTGCAACCAGAATGAAATTCCTGACACATGCGATATCGCCGACGGTACGAGTCAAGATGTCAATGTCAATGGAGTACCCGACGAGTGCGAAGACCAAACGCTGTTATTCCGCGAGAGCTTCGAACTCATTCCATACGGTGTGATTAGCGCAGGAGAACTGCCGATTGCCAAGGTGGGAACACTGGCGCTGGCAGAACTGCGCTTATTAGATCCGACATTTCCTGAGTACTTCGCCAGCATTTCGACGACAGATCAGAATCCGGACACGATCACAGGCGGTGTGATCTACACAGACAATGTCCCTTCGCTCTTCCAATATGGTCTCGGCCAAAATGGTTCCGTTGCCCAGTGGAACGGCATTTTGGGGCAGGGATTTGCGACTGCATTTGGATCCAAGGGCTATGGACAGCGGCTCGACTTCGATTCGCTGACTGGCGACTTTCGCTCGGCGAACTCCGCAACAGGTGAAAGCGGTGTCACAACCATCACATTGGCCAGAAACACCAAGGAAGCTCGCTTCTATATGAATGCGATGGACTTCTCGAATTACTTTGATATTGAAGAGGCGTTTCCTGGGACTTATCCAAGCCTTGTGAACTTCCCATTCCTCCAAGCCAACATTATCACTGTTGAAGCTTTCCTCGACGACCAACCCATCTTTTGGCAGACCTATGACATGCGCGCCATCCAAACCCCAACTTATGCGACTGGATTCGCTTCCACAACCCAAGAGGGCGGGCCAGTTCGAATTGGGCAAGCGTTGGGGCAGGATCCTGACCCCGCGTTCGTCTTCAACAGAATCGTAATTTCCGGCGCATTCGTCGTGATCGACAATGTCTCATTCGACCTTGGGCAAACATTCGCAAATTGCCCTCCAGATATCGCCGGTGGCGTGCCTGAAGGCGGCCTGCCAACCCCAGATGGACGCATCGGCGCTGATGACCTCGTGCTCGTTCTTGCCCTCTTCGGCGAGGAAGCTGCCGGCAGTCCCATTGCGACCATTGCGGATATCAATTCCGATGGAATCGTGAACGCGATGGATCTTCTTGAAGTTCTCTCCACTTGGGGAAATTGCCCTGGTGGAATTGGCGGATGATCATTTTTAATCTCAGAAGGACTTAGACCATGATTACATCTCTTTTCTTTGCAGCCGAACTCCTCCTTGTTCAGCAGTCGATCATCGATCAAGTCGAGATCGTGCCACGACAAAACGCTGTCCTCGTCGTATACGACAAGACACCTGCGGGTGTCTCGCAGCAAGTTTCGGTGTCGACGCCGATCACGGAACCTGGAGATCGACCAGTCTCTCTCGAAGAACTGCGTGGCATGGTCGCAAAAACCCAAATGGTAGTTGCAAATCCAGTGATGTCATTCGTGGTTGACCAAACCATCGGAGCCATTGCGAAGGAAAAGTACGCTGACCAAGGTGAGGGTGGCATCGCAGGAGCATCAGTCCCTTTTGACTTGCGGTTTGTAGTCACTCTCGGCTCGGTTGTTCCACCGACACAGATCGTTGCATTTACGGCTGCGGTGGCGGATATTGAACGCTATATCGAGGCGCATATCCAATCCGTGAATGTCACCGTCACGCTGCGACTGGCGTATGTGCCGCTGACAGCAGGTCGACTGGGTGTGACAACTGCACGGTATTCCGTTGAAAAGTACTCCGATATTTCTAATGGCTTTGATCGTGCGGTGCTGAACGAATTTGAACTGTGCCCAGTTCCGCTGGGTGCGACGATTCCAATTCGCTATAGCGGAGTGTCGACCATGGCTACGCCTGAGAATCGTGTCTTCGTAACGCGACCGCTCAAACTAGCGCTGGGACTGCTCGATCCAATGGGGCCATCTACGCCGCTTGACGATGGGACGATCACGATGAGTTCCGCGATCCAGTGGGATTGGGATCCATCCAATGGTCTTCAGTTTGGTCCGAGTTTGCTCTACTCATTCCAAGACCACTTGGTGCGCGAAGTTGTGCAGACCATGGGATTTGTGGCTGGAGCTGATTTTCTCGTGCGCGATTGCACAGTGATGGATCTCTTTCGATTTCAGCAGGATGTGATTGATTCAACATATCTTGTCACAAGCACCACCAATGTCTTTAGCAGCAACCCTCCGGTGACCTGTACTACATTTGGCACGGCGTATGAAGCCGGACTTGTCAGCGGCCAGTCAATCCTTGATGCTTTGGATTACAACCCAGGACTCAACAAGACGCTGATTGCGAAGGGCGCAGCGATTTCACCAGCGATCACTGCAACCATGATGTTGGCGGCGGTGACTGCGGCGGTTGGAGACACTCCCGACCCAATCGATTTTCTTCACAACCAAATTGCAGGAACTGTTAGTGGAAACACGAACGCGTTTAATGACTCACAAATCCTCCCAGCCCTGCCAACCTCACAGTTGACACGAGGTTATCCCGACGGTGCGGTGCAAACCATTGTCACCGTTGGTACGGGAGGCGGTGCGCGATGCTGCATCGTCGACTTCCGCGGCAAGGTGCCAGGCGTTTCTGGTCCCCCAGTTGTTGCCCAATTTAACAACGAGTTCCGTGGTGCGATGCCACGAACTGTCGCTCGCAACAGTGTCGCCAACAAATCGATCTTGAACTTCTTCTACAACACCGATGCAACGGACTTCGACTTTGAAATGGAAATGTACGACGGCTCGCCGGTGCGCGGAGCATTCGTAAAGCAGAACCAACTTGGCAGCATCGGAAGCCGTTGCCTGATGGGGCAATCAATTGGAAAGGGAGTCACCTTCTTTTCCCGTGACTATTGCTCTTACTCAACCACGCCCAACGCGCTCGACCCACTGGGAAATATCGCTGACTTCTTAACCATGCGTGAATGGCTTGTCCTCGATGCGATGGGTTGGAATATCGATATGGCAGCACTCGACACGACGGACGAAGGCGACGCTAATGTCACCCTCACCTGTCCTTGAGGTGCTCAACGAATTGGTGCCCGCTGGGGCGACTTCGAGCCTCGAAAATGCTCTCATGCGCCAGTGCACTGGTGTATGAGAGCGTTTTTTTTATCCGATCGTGCTGATCGATCTGCTAATTTCGCCGCCATGTCAGTGGCGCCGGAATGTCTGTCGAATCAATCGGGTTGGCATTCTGCGCTTTTGCAAACGCACGGAGTTGCGCATTGGTTTTCCACACGCGATCCACCACGCGACCTTTGGATCGCGCAACATCTTGCGGGACGCTGCGCGCAGGCCGTGCGTGTTCGACAAGTGCACGGCGCTCGGTGGGTGACGGCGCAGGAGTGCGTCGATCAAAGCGAAGATGCGGATGCGATCATTTCCAATACTCCCCTGCTTGTTCCAGTGATCGCCACGGCCGACTGTTGTCCGGTGCTTGTGGCATGCATGTCGTCGAAATCGTGCGCTGCAATCCACGCTGGGTGGCGCGGGATTACCATGGATATCGTTGGCTCGAGCGTGCGGGCGATGTGCGAGCGCTTCGGTGCGGAACCTCGGCAGATGGTCTGTGCGATCGGTCCCTGCGCCAGCGGCGAGCGATATGAAGTTGGGATGGATGTCATCGATTCGTTTTCGCGGTGCGATCTCAATCGGGCGATTCTGCCAAGTCCACTTCCCGGCAAGGCGTACGCCGACTGCGCACTTGCAACCCGCATTCTGCTTGAACGGGCGGGAATCTCCCCGCAGTGCATTGATACCAATCCACCGTGCACGATTGGCGATACGAAATTTGCAAGCCACCGCCGCGAACCCCACAACAAGCTTCGCATGCTGGCCAGCATCGCGAGCCCCGCTTGAAGGCGCAGAACTGCGAAACTATTTTTAATTCGCCCGCGGCGTCGGTCGAATCGCCGCCGATTGCTACACTTCCGATCCGCTGGACAGGTGGCCGAGTGGTTGAAGGCGTCGGTTTGCTAAACCGGTATAGAGGCTTATACCTCTATCGCGGGTTCGAATCCCGCCCTGTCCGTTTTTTTGCGCTGTTGTGCGCGAAGAGAATCTCTCGGATCGATTGGACGAGTGCCGTGCAGTTGTTGAAGCGCCAAATTGAGCTCGATGACGATAGGATTGAAACTCGATGAAAATCCACGAATTTCAAGCTCGACAGTTGTTGGCATCCGCAGGCATCCCCGTGCCGCATGGAACAATGGTCACGACGGTCGAGGAGGCGCACACCGCGGCTCGTGCGCTCTTTGCGGGCGGTTCGAAGATGGCGGTGGTCAAGGCGCAAGTCCACGCAGGCGGTCGAGGCAAAGCTGGATTTGTAAAAGTCGTCAAATCGATCGACGATGCGGTGGCAGCTGCGAAGTTCATGCTCTCTCATCGCATGGTGAGTCCGCAAACTCCACCAGATGGACTCGCAGTCGGACGATTGTTGATCGCGGATGCTGTCGAGATCGCTCACGAGTATTACGCAGCGGTGCTTGTTGATCGCACTCAGGGAACCAACACGCTCATCGCAAGTGCCGAGGGTGGCGTGGAAATCGAGAAGATCGCAGCGACCCGCCCCGATGCGATCATCCGCGTTGCGCTCGATCCCATCGCGGGACTGCGACCATTCCAAGCGCGCGCCGTCGCACTGGCACTGGGTTTTCGTGGCAAGGCGCTTGGGCAAGCCGTGTCGGTCTTGAGCAAACTCTGCGCACTTCAGCACATGACCGATGCCAGCCTGGTGGAAGTGAATCCGCTGGTGCTGACGCCGCCAAGTGATATCCATCCCGACGGCCAAGTCATGGCGATTGACGCCAAATTTGCCTTCGATGACAACGCGCTCTTTCGACATCCCGACATTGCGGCGATGCACGATCCCGCAGAAGAAAATCCTGCTGAGATTCGCGCGCAGGAATTTGGACTCTCGTATGTGGCGCTCGATGGCAACATCGGTTGCTTGGTCAATGGCGCAGGACTGGCGATGAGCACGATGGACATCATCAAGTTGCACGGCGGCGAACCAGCAAATTTTCTCGATGTGGGTGGAAGCGCAACCGAGGAAGCCGTCACCGAGGCCTTCCGCATCATTCTCAGTGATGGTCGCGTGCAGGGCGTACTGGTGAACATCTTTGGAGGCATCATGCAGTGTGATCGAATCGCTCGCGCCATCGTTGGTGCGGCGCAGACGATTGGATTCCGCGTGCCGCTGGTTGTTCGGCTCGAGGGAACCAATGTTGCTGAGGCGCGCAAGATTCTCGAAGCTGCTCGGGCGAATATTCCTTCGATGCAAACTGCCACCGACCTCAGCGACGCTGCGAAGAAAATTGTCGACGCGGTCTGCACACACGCGTAAGCCGATGTTGATCTTGTTTGACATCGACGGAACCCTGCTGCGCACCGAAGGCGCAGGCATTTCGGCAATGCTCAACGCGGCGCGCGAGCTCTTTCCCGCCAATGCCTTTTCCTTTGAGAAGATTTCCCTCTCTGGACGACTCGACCCACTCATCTGGAAAGATTTGATGACCAGCGCGGGTATCGATGCGTCGCCAGAGATGCATGCCGTCTTTCGGGCGCGATATGGACATTATTTGCAAGTGGGATTTGATGCCAACTCGCGCTCGCATGCATTGCCAGGGGCCCGCACACTCGTGGCCGCGCTGCATGCGCACGAGGAATGCGACTTGGGATTGCTGACGGGAAATTACGAGCACACCGGTCGTCTGAAAGTTGTGCAAGCGGGCTTCTCACTCGAGCCATTTCAATTCAATGCGTGGGCCGATGATGGAGTGCATCGTCGGGACTTGCCGCCGATTGCGCTGCGTCGCCACGCCGCATCGCACGGGCGCGAGATTGATCCCTCACGGATTGTGATTCTCGGGGACACGCCGCTGGATATCGACTGCGCCCATTTCAACGGCTGCCAAGTGATCGCCGTTGCAACCGGGGCGCATCCAGAGGGCGAATTGCGCGAGCACAACCCTGATCTGCTCGTTTCCAGCCTTGAGAACTGGCAAGAAATTCTTTCGTGGATTACCAGTCGATAACTTTCGTGCGCTCGTGACGGGCAATAGCCTGTAACGCATGTCCGCATTCGGCACATTCTGCAGCGACTTCTGCGTCAATCAGAAAATCGCTTTGAAGATGGACTTGCCGGAATCGCGTGAACCCACACTTGAACTCTTTGACCGCCTGCGCCGACACTTTCCCCGACTGACACGCGTGCGCAGAGTTGAAGGTGAGGTCGCGCTGGAATCTTCGCATGACGAGCAGGACTTTCTGTGGCTCGCGCTGCGCCAGACCTCGATTCGAAGTGGCCATGTCAATCCCCCATCGATGGATGAGGCGTACAAGATTCACCGTGCGGTTCTGGATACTGCGCCGTGGTTTCTCTCCATCAGCCCGCTGGATATTGATCACATTGAGCTGGTCTTTGGATTTGACATCGAAACCGATTCCCAGCGCGACGGCGTGGTCTATGAAGCGCTCTTGGCCAATTCACCGCTGGGATCACTGCTTGACTGCGATCACGATGAGCCGATTGATATTCAACCGTTTGTTGGAATTTCACTGACTCCTGGTCGGGAATTGCAAGCGTCGTTCGAAGTAAAGACGAGACCCCGAGGGGCAGATTCACCTCCCATGGCGATCAGTGAACCCATTAGTGTCTATCTCACGGTGCGGCGTAACGGACCACTGCGCGCACTCGAGGAACTGCCGACGATCTTCGCGACTCTCTGCGGTCATGCGGAACGATTGGCCGAACAGCGGGCGATACCGCATCTCGTCGTACCAATTCGACAAGCGATTGGTGCGAGGTAATTGCATCGCACTCGTTTGCGCATTGGCGGCGCCAATGTGCGAAGCACGCGCGCACCAATGCGATCACGCACGGCTGAAAATTGGCTGAACGAATATTGCTTTGGTCGCCGTGAGCCGGCGAAATTCACGGGTCCGCCACGGGCCCCCCAACCACGAGACCGCCAGAGACCGCCAGAGACCGCCAGAGACCGCCAGAGACCGGTTCAGGCGATCTTGATGAAGCGCGAAACGGCCATCACATCTGGAATGATCTTGGGAGTCACTCGCAGCGTGAATGTCGCACCGAGTTCCGCGCCGACGCAACGAGTTGCTGGAATGCGCGAAATCCACATACGACCACCTCGCTGATTCTCAGGATTGTCGCGACCGCGCTTGCGTGCAACGCGAGTGAGCGTCCGCTGAACAGCGGGCTGAAGACGCATCAGACGCTCAATCGTCTTGCGGTGCTTTGCCACCGCAGGGACTTTAATGACTGAAATTGTGACGGTCGTGCCGGCGATGAGAGATGACATATTTAGGCTCCGATGAGGGTTGGGAAGCGTACAGGCAGACGACTTGATTTGCAAGCGGCGCGTTCATGACCGTGGCGGAGTGGATCTCTTTAGAAACCTTGGGGCGGTTGCGCTTGCTTCATCGAGCCGCCGACCGCGCCGAATGCGCCCTCGGCCACCATTTCCGCCTCGTACAGCAGGAAGAGTCCGTGCGTTCCCTTGCTCCCATGATTGGCCCGCTGAGCTTTGCGGTAAAGATTTTCGGCGAGCTTGAGCCCAGGAACATCGATGCCACTTGCTGCGCATTCTTCGATTGCAATCCCAAGATCCTTGATGAAATGATCGATAAAAAAACCAGGCTCGAAATCTCCCTTAAGAATGCGCGGAGCGAGATTCGAGAGCGACCAACTTCCCGCGGCGCCAGCGGAAACGGATTCGAGCACACGGTGCGGGTCGAGACCAATCGTGCGCGCATACAGCATCGCTTCGCACAGACCCACCATCGTGGATGCGATGAGAATTTGATTGACGACCTTTGCTTGTTGACCGCAACCAGCGCCGCCTTGGCGAATGACGGTTTTACCCATGAGTTGCAGCAACGGAAGCGCTTGAGCGAATGGTTGCTCGTCGCCACCAACGAGAATGGAAAGCGTCGCGTTGCGCGCTCCAATATCGCCGCCAGTCACGGGCGCATCGAGAGCCCAACAACCACGCGCGCGCGCAGCGGTGGCGATTGTGCGAGCAATAGATGGACGACTGCTCGTCATATCGACGATTATTTTTGGAAGAGTCGCCGCTGCGAGTGTGCCGTGTGGACCAAGATGAACGGCCTCAACATCGGGCGGCATCGACACCATCGAAAAGACAAAATCTTGTCCATGTGCGGCCTCGGCTGGCGTATCCGCCCACTGAGCCCCCAGCTCGAGCAATGCGGCGGCGCGGGCGCGGGTTCGAGAATGCACCGTCACGGCGTGCCCAGCCGCCAGCAGATGACCTGCCATTGAGTTTCCCATAACTCCACTTCCGATCCAGCCGATTCGCATTGATGGTGGCATACGGCAGCAGGGTACGCTTGGATTATTCTCACTGGTACTCAACCGAACCGACCGTGTCGCTCGGGAGTACGACAGAAATGACCAACGCTATGTCCACATCACAACGAGATATCGTCGAACTTGAACGCCAGGTTGAACTGGCAAGTCGTCCCTTCCGCCACCTTGTCGATCAAATTCAGCGTGTCATCGTTGGACAAGATTCCATGATTGAGGGTCTGCTCTGCGGGCTGCTGGTGAACGGGCACATCTTGATCGAAGGAGTTCCCGGCCTGGCCAAGACATTGGCCATTAGCACGCTCGCCAAAGGAATCAACACTGGATTTCGACGCATTCAGTTCACGCCAGATCTTCTGCCTGCTGACTTAATTGGCACGATGATCTATCGACAGCACACGGGCGAGTTTGAGGTCAAACAAGGACCGATTTTTTCCAACTTGATTCTTGCAGACGAGATCAACCGAGCGCCCGCGAAAGTTCAGTCGGCTCTGCTCGAGGCGATGCAGGAGCGACAAGTGACGATTGGTGAAACAAGCTATCAACTTCCAGATCCATTCTTGGTGCTTGCCACGCAAAATCCAATCGAACAAGAGGGAACCTATCCACTGCCCGAGGCGCAAGTCGATCGCTTCGCCATGAAGTTGGTTGTGAAATATCCAACGCCCAAGGAAGAGCGGCAGATTCTTGACCGTATGGCCAACACGCACAACAATCTGACCGTCGATGCTGTGATGAACCCAGCCGATATCAAGGCTGCGCGCACGCTGGTTGATCAGATTTTCATGGATGATCGTATGAAGGATTACATCGTCGAATTGGTTCTTTCAACCCGTGATCCCACGCGACACAAAGTTCCAATCGATGGACTGGTGCAATATGGCTGTTCGCCGCGCGCAACGATCGCGCTCACACTTGTGGCCAAGGCCAAGGCGTTCCTCGACGGTCGCGGGTATGTCGTGCCGCAAGATGTGAAAGATATTGCGCCCAATGTCTTGCGACATCGACTCGGTCTTTCCTATGAAGCAGAGGCTGAAGAAAAAACTGCCGACGACATCGTGCGACTGTTGCTTGATCATGTGCCAGTGCCCTGATGAATGAACCAATCGATTGCGCGCTGCTGATTCGACGGTACGAATGCGACTGCACGAGGGACCAATGCCATGTTGACCAGTGAAATGATTCGAAAAATTCGGCGCATCGAGATTCGCACATCTCGCATCGTCCAAGAAGCCGTGGCGGGCCGGTATGTCTCGGCATTCAAGGGACGCGGTATGGAATTTGAGGAAGTGCGACCATACGCCGACGGCGACGATGCGCGGACGATTGACTGGAATGTCTCCGCGCGCGTTGGAAGTCCGCATGTCAAGCTCTTCCGCGAAGAACGAGAACTGACGGTCATATTGGCGATCGATCTTTCGGGATCGCTCTCGTTTGGATCGAATGCTCAGACCAAACGCGAATTGGTCGCCGAAGTTGCAGCGACGCTGGCCTTCAGCGCGACCCGCAACAATGACAAAGTTGGACTCCTGCTCTTCAGCGATGAAATCGAGCGATATGTGCCGCCACGCAAGGGACGAAGCCATGTTCTGCGCATCGTGCGCGATCTCTTGGCGCACCAGCCAACCAGTCGGGGCACTGATATCGCCAGCGCGATCGATGAAATGAATCGCATTCAGAAGCGGCGAGCCGTTGTCTTTGTCGTGAGTGATTTTCTCGATGAGGGCTGGGAGAGGCCGCTGGCCATTGCGCGTCGCCGTCACGATGTCATTCCAGTTTTGATCTTTGATCGTCGCGAGCGCGAGTTGCCCGCGATGGGACTCGTCGAATTGACTGACGAAGAGACTGGCAAGAGTGTGATCGTCGATACATCGAGCCGCAAGGTGCGCGAGAATTTTCGCCGGCAGGGTGAATTGCGCGCGTTACAGTTTGAATTGGCCGTGCGGCGATTGAAGATGGATCCACTCATGCTCGAGACCGGAGTCGACTATGTAGAACCGATCACGACCTATTTTCGTAAGCGAGAGGCACGGAGAAGTCGATGAACAGCATTGGTCGTTGCATATCTTGGGGCTTGATCTGCGCTTTCGTGACGATCAGCGCGCAAGCTCAGGTGCTTGCGCCAGATCCCTCGCAGCAGGTTGCGCCTGTGCTGCCTGCGCATGCGAATGCAACCGCGCCAGCAATCACGCCTGCCGCAACGCCTGCGACCGACCCCATCGCGCCGCCATCGAAAGTCGCATCACGGCCGAGTCGTCCTGTGCACATGCAGTTTGCGGATGGGTCGGTTCATGCGACTTGGAGCGCACCATTCGATGTGATTGAAGTCGGGCAAGCGTTGCCATTCACGCTCCAAGTGCGAACGGACGACGAGTCGAAGGTGACCATGCCCGAGATTGACAAGACCAGTCGCGGCTTTGACATCAGCGATATACGCCGCGATTTTAAGCGTGAAGGCTCGCTACGCTCGTGGACGCTGACATTCAACGCTCGAACATATGAGAGTGGTCAGCTTGAGTTTCCACCGCTCGAATTGAAATGGACTGACATGCAGGATGAGGCGCATTCCATTGAGGTTGGACCAACGGCGATCGAAGTCGTCAGCCTGATCGGCGCAGACTTTGACGCCAATAAATATCAGGACATCAAAGGCGCAGTCGACATCGATCTCGGTGGACCATGGTGGTGGATCGTCGCTGCATCTGCGGTTGCGATCGTGGCCGGGCTGGTGTGGGCGCTGAGAGTGCGCCAGAAAGCGGCTGCGGCGACACGACTCTCTGCGCATGAAATCGCCCTCTTGGAACTGGACCATCTTGAACGCGACGGTTTGATCAAGCGCGGCGAATTGCACGAATTTTGGGTGCGACTCTCTGGAACGGTTCGCCAGTATGTCGAGAACCGTTTTGAAATTGCCGCCACCGAGCAGACCACCAAAGAGTTCCTCGCCGAGGCGCGCAATCATCCGCTGATCGGCGCGGAACATCGCCATCTGTTGACAGATTTCCTGCGGGCTGCGGATATGGTCAAGTTTGCCGCGCATCGGCCGGCGAATCAGGACTGCGCCGCTGGATTGGATGCCGCGCGCGGATTCGTGCGGGATACTGCGCAGATCGCCGCTCATGTGAGCGAAGAAATGATGGTGAAATCATGACAACGCTGCAAACATTGGTGCCGTGGTTCCTGCCGCTGATCTTGCTGGCACCACTGGCGGCGCTGCGTTTTCTCGCGCCGCGCCGACGAGTGCGCATTGGATACTCATCGGCCGCCATCGCCGCTGCGGCAGGAACATCCTTCGTTGTTCGGCTGCGCTGGATTGTTCCAGCCTTGCGCGCAGCTGCGATCACGCTGCTGGTGCTATGCCTTGCTCGACCAGTGATTGCCAATCAACAGACGAAAGTCTTCGTCGAAGGCGCGGCATTGCAATTGGTTGTTGATCGATCTGGTTCGATGCGTGCGCTGGACTTTCGACTCGATGGACAAACCACCAATCGACTCGATGCTGTCAAGAGCGTTGCGACTGCATTCATTCAAGGCGGCGCAGAGCTCGCAGGCAGGCCCGACGATCTCGTGGGTCTGATCACATTCGCCCGTTACGCTGACAGTCTGTCGCCACTGACTCTTGACCATGGATATCTTGTTGATGTACTGAAAAAGGTTCAGCCCGCAAGCGAACAGTCTGAGGACGGAACTGCGATCGGCGAAGCCGTGGCTCTTGGCGTCGACCGATTGCGCGATGCAATGAAAAACGCGCCGAAGGACAAGGGACGACAACCGATACAAAGTGCGGCGATGATCCTGCTGACCGACGGTGAAAATAATGCGGGCGATATCGATCCGCGGGTCGCAGCCGATCTCGCAGCAACCTATGGCATCAAGATTTACGCCATCGGCGTCGGAACGCATGGAACTGCGCCATTTCCAATGGGAACTGACCCATTTGGACGGCCAGTCATTCGCAACATTCCCGTGACCATTGATGAGGAACTTCTCAAGGACCTCGCCAAACG
>Ga0209284_10005729_pt1 | contig 12602 bp, 16 predicted proteins | sample FRY03_FD_187211 | JGI IMG/M metagenome (GOLD analysis project Ga0209284, IMG submission 187211) | Freshwater microbial communities from Lake Fryxell liftoff mats and glacier meltwater in Antarctica - FRY-03 (SPAdes) (version 2) | ecosystem: Environmental > Aquatic > Freshwater > Ice > Glacier... | reverse complement strand
AACAGCAGCGAAAAGACTTTCAGATTCAGCACCTTCGTACAGCTGCTGAGTGGGTGAACTATCCGACAGTAGCTCAGGATGTTTGCCTTCAAGGTCAAGCAAGGCATTCCAAAGTGAGTCAAATTCAGCATCAGTGATTTCAGGATTGCCAGCGTAGTAAGCCGCTGAACGTACTTTGATTTCTGCTTCCAGGTCTCTGAGGTTCTGCTCTGGCTGCGGGCTGGTCATTGTGATTCTCCGTCTTCAAGAATCAGTCCGACGCGTACTAGCTCGTAGGGTGCAAAGCCGTTTGCTGTGTCAAGACTGACGAAGTTCAGTCGGTAAGGTCCTGACTCGCCGCTCATGAAAGCTTGTAGTTTCGCTACGGTTGCTACGTCTACTGGAGCTTCGATGATGATCTCGTTCTCTTCTTCAGTGTATGTTCTGCTCATTAGGTTCTCCTATTGGTTACGTGGATACCAGCATACCCGTTATGTCGGACGGAACGTGTGCTTGCGGGCACCTTCTCCTTCGGGTAAGCTTGCCGAAGTGCAGTGAAGTCCTTCTACGGGAGGTTTGTCAACATCCTCGCAGCGGGGGCCGTTGCCAGGGAAGTCCGTAGCAACCTGGCGACAACTATCGTGCAACGCTGAACTTGCGTCCGACCGTTCTGGCATAATGCGGGCATGGTCAAGGATTCAGAACAACCCGAAAGCAAATTGGACATCCTGCTCCGCAAACTCAACGACTGCCATTTCCATGTTCGTGAGTACGGCACTGCAGCAAGCTCGACTGTTATCGAAGGAATAGAGACTCACTTCAGTCTCGGCCGAGAAGTAACCCTCGGGACACCCGATATCGTCATTAGTGGTCTCGATGTTTCGACCGCGAGAGGCATGCTGAGCAACCTGTCGGGCGTGAAAATTCTCGAAGGCAGTCACGGGCTGGAAGGCGCAACTCTTCGCTTCATTGAGATTCCTGACGCACAAACTCTTCAACTGGAACTCCTGATCGAGTTCTACCGAGAAGCCGGCGCTCGCCCCGACGGCTCGCACATACGCGTGCCGCGAACCGTTCAGCTTGTATGGCCTGACCACGCAGGCATCTTCCCTGACGAGCCCGGTTACGGTTATACGAGATCACCGCAGCACATGCTTGGCAACGAGAAAGCCTTCAGAGGCGAAAGGACATAGACATGCGAGTAGAGCTAACAATCATCTCAATGCTGGCCGTCGCAGACGGACTGAACGACTGCTTCTGGAGAGGCGACGTTGAACTCGAAGACGGAGATCCATCATTCCAAGCTGAGCAGGTCTTCAGACTGTTCAACAGGGTTAGCGATGCTGACGTCAAACGGCTCGCAAAAATTGTGTATGAACTTCCGTCGCTTTCCGTCGGAGACTTAATCGTCTTCAGCGGACACGCTTTCCGAATTGAAACATCAGGATTCAAACAGCTCGACCTGCAGGAACAGCTGCTCTCTCAGTTTTTCCCTGAAGGAGCTTCCGCGTCTCCGGAAGTCAACGACAAGGACTAGCAGATGCGTTTCAAAATGCGGGAAGTAGTCAAGACAATCGAATGGGAAAAAAGAGGAAGGCACAGTCTGTATGACTGGGACGTGCTGCTGAACGGTAAACAGTGGGCGATGGTGGAAGATGAGGACTTCAATTGCAGGCCAGGTTCGTTCCGAAATGGAGCGAGGAACATGGCGAAAAAGCGTGGCCTTAAAATTCAGACGAAGATAGAAGGCGGCACCGTTTTCCTCCAAGCAACAGAAAGAGCAGACAATGGACTGGTTTGAAAGAATAGTTGAGTGTTGCGTTGCGAATCACGATCCAACTCAATTTGCTGGCCGCGAATGGGACGAGCTGCCCGACGAAGAACGAGAAGAAGAAATCAACAGCGCAATTGCTGATCTGGCTGACTCGCTGGAGGTTCAGTAATGCGTTTCGTTTGGGCGCTCGTCGACATAATTGTCGCTATGTTTGTTTTGGATTCGCTTGACGGTGACGAGTAGTCAGGTGTCTCCACCGTTCGAAGAACCCTCTGCCCGCGGCAAGCAACCAGCGGTTTGAGACTGAGCATGCGGTACTCTTCTCAGGTAGCAAAAACACGCTCAGCAATCGTACCCTCAATCTTTTGATCGCTTCCTTCAAACTTCTGCGGAAACATTTGGCTTTCAGTGCAGCGCTTACGGGCGTTATTGCTTGTGCTGCAGTGACTGCAGCAAGCGCTCAGACGCCAGCGAACGAAGATCCTGCTGTAACAATCACGCTGACAACACCGACGACACCGACGGCGGAGCCCACGAAGCCAGCTAAGAAGCCGAAGAGGTCTGCTGATCAGAAACGTCGTGAAGATGCAGCCAGATTCGTCAAATCAAGAAAGCGAAGCAAGGCGCCGGATCAGCCGACCCCTGCTGCTGCACCACAAGCGGCCCCGGTTGCGCCATCGCTGCCAAGCTTGGACTTCTCAACTGTCGAAGGATTCAGTGTGCCGCCGTTTCTGCTGCCGATCTATCAGGCCGCCGGCGCGCAATACGGTGTCCGCTGGGAAATCCTCGCGGCAATCAACGAGATAGAAACCAACTACGGCCGCAACCTTTCAGTGTCAACTGCTGGCGCGCAAGGCTGGATGCAGTTCATGCCAGGAACATGGGAAGCTTACGGAGTTGACGCTAACCGTGACGGCAAGAAAGATCCGTACAATCCAGTCGACGCGATCTTCGCCGCGGCCCGCTACCTGAAAGCTTCAGGCGCCGAAACCAACATTGAGGGCGCACTTTTCGCTTACAACCGTGCTAACTGGTACGTCCTTGATGTTCTGAAGAGAGCGAAAGCGCTGGCAGCAATTCCGTCCCCGGTGATAACAGCTTTGTCAGGCCTTGTGCTGGGAAGAATGCCGGTCGACTCGCCATTGAAAGCCAGGTACGTGAAGTCAAAAGCAGGATTTAAAGATGGCGTTCAGTTGTTCGCCGCTCCAGGAGCGAAAGCGGTCGCAACTCAAGACGGGAAAGTCGAACAGATAGGCCGCAGCAAACGGCTAGGCAACTTCATCCGGCTTCGAGACGATTACGGGAACCTCTACACGTACGGGCTGCTCGAGAAAGTAGCCACTGTGCGCGCAGTCTCTCTTCAGCGCCGGACTTTCAACTCGAAACGTCCGACTAATCCAGGGAAAATAGAAGGACTACGGTCACAGGATGGCAAAGAACGACTGTACGCCGAACCGGCCCGTCCGTCAGCGTTAACGGACGGAGGCTCGCAGCAGATCGCTGATCAAGCTCAAGCATCAAAAGGAGTTCCGTCGAAGAACAGTCAGCTTGCTGGGGTTATGGCTAAACCGTACACGCTCAAAGCGTCCGAAGTGCAAATCGTTCCGCTACGCAAAGGCAGTGAAGTTCTCGCCGGCACAGTACTGGGCGAAGGCATCAAGGTTAGAGGCCCGGTGAAACCTAACGGCAAGCCAGGGTTCCTTTGGTCAGTTGTTCAACTGGAGATCCAGCCGGGCAGGGGGCCCAGGATCAATCCGAAGCCAATAGTTAACAGCTGGAAGCTACTTGCCGCCAGCGGGGTCACAGTCGGAGGCAAAAAGAAGCCAGGCCAAGCGCTGCTGATGAGCAAAGAGGACTTGGAACGCCGAGTGCTTGCAAACCCGAAACTCAGCATCTACCCTTGCGGCCGCCAAGACATTCAAGCCGGGATCATCGATCGTCGCGTGCTCGCAACAATGGAATTCCTGACCGGTAAAGGACATTCATTGACGATCACTAGCTTGAACTGCGGTCACGGTTTCTACACTGCCAGCGGCAACGTCTCCGATCATTCGTCAGGCAACGCAGTAGACATCGCTGTTGTTGACGGCATCCCGATCACAGGTAATCAAGGAGCCGGCTCAATCACTGACAAAACAGTCCGAGAGCTCCTGACGCTGCAAGGCGCAATGAAGCCAAGTCAGATCATCACGCTGATGCAGTACCCAGGAACTGACAACACGCTCGCCCTTGCCGATCATTACGATCACATTCACATTGGTTTCCGGTCGACCGGCGCTGCAAGAACAACAGGAACGAACAGAACTCTCCGTTCGCTCATCAGCCCTGACGTCCCAACGGGGACTTGGGGACGTCTACTCAGCCGTCTCGGCACACTTCAAAACCCGTCTGTTCCGAAGTCCCGCTGAAACCTGCCAGCTGAAGGCGAAGGAGCGCGATCCGCGACGAAACGGAACGCGCTCCTCGAAATTTCAATCCTTCTAGCTTGTGGTTGGGAACAACTTGCCGTCAAGCTTCGAGATCAGCTGCTTCTTCTGAAGAGAATCCGTAACGTGGTACAAGTAGTTCGGCTTCATCTTCAGCTTCGCAGCAATCTCACTGACTGACAGGCCTGGGTTCGCAGAAACCGCCCTGACAACCTGCTTGTCCCTTTTGCCGCTTCCCGCAGGCCGGCCACGTTTCTTACTGCCGCTTGCAGCTGGCTTCGCAGCAACAGCTTTCGCCTTTACCGGGGCAGCCTTCTCCTTCTCGGAGGTCCGCTGCGCCGGCGCGGCAGTGACATCATCGCTGCCAGCCAAGCCAGCGTCAACAAGAATGTTCAGATACTGCTGCAACGAATTGAATTCGCTAACGGCAGGCTCAAGTTCAACGCATCGCTTTTCAGCCTGCTTGATGTGACTGCTTAGTAGATCCTGGGTCATTCGAAATACTCCTGTGGTCGGCCGCGCTTTCACACAGCATTGATTGTTAGGGAATATAGCAAAACTTTAGTGAGTTTTCCTCCTGTTGATTCACATGTCGATTGGGTCGACATGTGTCTTGTCTGTAGTCTATGTTTGCGCGATGAAGCAGATTGAAAAACGTTCGTTCGTTTCCGGGCTGACAGCAACCGTCATTTTGGCTGCAGCAATCTTCGCTTTGGCGTTCCCTGGTTATGCGCAAGCAGCAGACACATACTGCGGTAACGCTAGTTCCAAACGGGCAGTGGTCTTGATTCACGGCGGCTCGTTCGGTCTCGGCGGTCCTTACATGACTCAGGACTCGTGCCGGGCTTTCGCAGCGAAAGGCTATTACGTCATCAATTCTGATTATCCGCTCGGGGATTTGTTAGGAGCTGAACGGTACCTGGGTGTTCAGGTCACTTCTGCTCGCAAAGGCGGCCGCAAAGTGTTTGCTTACGGGGAAAGTGCCGGAGGAGGATTAGCAGCTTTGCTTGCGTCTCGTTCTCTGGTGAACGCAGCTTTCGCTTGGGCGCCGGTCTCGGACTTGTACCGCTGGAAAGCTGAATCTGAACGCGGCTTCGTTAACTGGAGCGGCTTCCGTAATTTCGACTCAGCAACTTTGATCAGGATGAGCGCATCCAATTGGGCTTCATCTCGGTCAACACCGCTTCTGGTAGTGCATGGCCGTAGCGACACGAAAGTGCCGTTAGCTCAGTCAACACGCCTGAAAGCACGCTACCCAGCAATGACTTTGCAAGTGGTTGCTGGTGGTCACGCGGAAACTGAGCCTAGTTTCCTGTCAGCGACCAGTTCAGCACTGACATGGCTTTCACGCTGGTAACTGAATGCTGCCCGCGGATTTTAAACTGCTGAACGCAGAAACGCAGCAACAGCTTCTTCAGCTCGAGGAAGCCGGATTCAGAAGAACAGCTGCAGTTGAGACCGCATCGACCGAAGCCCGACGGATAGCTGTGCTGCTGCGGCAACTAACCGAGCAGGATGCGCCTAGACCGAAAGTAGCTTTAGGGGATCTAGCGGCAGCCGCCCAAGTTTCGCGAGCGACAGTGCACACGATGCTGAAACGCAGCTGAACAAGGATACTGTCCGACCATGCCGGTATTCTACGAACTATGAATACAAATACCCCAACTCAAGCTCAACACAATCAAGCGTCTGCTGTCCCTGCCGACCCGATCGCGGATCTCGCAGACGTTTACGCTCGCGCTAAAACAGTTCTCGTGCCCGCTGACTGGCAGAGCCTAGGGAAAGGCAAAGGTTTCTTCTTGACTTTGCCGGGCTGCGACAAGCTCGCTCGCGCTTTCGGACTGTCCGTGATGTGCGTTTCGAACATGCCGGCCCGAGATGAAAACGGCGTTCAAATAGGGGCTCAAGCAATTTATCGCGCAACCGACCTGAACGGCCGCTTCATTGACGCCGAAGGATCCGCTGAACGGGCAGAGATCAAAGGAGACAAAGCTGTGGAGAACAGCATAACGACACGCGCCGGCACAAGGGCGAAGAAACGAGCGATCCTTGCTCTTCTCGCTTTCGATGATTCCGACGGTCCTAACGCGATCATTCCGCCGCACTTGGCGAGCTCACCGACAGCAGCTCATTTGGCGAGCTCACCGACAGCAGCTCATTTGGCGAGCTCACCGACAGAAGATCCACGCCGAAACGAAATAAAGAAGGAACTGCTGGAAGTCGCGGCTCAATGGGCTGACACCACGAATCAGCCGGAAACTGATTCCAGTGTTCAAACTTTGCGCGACTTCCTGACCTACAAAAACTATGGGATGCCAGATCCGGACACAACCTTGAAGGAATTGGAAGTCCTTCTTAGTGCTTGCAAACGCGAAGCTCTTCGAGACATCTGATCAACAGTCAGCCGTATTTCGAATTGTCCGACGCGAGATGCCAGCATAGTGTCGCTTCTACTAATGATTGGGTAAGAATAGAAAGGGCGGAATAATGACCGACAAAACACTATGCGATAACTGTAAAGAAGTGGTAATCGAAGAGATGCCCAGCAAGTGGTTCAATGATTTGCGGCCTGCCAGTCAGGAAGATAAAAAGACGTTGGCAGTCGGTGATCTTATGTGCGATGCTTGTGCTGAGTACCTTTTTCTAACCGAAGTGGGTGCTTCGTCTAATGACTGAGCAAATGAAGTTTCAGGTGCCGGACGGCTTCGAGCTAGAAATTCTTGATAGTGACGCACTCAATCCTGAGCGTCAAGATCCTGAGTGGTATCGGTTCGACGAGTCTAACTTGGTGGTCGCCCGCGTCAAGCGTGGCGATCAAGTAGCAAGTATTGAGGCCGTAGGTGAAATGCGATATGAGCGCGGCGAAAAAGTCGCTCGTTATTGCGACCAGTTAGAAGATGTTGGGATCACCGACGCTGCTTCTTTAGCTGCTGCTGGTATGGCCGGAAGCGAAATAGAAATCTGGAACAATCCTTGGACGAAAGATTTTCAGAACCGGAATTCGATTTGGGCTGTTGTGTTGCGACGGCAGTAGAAATGATCAAGGAAGAGGAAAAAGTTTACCGTAGTAGAATGGCTTGCAGTGATAGGTTGTTCGACTTCTTCTCTGGGTTGGAATTAGCAGGTTGGATATCGACCGGCAAACAAAACGCGGGCTGCGGGGCTTAGCGTCGCATCTGGCAGGGCAATCCGCTAAAGTTCTTGATATGCCTCGGCCGACTCGCAAAGCACTGATTCTCGCAGCAGCATTGTTTGCTGCGCTCGTAACGCCAGCAGCAGCCCAAGCCGCTGACACCATAACGCTGGTGGCCGCCGGCAGTCTGCAAGAAGACGTTGCTTTCATCGTGTCCTCTTCGTACACGATCAGTCCGTCAGGTTCACGGAATCTTACTGTCACGTCTCGTCGCGGCGGAGGCGAATGCTCAGCAACTTCCGTAATGGAAACCACTGGTGGTGCTAGCACAGTGATCAGCTCCGTTGTCAGCAGCAACTCAACAACCAGCGTCAACACAACGTACTCAGACGCAGGCGTGTACCGACTTTGCGGCTATCTCACTGACGGAAGCGCCACAACCGCAGTGTATGACTATCCGAACGTGAACGTTAGAGCGAACGTCCCAACAATCACGATCAGCGCCGAGCGGCTGACAAACAGCTCAGTTGAGTTCACAGTGACCGGCGTTTCGTTATCGCCACGAACGTTGCTTTGGGCAGTGAACAACGGATCAGCAGCATGTTCAGCTGCTCCTTCAGAATCAACAGGATCAATTCCGGTAGCAGGACAGTTCGCTATCCGAGAAACGCACTCGTCGATAGCTTATGAGACTTCACGCACTGTTTGCGCATGGGTCAGGGAAGACTCAACGGGCTTAATAGATGGTGCAGGAAGCTTCACTTATGATTTGCGCACACCTCAAGCTTGCGTTGACGCGGGTCGCACCCAACGACTAGCCGAAGGAGACACTGTTCGTCTGTCACGTACTAATGCGACATGGGAAGCTCTCGTCAAGAAAACTTTCGCCGCGAATCAGAAAACAACGAAGCAGTACAGCGTCGCTAAGAAAAGCCATCGCAAAGTCAAAGGAGCCAGAGCTCGAGCGCGCAGCGCGAAGAAGTTGACAGCTCTGAAACGTAAGGCAGTTAAATCAAAAAACACTTATCTTGACGCTAAGTACGGCGCTTTGAAAGCCGCGGCAGCATTGACTGACAGCCGTGACCTAGTTACAGCACTGACCAAAGACACAACGACAGCCTGCAAGCCGTAGGGAGGATATTAGATGAACCGCACACGCAAAATCATTGCCACTCTGATCGCTGCCGCTTCGTTGAGTGTGATGCTGGCCGCGTCAGCTTCGGCAGCCCCAGGAACCAGTTACTCATCCGAAGTTCTTGCTGACAGCCCGTTTCTCTACTGGAAGCTCAACGGTCCCAGCGCATTCGCGTTTCAAGATTCGTCACCGAACAGTCATGGCGGACTGACATCAGGGCTAGTGCCAACGTTCACTGCTCCTCTGATCAACGACAGAGGAACATCGTTGCAGGTCACTCCTGTGGGCGGTGCATTAAATAACTGGGCTGCTCCAGCGGGAGGAACGCCATATCAAGCCCCTGGTTTCCTTTCTAATGCAGGAGTCACGCTTGAAATCTGGGCGAAAGGCAACACAAGCGCTTCGACTCCAGGGTTCCCGACGGAAGATGTGATAGTAGGGATGCAAGGAATCAACGTCGTTGGCGGAGTGCCAACGGCACTCCGTCTTCTTGGCATCACTAACCTGTCGGACTGCTTCAACTTCGAACAGTTCGGCTGCGAAGCTGGCCTGGGAGTCAGCTGGAACATCCAAGATCCAGGAGGGGCAAGTTCAGCAAGCGGACTTGGACTGCTCGATGCAAACACGCCGAACCATCTGGTTCTAACATCTGACAGTTCAGCGACTCGCTTCTTCGTCAATGGAGTGCAGAAAGATCTCAACGGAGAGGCAGCTGGACTTGACGGACTTGGGCTGGACTCCACTGACGCTGCAATGCTAGCTGGAACAGTCATAGGCGAAACTACTTACGGCGGAGGATACGGGGTTGGAGGAGGAGGAGCAGATGTTGGCTACACGGGCGAAGTTGATGAAGTAGCGATTTATCCGTCTGCTCTTTCAGCAGGACGAGTCGCTAATCATTATGCAAGAGGGACAGCTAGTTTCTATCCGGCGGCGCCGGCAGTGAATGAAGTTGTTGTAGCTGCTCCCACTGGTGGCGGAACAGTTCAGCCCAGAACGGTTGCTGTCAGCTGGACGACGCCTGCATGGACAGGCTGCGGCGCCGCGAACGCTGGCTGCGTGATCGGCAGCTACCAGGTAGCAGCAAACAACGTTGACGTGCCTAGCAATCCTGCGTTAACGTGTACGACAGTAACAACAACATGCAACGTCACGAACCTGATTTACGGCGATCATTACACGTTCACTGTGACCGCGGCAAACAGTGTTTACCCGTCGGACTTCAGTGAAGCAGGCACTGAACCAGGATTGCCGCCGTTGAACCAGCAGGTCGTGATCAAAGAGTTGCAGCAGGTCTCTTTCCCTCTCCCAGGGACAAAAGTGTACGGGGCCGCTGATTTCAATACTGGTTCTTCTTCATCATCGGGACTGCCGGTTACGACAACATCGTCGACACCGTTGGTTTGTTCAACTCCGACATCAACGACAGTCAGAATTCTTAGTATCGGCACATGCACTCTCAACGCGACACAGGCCGGTAACGGCGCCGCGGATCCGGCGGTCAGCCAGCAACGCTCGTTCGCCGTCGAGAGGAAAGTCTTGACGGTGACAGGCGGGACTGGAGTCAGCAAAGAATACGACGGCGGCATAGCTGTCGGAGTCACGGGCGGCGCTTTAAACGGAGTGGTAGGAGGGGATCCGGTCGGCCTGACAATCCCTGCCGGCGGCACACTGAGCGCAGGTCCTAACGCCGGAACGGACATGCCGGTGACAGCCACGTACGCGCTGAGCGGCGCAACAGCTAACTACACGCTCAGCCAGCCGTCACTGACTGTGAATATCAGCCGCAGGCCTCTGAGCATCAACGGCGTTACAGTTCAAAGCAAAGAATACGACGGCAACACTCGAGCTGCTTTGCAAGGAGGAACACTAATCAACGCAGTAAGCGGCGATGACGTCGGACTAGGAGGCATTCCGGTAGGCGCGTTCGATAATAACGCTGTCGGAACAAACAAGCTTGTTACGGCTTCCGGATATGAACTCACTGGCGGCGCCAAAAGCAATTACGTTCTCGTAATGCCATCTGGCTTGACAGGAGCCATAACAGCAGCTCCGCGGCTGAAGGTAAACAAGCCGGGACCAGTGCGTTACAACAAGAACTCTGTCATCGTGACTTTGAAAGGCTACGCACCTAGCTCCGGTAAGATCGCCCTAAATATCCAAACAACAGTGAAGAAGTCGAAACAGCTCTGCAAGAACCAGAAAACAATGAAAGCGGCTGGCAACTTCACAATGACCTGCAAGCTGGACGCCAAAACGCGCAAGCAGCTGCGCACGAAAACACTCAAAGTTCGATCGGTGCTGACATTCACCCCCGCCAAGACGGTTGCTGGAACGGTCAAAACCTCAATGATGTTCACGTTAGCGGGGAAGCGGTAGTGCCTTGAGCACAGCAGAAGTAGCCAGACCGCAGGGCAGGAAGCGGCGATCATCTCGCATGTCGGCAGGATACCCTCCGGGGCCTGCAACACCAGCGGCATATCAAGTCCTCAAATGGATCCAAGGAGACGAGCAGTACATGCTCAACCTGATGAAGACCTACGGGCCGGTTTTCAGTATAAAACTTGCATCGAAGCAACCAGCAGTAGTTCTCGCAGATACTGACATCATCCGTGAAATTGCTTTAGCTCCTGCGGACGTGGTGCAAACAGGAGTCAATCTTCCACTCAGGCCGCTGGTTGGTCCCGCTAGTCTCTTAAGCTTAGGCGGAGAAACGCACGTTCGCGCCCGCCGAATGATCGGCGGAGCTTTCCGCGCGCAACATCTTGACTCTCATGTAGAAATCACACGGCGCGTCGCAGCAGAACAATCTGAAAGATGGAGCGCCGACCAGCAAGTTCGCAGTCGTCCTCTGATGCTGAAATTGTTTGGCACGGCAATCAGCGAAATGCTGTGGGGCTTTGATCATGCCGAAGAAGCGGAGAGGATATTCGCAGCTTCCGAAGAAGGATTGAAGTTAGCTGCCGATCCGGCCTTCGGGATCCTTATGATAGCGGGAGATCCTAACGCTCCTGCTGTGAAGAGAGTGATGGCAACCCGAACTGCTTCTTTACACAGTGAGATTCGGCGCTTGATTGTCATGCTGAAGCGCGACCCAAGAGGACTGGAAGGGCGGAAAGACTTCATGTCGACGCTGATCTGCGCCAGGGACAAAGATGGAGTTGGGTTCACTGAAGACGAACTTGTTGATCATGCCATGACATTGACGGCGGCTGGGCATGAAACTTCATCGACAGCAACTAGCTGGTTGTTCGACATTCTCGCTCACAGGCCGGAGCTGCAAGAGCTGCTCGCGGACGGTGCTGATGACAAAGTGGGAAGCAGCGAACTTTACAAAGCAACGATCTACGAGACCCTTCGGGTTCGTCCAGTAGTCCCTGCAACGTTAGTGGTAGCGAAACAGGAAATGCAGGTCGGGGACTGGATGGTTCAAAAAAACGCTGGACTGCTAACACACGCTTTCCTGACGCACATGAATCCTGAACACTGGACGAACCCGAGCGAGTTTGACATCGGTCGCTGGGAGTCCCGTAAGCCTGGTGGCTATGACTGGGTTCCGTTCGGGGCCGGCCCGCACAGATGCGTTGGTTCTCAGCTTGCCGTGATGCAGATTGAAGCTGTCACTCGAGAAGTTTTACTTCGCTACCGGATAGAGGCAGTCGGTCCGCCTGAGGGCGGAACCACTAAGCTTGTGACGCGCTGCCCGGCTAACGACGGTCCTTTGCGCTTCGTTCGCCGTTAAGCAATGCCCGGCAGCCCTGGAAGAGGACATACAGGCTGACTGCCATTATCGCTCCGAACAGCCTCGTAAGCTTGTAAACGGGTTTGCTACGAAAGTCAGCAAAGCGTAACTCCAGCAAGTAACTCCGAATAATCTTCAGTTGATATAGCGTAAGTTTCATCGGTTGCCTTCGAGGAAATCCTCGGCTCAGGTGTGATGAGGAAGTCAAAGCTGTTTATTGCCTACGGCTTCAAGTTCGTCTTCGGTCATGTAAGGGCCTTTGACGATGGAAGTGCGCTCCACGCGCCTTGCCCAGTCGTGACTAATGCGTACTGACGGCCGTTCTATCATCACGAACGTGATGGCAGACAAGAGAAGCGTTATCGGAAGCGTTATCGCCAAAGTTCCAAGGAAGCCGGTGTGGATCATATCAG
>Ga0209284_10005728_pt1 | contig 12603 bp, 10 predicted proteins | sample FRY03_FD_187211 | JGI IMG/M metagenome (GOLD analysis project Ga0209284, IMG submission 187211) | Freshwater microbial communities from Lake Fryxell liftoff mats and glacier meltwater in Antarctica - FRY-03 (SPAdes) (version 2) | ecosystem: Environmental > Aquatic > Freshwater > Ice > Glacier... | reverse complement strand
ATCCGTGATGTCTTGCCAGCCGCCGGCCGTGCAGTCGAAGCCGCTTTGGCGGGCTTCCAGCGCGCCGCTGTTCAATCGGAAGCCAAGGCGCTCGTCCGGGTCATCCGTCGGGGACGCGCCAGAGCCCACGTCAAGGTTGCCGTCGCCATCCATGTCATAGCTAAAGGTGATACAGGAGTTGGCGGCTTCGCCGATGTAATTGCCGGTGGCATCCAGCGCGAAGGGGTTGGGATTTGGCGTGGAGGATCCAATGGCGGAGGAGGCATTGCCCCAATACCCTGCGCGCCGGATATCCCGCGTCATCATGCTCATCACGGCTTGCAGCTCCTGGTTAAGCCGGGCCATTTTAAGGGTATCCCCCCCAGCCTTTACATTCTGCACGAACATCGTCGTCACACTCGCCAATACGACCAGGCCGATGGCGATGGCCACCATCAACTCTACTAGGCTGAAGCCGCATGCTTTATGCCGACAAGAGAAGTTGTTGGCGCCAACCTTGAACCTGGGCCTTAACACAGCGGGTACCCCGTTTTAGCTCTATTCTCGATAGTGGAGGCGCAAAGTTTCACCCTGCCTAATTGACTGACAATGACATTGACCGCGCCGGCAGAGGTGGATTGCAAGAGTACAGTACCCTGACGACTGGCGGTTCCCCGCCGCGGGTCAAAGACGAAATTATCCGAATCAAAGTTGCTGCTCAAAGTGACATTTCTAAAGTCTGAACCCGCCACCACTTTTTGCACGCCTCCCACGGTGCAGGCGCTGGGTGCCGAGTTGCAGTTGCAGGCGCTGGCGGTATCATCGTCCATGCCGTAGCACCATGGGCTTGTTGTTTCGGAAAAATAAACGGTCACGATCTTGTTTTGGCGAATCGCTTCGCTGCGCGCGTACTGGAGATCGGCATAGAGTTGTTCCGCCGCTCCGGTCAGGCGCCTTTTATCCAGCATGCTCTGGAAGGACGGTGCTGCAATGCCCAATAAAATGGCCAGCACGGCGACCACGATCATCAGCTCTACCAAGGTAAATCCAGAGCTGTGTAAGCGCGCACTCATTGAGGATGTTCTTATTGGCATGACTACAATATAGCTCGGGTTTGCCTGCTGCGAACTACTGCTTATCTGGCCGACTAAGCCGTTGATCGAGAGCCGGTACATTTAAACATTTGCCGTCGTATGGTAGGCGCCAGGCAGGTTGATGAGGACAATCCATGAAAAAGCGCATAGCGGGTTTTACGTTAATCGAATTGATGATCGTGGTCGCCATCGTCAGCATACTCGCAGCGATTGCCTATCCTTCCTATACGGACTCAGTGCGCAAGAGCCGCCGCGCGGAGGCGATGACTGCTCTGTATGGCATCCAACTGGCGCAGGAAAAATGGCGTGCGAAAAATCCCACATATGGAACGCTGGCCGAGATAGGAGCAGCGAGCGTCATACCGGCCACGGGCACGGCCTATTACGATATTGCGTTAGCCACTAATACGGGCACCCTGTTTACGATAACTGCTACTGCTAAGACGACAGGGGGGCAGAATAATGACAAGGCCAATGGTGTGTCATGTACGTCGTTAACAATCAATCAGAGCGGCCCCGATTACGGGACGGGCAGCCCTAATCAGGCGGCCTGCTGGAGCAAGAATTAATTTTCAGAAGAACTGTTCTCACGCTTGATTTTTCTGCGTGCCTGATAGCCAGCGTGGATATGCCTGCATCACCCGTGCAAACGGCTCGGAAGGATAGGAAATCAACCGCATGAGGCCAAACCGCATGAGGCCAAACCGCATGAGGCCAAAGTATGGCACCAAAAGCGTCCTCAAGAGTCGGGCTTTCCCTGATGTGGCGATCTGAATTCCCAAGGTTTTTCCGCCCGTTGCCACGGGGGCAACCAAGCTGGTTTCTGGCGCTTTCCAGTCGGGCACGCTCACCCTGTGCCGGCAGTCGGCGTCGGGCGGCGAGGCGCGCGAAATCATCCTCCACGTCGTGGGTCGTCCGCGGATCCAGAAGACAACCGTCACTACCTGCTCCGTCTGAGTTGAGGCTCGCCGCCACTCAGCGCCGCACCTCATCCACTAGCGTCTTGAACTCATCAATATCCTCAAAACTCCGGTACACGCTGGCAAAGCGCACGTAGGCGACCTTGTCGAGCTTTTTCAGTTCGCGCATGACGAGTTCGCCCAGCCGGGCGGAGGGCACTTCGCGGAGCCCCAGGTTAAGCAGCTTTTCCTCGATACGCTCAATGGCGGAGTCCACCTGCTCGGTGCTGACAGGGCGCTTGCGCAGCGCGAGGTTCATGGAGTCGAGGATTTTGCTGCGCTTGTACTCGATGCGCCTGCCGTCTTTTTTGACGATCGCCGGAAAGGTCACGTCGGGCCGCTCGTAGGTGGTAAAGCGCTTTTCACACGCGCAACACTGGCGGCGGCGGCGTATGAAGTCTGCGTCTTCCGAGATACGGGTTTCGACGACCTGCGTTTCGAGGTTAGCGCAGAAAGGGCACTTCATACTTGATCAGTTGAGGACAGAGCTTGTTCGTTTTACGTAACTGCGGTCTGTCCCGCAATTAACCATACACTGGGAAGCGGCTGGTCAGGGCATGTACCTTAGCGCGCACGGCTTCAATGTTCGCGGCGTCGCGTGGGTTGTCCAGCACGTCGGCAATCAGGTTGGCGGTGGCGCGGGCTTCTTCGTCCTTGAAACCGCGCGTCGTCATGGCTGGGGTGCCGATGCGCACGCCGCTGGTGACCATCGGCTTTTCCGGGTCGTTGGGGATGGCGTTTTTGTTGATGGTCATGTGGGCGCTGCCGAGCACGGCCTCGGCTTCTTTGCCGGTGATGCCTTTGGAGCGCAAATCGACCAGCATGAGGTGGCTTTCGGTGCGGCCGCTGACGATGCGCAGGCCGCGCTGGGTCAGGGTGTCGGCAATGATTTGCGCGTTTTTCAGCACCTGTTGCTGGTAGGTCTTGAACTCCGGCGACATGGCTTCTTTGAATGCCACGGCCTTGGCCGCAATCACATGCATCAACGGGCCGCCTTGAAGACCCGGGAAGATGGCGCTGTTGATGGTCTTTTCGTGTTCGGCTTTCATCAAAATAATGCCACCGCGCGGGCCGCGCAGGCTCTTGTGCGTGGTCGATGTGACGATGTCGGCATGTGGCACCGGATTCGGGTACACACCCGCAGCCACCAGGCCTGCATAGTGGGCTATGTCAACCATGAAGATGGCGCCGACGGCCTTGGCGACTTTTGTAAAACGCTCAAAGTCGATGCGCAGGCTGTATGCCGATGCGCCAGCGATGATTAATTTGGGCTTGGACTCGTGCGCCTTGCGCTCCATCGCGTCGTAGTCGATTTCTTCCTTGTCGTTCAGGCCATAGCTGACGACGTTGAACCACTTGCCGCTCATGTTCAGCGCCATGCCGTGCGTCAGGTGGCCGCCCTCGGCCAGGCTCATGCCCATGATGGTGTCGCCGGGCTTCAAAAAGGCCAGAAAAACGGCTTCATTGGCAGAAGCGCCGCAATGCGGCTGCACGTTGGCGGCTTCGGCGCCAAATATTTTCTTGATGCGGTCAATGGCGAGCTGCTCGGCCACGTCGACATGCTCGCAGCCACCGTAGTAGCGGCGGCCAGGGTAGCCTTCGGCGTATTTGTTGGTGAGCTGTGAGCCTTGCGCTGCCATGACGGCGGGCGAGGCGTAGTTTTCGCTGGCGATCAGCTCGATGTGCTGCTCTTGCCGGACGTTCTCAGCCTGGATGGCAGCAAAGATTTCGGGGTCGGTTTGTTCAACCAAAATGCTGCGGCTATACATGGGAGACTTTCATGGTGGGCTTTCACGGCAGTCCTTTAAAGACAATTTAAAGAATATTCCCTGTCACTTCATGAAGCAAACAAGGGCTGCCCAGGCGAACGGTTGAACGCTGTTGGCGGTTTATTTAAGGGTTATTGGGGTCGGACGCCAATTTCATGACGATGCATAGCATCGCACCCGAAGGGCGTGCCAAGGGCACGATGAATTTGGACTCTGACCCCAAAAACCCGATGAGTGTAACGCAGAGCGCCTGAATGCTGCCCGGCTGTGGATTTCAGGACGTAGCCAGAGCCGCCACTGTGTCGCTGCTCTTGACCGGCACTGAGCGCACTGGTGCAGGGCTGACATGAAATGGCGACAAACCCTTGCCACTGGCTACGGCCAGCAGCCGGGCGTGTTCTGCCATCACCTTGGCAACGTAGCCGCCGTCGCTTGCAAGGTTGGCTGCGCCCACGTAAAACTTCAGTCCGGCCGCTACCGAGCCGGCGCGGGCGATGCACTCCTGCAGCACCTTGACGCCCACACGCAAATTCGTGACCGGGTCAAAAGCCGCGAATTTTCCGCCGAATTTATCGTACTTTTCTTGATGTATCTTGGTCATGACCTGCATCAGGCCCTGGGCACCGACCGGGCTTTGCGCAAACGGGTTAAAGCCTGACTCTATGGCCATGATGGCCAGGATAAGTGTTGGATCCAGTTTGGCTTGTTGGCCGATTTCAAATGCGCTGGATACCAGCACGCTCAATGGCTCCGGGGCCACGCTGTACTTGCGGCTTAACCAGTAAGCAACGGCCGCCTGCGCTTTGGGCAGGTCTTTGGGGTTGGATGCGGTGGCGCGGTCAATGGCGTTAATTTCAGTAAAACCAATAGCAGCATCACGCCGCTCCTGTAGCCAGGTCATCAGCCGGGTTTCGCCTGCGTCACGCAAATCGGGGCGGGCGGTCAGGGTGATAACGCCAAACATCACAGCCAAGCCGAGCAGGGCAAAGCCGTTGTGGGTGATTTCAAAAAACCCCTGTGCAATGTCGTCGGCGATGTTGGCCGCGCTTGCCCGGATGCTCTCAAGGTGTACCTTGAGCTTACCGAGATGCGATTTCCTAGCGGTTTTAGTCTCTGCAGCCGCTGTGGCTGTATTGAAACTGATATTTAATTGCGCTGTCATAGCACTCCTTCTCTGGCGCATGTCAGGGCCCTTCTTGCGTCGGGAACCTAGCAGGCTTTGATTGGGTCGCCATCAAGGGTTATTGGGGTCAGAGTCCAAATTCATCGTGCCCTTGGCACGCCCTGTGGGTGCGATGCTCTGCATCGCAATGAAATTGGCGTCTGACCCCAAAAACTTCTTTTTGAGACTGGCTGGATTTTATTGGCCTCTTTAATAACCTGTCAAGTATAATAAATGGAATTTTTATGTCAATTTAGATCGTAATAGTTCAATTTCTCAGTAAATTTTCTTTAAAGTTATTGGGGCCAGACACTAATTTCGCTTCGGTGCATCGACGAATTTGGGCTTTGACCCCAAAAACTCCAAGTCAGCGGCAATCACATCCATCCCTGTGATTGAAAAGTTTGCCTTGCAGGCCAGTCGCCCCGGGCGTAACCTGCAATGGCTTGATTCATTTCGAGCATCTACCGAGGTATAACAACCCCGGCAAACTTGAAGGCAATCATTTGCTTTCACCGCACTGAAGACGATTCATCTCTTCTTTGCGAAACCCGACGGCATGGGTTTAAACGCTCGCCGCCAACCCCAAGCGGTTCAGCTGCTTGGGGTTCTTTTTTGGGTTTTTGGGCGTGGTTCAAAAAGTAACGTTTTTGGGTAACACGGACAATGCGGCTTATAGTCGGTGCTGATCATTTTCGGGCAACGCACCACCAGTCGTGTGTTGCCACCCCAGGAGCATCTTGTGACCGACACCCCCACCGCGCCCACCCAACCGACCCGTTTTGGCAGCGGGCAAGCCGTTCGCCGCCTGGAAGATGATGCGCTTCTGGCCGGCGTCGGCCAGTTCACAGACGACGTGACATTGCCCGAACAGACGTATTTGTTTTTTGTCCGCTCGCCTTATTCGCACGCGCGCATTGTCGCTGTCGATACTGCTGCCGCGCTGGCCATGCCAGGTGTGCTGCAGGTGGTGACCGGTGCCGATCTGGTGGCAGCCGGCGTCAAGTCGATTCCCGGCTCCATCGGGTTTTCGCGTGCCGATGCATCGCCCGGCGTCGCACCGTTGCGCCGCGTGCTGGCCCATGAGCATGTGCGTTTTGTCGGCGAGGCGGTGGCCGCCGTGGTCGCCTTGACGCTGCAGCAAGCCCGCGATGCGGCAGAGGCCGTTGCCGTTGATTACGAAGAGTTGCCCATGGTCGTGGACATGCGCGATGCGACCGCGCCCGGCGCGCCGTTGCTTTGCCCTGAAGCCGTCGGGAACATCTTTGCGGAAACCCGCTATGGCAGTGCCGAGGCCACCGCCTCCGCCTTTGCCGGGGCCCGCCACGTGGTGACGCTGGACCTGGTGAATCAGCGCCTCCATGCGCTGAGCCTGGAGCCGCGTTCGGTGCTGGCGGAGTTTGACCGCACGTCGCAGCGCCTGACCATCCGCATGAGCACGCAGATGCCGTCCGGCGTGCGCACCTCGGTGTGTGATGCACTGAGCATGGCCCCCGAACAAGTGCGCGTGCTGGTCGGTGATGTGGGCGGCGGCTTCGGCATGAAAACCGGCGTGTATCCGGAAGACATCGCCGTGTCCTTTTGCGCGCGCGCACTGCAGCGGCCGGTGAAATGGGTGGCTGACCGAAGCGAAGAATTTGTCTCCAGTACGCATGGCCGTGACCTGCAAAGCCGCGCCGAACTGGCGCTTGATGCTGACGGCAAAATCCTGGCCCTGCGCCTGGCCTCGCTGGCAAATGTCGGGGCGTATGCTACCGGCGCAGGCGTCGCTATCCAGCTCATGATTGGCCCCTGGGTTCAGACCAGTGTCTATGACATCCAGACCATAGCCTTTCATTTCAAGGCCGTCCTGACACACACCGCGCCGACCGGTGCCTACCGCGGCGCGGGTCGGCCGGAAGCCATCTTCATCATGGAGCGTCTGATGGACGAGGCCGCGCGCCAGACCGGCATCGACCGGATTGCGCTGCGCCGCCGGAACTTCATTCAGCCGTCACAGATGCCCTATAAAAACCCGATGAGCCAGGTCTATGACACCGGCAAGTTCGAGTCGGTGATGGACCAGGCGCTGGCCCTCGCCGACTGGCAGGGCTTTGAGGCGCGGGCGGCGGAGTCGGCAGGTCGTGGGCAGTTACGCGGTCTGGGCATCGCGACTTTTCTCGAATGGACCGGCGGCAATGCACTGGAAGAAACTGTCACCGTGGAGATTATGGCCCCCACGCGCGGCACTAGCGTGTCCTCGCGAGGCCTTGCAGGCCGCGACTCGCGAGACGCTTCGCCTCTGTCGCCTGTCCAAGCCTGCTCAAGCACGCTTGGAGCCGCAGGCTCCAGCCCCTCGGGGGCTGCACTTGCTCGGGGCGGCCCGTCGCGGCGTTCGGTGGCCCCCACGCAAGCGCATGACGGTGTGATCGAAGTTTTCACCGCCGTCAACGCCATGGGCCAGGGCATTGCCACCACGCTGGCGCAGCTGGTGGTTGACGCCTTCGGCGTGCCGATGGACAAGGTGCGCGTGGTGATGGGCGACACCGACCGGGGCAACGGTTTTGGCAGCGCCGGTTCACGCTCGCTGTTTACCGGCGGCTCGGCCGTGCGCGTGGGTGCCGACCGCACAATTGCATTGGCCAGACAACTCGCCGCCAAGGAGTTCGAGGCCGCCGAGCAGGACATCAACTACGCCGATGGCAGTTTCACGGTGGCGGGCACCGACTTGCACATCAGCTTGTTTGAGCTGGCGGCGCGCCAGAGCGGGCAGCACATTGTGCTGGACTCGACCACCGCCGTCGCTGGCCCGACCTGGCCCAATGGCTGCCACATCAGCGAGGTCGAGATTGACCCCCAAACCGGCCATGTGGCGGTGCTCGCGTATGCGTCGGTCAACGACGTCGGCCGCGTCGTCAACCCGATGATCGTGCGCGGTCAGCTTGATGGCGGCGCCATGCAGGGCATCGGCCAGGCACTGTGCGAGCATCTGATCTATGACCGCGACACCGGCCAACCCGTGACCGGAAGCCTGATGGACTACGCCGCGCCGCGCGCCGACTCGGCGCCTGATTTCAGGACCGAGATGGACCAGTCCACCCCGTGCCTGAACAACCCGCTGGGCGTCAAAGGTGTGGGCGAGCTTGGCACCATAGGCGCCGGGCCCACGGTGGTCAACGCCGTGGCCGATGCCTTCGCACGCCATGGCATGGCAGCGCAAGCCGGCCAGTTGCAGATGCCGCTGTCAGCATCGCGGGTCTGGGGCTGGTTACAGGAAAAGTAGGTAGCCTGTGTTACCCAAATACGTTACTTTTTGAACCCCGCCGCCTTGACTGCGCGCGTCGGTGCCAGCACCGACGCGATCGCCACCACCATCAGCATCACTGCGGCCCAGTCCTGCCAGTGCAGCACCTCGCCCAGGCCCAGCGCACCCGAGAATACGCCGAGCACCGGGATCATCATCACACTGAGGGTGGATGCTACCGGCGGCAGGCTGCGCGCGAGGAAAAACCAGGCCGCGTGGGCAAAGCCGAAAATGATCACGGCGTTGTAAAGAATGGCGGCCCAGCTCACGGCCGAGGGTGCTTTCCACTGTGGCAGCTCGAACACCAGGCTCAGGCCGCTCATCACGACCGCGGTCATGGCTGTCATCCAGAAGGAAATTGTCAGCGTGGCCACCTGTAGGGTGGTGTTGCGCAGCTTTTGCGTGCCGATGGCCCAAGTGGCGGCGGACATCAGCGCGAGCAACACCGCCACCGGCCGCCCTGACAGGTGGGTCAGCTCATGCCACAGCAGCAGGGATACGCCTAGGCCCGCGGCTGCCACGCCCAGCCAGCTGCGGCGCTGGAGCTGGTGGCCGAAGAACCAGGCACCAAACAGCGCCGAAAAAATAGGCATGGTGTAGCCCAGAATTGCGGCCCGCCCGCTGCTAAGGTCTTTGACGGCCAGAATCATCAGCCCGTGCCAGACAAACATGTTGGTAAATGCCAGCCAGAACAGTTCGCGGTATTTATCGCGCGGCACCAAAAACGGCACTTTCATCAGCACCATGGTTAAGCCCAGCACCGGAATGCCGAGCCAGATTGACAGCGCGCGAAAGGTCAGCGGCGGGAAGTCGGCCACGCCAAGCTTCATGATGGGCCAGTTGACGCCCCAGGCCAGTGTCAGCAGGATCAGCAGGACAAGTTGTTGGCGGCTCAGTTGCATATTCGGTCGGTCTTCGTTGTTTATAAAAGTAGGCTGATTGTCTTGCTTTGCCGGCGCGGGTGCTTTTCTTCGAAAAAGTGTTATCTGATTTTGAACTACGCCCCCAATGGGGCAAAAATTCTTGGCGAGTCAGCCTGCCGCCTAAGGGTAAACACACTTTCTGAGAACTTGATACGGTGAGATAGTAGGGTTCATGATATGTTTCGCCCGCTTCGCCGCCATGCTCCTGGTTCAACGCCGAGGTAAACCGTGCACTGGCCGACCCCAAAATGCGGGAGCGTCATGACGACGATAAATCACACCAAGCTACAGGCTGCCGTTGACTTTGCCATCGCCTCTGAGACACCCTGGAGCCGCGACAACGATGAAAACTGGGGTATCCATACCCTAGATCCGCCGCCCTGGAACCGGCTGCTGGGGCCGGTGCATCCCCGGGGGCCGGTATCGGGCGTGGTGCGCGTAGCTGGGCGACAGATTATCGAATGGGGCGAGCCGAATCGCGCTGACCTGACTTTCTCTATCGCCAAGACCTGCCTGGCTATGCTGGCCGGTGTGGCGCATGATAGTGGCCTGTTGCCTAATCTGGATGAGCCGGTACGTTTCAGAGTGCCAGGCATTGGGTTCGAGAGTGCGCACAACCAGGACATCACCTGGCTACAGCTGCTGCTGCAGACCAGCGAGTGGGAGGGCGATTGCTTTGGCATTCCCGACCAGGTGGACCGCTACCGGCATCTGCAATACCAGCCGGCGCGCCCGGATGCCAAGGACGTGGGTGTTAAGGGCGACCCACGCCCGCTGCAAACCCCTGGAACTTATTGGGAATACAACGACGTACGCATCAATCAACTCGGCCTGGCGCTGTTGCACCTGTTCCAGCGGCCGCTGCCCGAGGTCTTCAGGGAAACCATCGCGCTACCCTGCGGCCTCAGCGACGACTGGCGTTGGGAGGGTTATGACAACAGCTGGGTCGAGATTAATGGCCAGCGCATGCAGTCGGTTCCCGGTGGCACACACTGGGGCGCGGGCTTGTCTATCAGCAGTGTCGACTTATCTTTGCTCGGTCAGATGCTGCTCAACGAAGGGCGTGCTGGAAATCAACAAGTGCTGTCGCAAGCGTGGGTACGACGCATGTTGACCCCCTGCGCTATCGCCCCCTGGTATGGCACCTTGGTCTGGCTCAATCGCCTGCGCGGCGTGTTCCCCAGCGCTAGTGCCGCCAGCTACTTTTGCATAGGTGCCGGTGCCAGTGTCATCTGGATAGACCCAGAGCTGGACATGGTGGCCGTGGTGCGCTGGATTGATGGTGCGCGGATAGACGGGTTTTGCCAGCGCGTGGTCGAGGCGGTCAGTTAACGCACTATCAAACAGGGGGTTCCAGGCGCGGTTCAAAACTGGGTAGCACTTTTTCGGGCAACCATCGGTTGAGTGATGGGCAAACCATCTAAAATTCATATGGTCCGTGTTACCCCAAAACGTTACTTTTTGAACTGCCGTACAGGCCAGATATGAGCATCATTCGTTCCATGCGCGTGGTAGACGTGCGTTTCCCCACCTCCCTGCATCTGGATGGCTCGGACGCCATGAACCCGGATCCGGACTACTCTGCCGCCTATGTGATTCTGGAAACCGACCAGCCGGGTCTGGAAGGCCACGGCCTGACCTTTACCCTTGGCCGTGGCAACGATATTTGCTGCGCCGCCATCGAGGCCATGCGCCATCTGGTGGTCGGGCTCGATATGGCCTGGGTGGCCGAGGACATGGGGCGTTTCTGGCGCTACATCACCTCTGACAGCCAGCTGCGCTGGATTGGTCCGGACAAAGGCGCCATCCACATGGCTACCGGTGCCGTGGTCAATGCGCTGTGGGACTTGTGGGCCAAGCAGGAAGGCGTGCCGGTGTGGAAGCTGGTGTCGCGCATGAGCCCTGAGGAGATCGTCAAGCTCATCGACTTCCGCTACATCACCGACTGCATCACGCCCGAAGAAGCCCTGGCCCTGCTGCAAAAGCAAACCGTTGGCAAGGAAGAGCGCTGGGCCACGCTGGAGCGTGAAGGCTACCCTTGCTACACCACTTCGGCGGGCTGGCTGGGTTATGACGATGACAAGCTGCGACGCCTGTGCCAGGAGGCGATCGACGCGGGCTTCAAGCACATCAAACTCAAAGTGGGCGGCGACAAGGCCGATGACATTCGCCGTCTGCGCATCGCGCGTGAGGTGCTGGGGCCAGACCGCCATCTGATGATCGACGCCAACCAGGTGTGGGAGGTGAGTCAGGCCGTGGAGTGGGTGCGTGAACTGGCGTTTGCCAAGCCCTGGTTCATTGAAGAGCCGACCAGTCCGGACGATATTGAAGGCCACCGCGTGATCCGCGAAGGTGTGTACCCGGTGAAAGTGGCGACGGGCGAGATGTGCCCGAACCGGATCATCTTCAAGCAGCTCATCATGCGTGGCGCCATTGACGTGGTGCAGATCGATTCCTGCCGCCTGGGCGGTGTGAACGAAGTTCTGGCCGTCATGCTGATGGCCGCCAAGTACAACTTGCCGGTGTGTCCGCACGCCGGTGGTGTGGGCCTGTGCGAGTACGTGCAGCACCTGGCCATGATTGACTATCTGTGTATTGCCGGTACGCGCAAGGGCCGGGTAATCGAGTATGTGGACCACCTGCACGAGCATTTTTTGGACCCCTGCGTGATCCGTCATGCGGCCTACATGCCGCCGCAAGCCCCAGGCTTTTCTATCGAGATGAAAGTGGCCTCCTTGCAAGCGTACGAGTTCAAGCCCAAAGCCAAAACCAGCGCTGCTGCATAATGAAGATCGACATCCACCAACATTTAAAGTCAAACACCATGAGCATCAACCGAATTAACTGCGGGCCACGCATGAGCTCGGCCGTCGTGCACGGCAACACGGTCTATCTGGCCGGCCTCACCGCCGACGACCGCACGCTCGACGTGAAGGGCCAGACCAAGCAGATCCTTGACAAGATCGACAAGTTTCTCGCCGAAGCCGGCAGCGACAAATCCAAGCTGCTCTCGGCCAATATCTGGCTCACCGACATCAAGACCTGGAGTCAGATGAACGAAGTGTGGGACGCTTGGGTGTCACCCGGCAACACGCCGGCGCGCGCGACAGTAGAAGCGCAGCTTGCAGATCCCGGCCTGTCGGTCGAGATCATGGTGCTGGCGGCGAAGTAATCAGCGTTTGATCGCCAGGAACGGCACCTGAGTCATTAGCCGGTTCTCCTGCGATTCAAGCGTGCCGCCCGGCCTACTCGGGCGGACGGCGCAGATGCCAGTCGGTGGCGTCTTGGTAGGCCCAGCCAATGCGCAGCGCCGTGGCCTCGTCGTACGCCCGGCAGGCGATCTGCAGCGAGGTCGGCAGTCCGCCCGCGCCGACGCCGTTGGGCAACGCGACGGCGCAAAGATCCAGGAAGTTGGCAAAACGGGTGTAGTGGGC
>Ga0209284_10005722_pt1 | contig 12608 bp, 15 predicted proteins | sample FRY03_FD_187211 | JGI IMG/M metagenome (GOLD analysis project Ga0209284, IMG submission 187211) | Freshwater microbial communities from Lake Fryxell liftoff mats and glacier meltwater in Antarctica - FRY-03 (SPAdes) (version 2) | ecosystem: Environmental > Aquatic > Freshwater > Ice > Glacier... | reverse complement strand
ACGTGTTCGGGGAGGTGGTGATAGATGGCCTGCCAAAGAACAGAGATGACGGCCGGGTCCAAAGCGCGTACCATGATGAGTGCCTTCCACTGGTCGTTTGGTGTGAGTGCACTCGCCATCAAACGCGAGACACAGCAACGACTGGTGGATGGTCACCCCGACCTATCCGCGCGGCCCCTTATCTGCGAAACTGCTAATATCTTTAGATGAGCGATTCTGTGTACCTGGCGAAGGCTGAGTTCTTTAAGACGTTGGGTCATCCTGTTCGGATCCGGATCATCGAGGTCTTGGCGGGTGGTTCTCGGTCTGTTTCGGCGATGCAGCCTGACGTGGGAGTCGAGTCTGCTCATCTCTCTCAGCAGTTGGCGATCATGCGTCGTGCGGGGATCGTCAGCGCGGAGCGGCAGGGTTCATCGATGATTTATTCGGTCGTCGATCCGCAGGTCTTTGGATTGCTCAGCGTGGCGAAGCAGATCATCACGACTCGATTGATGAGCGAAGGTGAGCTGCTGGCTGATTTCGACGCGGTGAGCTTCGAGCAGAAGCCACGAGGGGCCAGGAGATGATCTCGGGCGAATCAGGGCTTTCAGACCGTTTGCGGCGGGTGTCGGAGGCGTTCCAAGACGTTGTCGACGACGTCGCTCGTTGAGGCTTCTACTCCGAGGTCGAGGGTGCGTACGCCGTCGAGGGCGGCGTCCAAGGTGGCGTTGCGCAGCCGTGTTGCTGCATTGCTGGCGCTGGCCGCTCCGCGGATGGCTGCGTGATCGAGTACGGCGGCGCAGGCGAGCAGCATTGCCATGGGGTTGGCGACGTTCTTTCCTGCGAGCGAGGGTGCGGTGCCGTGTGGTGCTTCTGCCATCGCTACTCGAGGGGTGAGGTCGTCGTCGAGCGACAGTAGTACCGATTCGGCGCCAGCGATTGAGCCGAACATCGCAAGGACGAGATCCGACAGGCAGTCGCCGTCGCGGTTCAGCGAGGGTATGACACGCGGCTGTCTTGCAGCATCGGAGAGCAGCGCTGCGTAGCTGGCGTCGATGAGCACCGGCTGGTACGGCACCTGTGGATGGCGCGTTGCGGCGGCGTCCATTTCTTCTTTGAGCATGCCTTCATAGACGGGTGAGACTGTCCATTTCGGTCCACCGAAGACAATACCGCCGATCGTGGACGCGGTCACGAATGAGTAGTCGGCCACAGCCCGACACGTCGAGCGTGTGATCCGCTCAGTGCGGCATGCGACTTCACCTGGCGACCCGGCGTTGCCGCTTCGGACTTCATCGGCACCGTACGCGTCGCCAACTGCCATTCGGACAACAACGATCGGATGGGAGACTGGTGCGAGCGGCGCGACGCCGGGGATGCGGCGCCCGGTCCGCACGATCACCGACCCATCGACGCCTTCGCGCAACAGCCGGTTGGGTGATCCGACGTCACCGATGCCTGGCGGGGTGATCGTTGCAGCTTTCAGTCCGAGCCCGGCCTCGACCATCGCTGCTGCAGCGTCGCTCACAACCGAATTTGCTGTGCGACGTCGGTTTGCGAGTGAGAGATCGAAGTGTTCGAGGCGGACGGGTATGTCGAGCACACCGGATTGGAACACGCGCAGGGCCTCTTCCAGGAGTTCCTGACCGGTTTCGTCGCCGTCGCAGACGACGACGTCGATGCCGCTCATCGATCGATCGAGATCGGTAGATCCGGGAGGTGCGCCCAGAGGTCGACGAGCTGGTGGTACTTCCGATTCGGAAGGTTGGCCAGGGCATCGAGGATCGCTGGCCGGGCAGACGCTCGAGTTGCAGCAGCGATGAGTTCGTCAGAGGAGATCGGCGAATTGGCGAAAGCGGACTCGATGCAGTCAGCGATTTCGATCCGCGAGACCGGCAGTTGGCCGTGTTCGGTGATTGCTGGTGGCTGCCGAACTGTCACTTCGCGCTGCCGCTGCCGTCAGAGCCGCTGGGTAGGAAGAAGATGGCGCCAAGGTATGTCCCGCTCCCGAACGCACCGACCCAGAGTCCGATCGCCACCGACGCGACCAGTCCGGCGCCACCGAGGATCCCGATCAGAAACGTGACAAGGAACGTGGCAGGAATTCCGATCAGCGCACCGAGCCGCACTGCACGGCCCATGCTCTGCTCATTGGTTCTTCCTACGCCGCCCGGGGGAGAGAGGACCGACATCGAGGTGACCTCACCGGCGTCCTGGCCCGTCGCAACATCAGATGTGGAGGCAGCCCGTTGACGTTGAGCCCCGACTTCCTCTTCAGTATTTGTTCGATCTAGGATTGTCATATGACGATCTTAGCAGATATATAGCTCCGTAGTTAGGAAACCCTTCACGCGCGCGGCTGATACTGTCGGTCCGTGAACTGGGACCCCGCGTCGAAGAATCGGGACCGGATCACCAAACGACGCCAGCGCCGTCTCCGCGAAGAACTCCTCGACGCCGGGATCGATCTGCCTGCCACGGACGGCCTCAGACGCAGCCTCATCGAAGAACTCGATTATGCGCGGTACCCGCCGGTGCACGAAGGGGTGCTCCATTCGTATGGCGCAGTCCTGGTCGATTCGTCGCTGGATTGCCTCGAACTCGATGGAACGTTCTCGACGTCGGCGGTGACTGACGAGGCGGTGCTCCGGCGCCTGGCCGACGGCCGACACTCGTTCGTGCTGCGCCACGCCGAGTCAGTTGGACTGCTGCTGCTGCTTGATTCCCCCCATGACCGTGAGGCCGAACTCGTCCGTCTCCGACGCCGCACAAATCAACCCTCCACGACGATTGTCCAACGCCGCTCCAACGGCAACGTTCGCGTGGTCGGCCCGAATGGGTTGTTCATCTGGGACGGCGCCCGATGGTGGACGAAGCCATACGCCGCACCATTCGCCCGCGCAGTGCTCGACGTGGTGCCCAACGCACCGAGCGACACGCTGCACAGTCTCCTCGACTTCTGCGTCCACACGATGAGCCCGGCTGACGCGGGCGCCTGTCTGGTGTGGGCGCTGGACGCCGACGACATCGCCGACGTGGACGGCCTGAACCCGTCGCGTCCGCCAACTCCGATCCCACATCTTTCCTTCGACCAATTCGCGAAGCGCGCCGCGATCCGCCAACTCCTCACACAAGTCGACGGTGCGGCGATCCTGGATCGTGCTGGCCAACTCATTGCAATCGAGGCGCACCTTCGCTCGTCGGTGCAGAGCCATGAGAACGTCAGACGTGACCCCTCACGAGGAACGCGCCACGCCGCTGCGCGAAGATACTCCTTCGACCATCGGGCCCGGATTGTGTTCGTGATCTCGCGGGACGGGCCGGTCACCGTGTACTTCGGCGGCGAGGAGATCGCAGCCATCCAAACTCGAACAGAAGATCACGACAGCGGACCCGATGCCGACGCCTGACGAGCGATCTCAAGGAGAGGCCGCTGACAGCGTTCCTTCGCGGGTCTCTACCGTGTCGGTGGTGAAGCGGTCTGGACGTTGGTTGCTCGCTGACCGGTACGTGAACAAGGGCACTGCGTTCACGGACGCGGAGCGGCAACGGTTTGGGCTCGACGGGTTGCTTCCTCCTGTGGTGGAGGACCTCGGGACGCAGCTCACTCGGGTCGCACTCGAGTACGACATGAAGGACACCGATCTCGAACGCCACGTGTTTCTCCGTGCCCTGCAAGATCGCAACTCGGTGCTGTTTTACGCCTTCCTCGCAGAGAACCTCGACGGTCTTCTGCCAGTCGTCTACACACCGACCGCCGGTGTGGCCTGCGAGCAATGGTCTCGCATCTACCGTCGCGAACGCGGCCTCTTCCTGTCGTGGCCCCAGCGCGACCGCGTCGACGAACTCCTCGACAATGCGGTCGGCGATCGCGAGATCGACGTGGTGGTGGTCACCGATGGTGAGCGCGTGCTCGGCCTCGGAGACCTCGGTATCGGCGGGATGGGCATCCCCGTCGGAAAACTCGCCCTGTACACCGCTGGCGGGGGCCTCGACCCGTCGCGCACACTGCCGGTGTTCCTCGATGTCGGGACGAACAACGAGTCGCTCCTGTCCGACCCGCTCTACCTCGGATGGCGGCACCAACGCGTGCGCGGCGACGACTACGACGAACTGGTCGACGCGTTCGTCGACGCTCTCCATCGGCGCTTCCCCAACGTCTTGTTGCAGTGGGAGGACTTTGCGCAACTGCACGCCAACCGGTTGCTGGCGCGTCATCGCGATCACATCTGTTCGTTCAACGACGACATCCAGGGCACCGCCGCGGTCACTGTTGCGGCGATCGTCGCAGGATTGGTCACCGCGGACGTGCCGATCACCGACCTGCGTCTCGTCATCGTGGGTGCCGGTTCGGCGGGCACGGGCATCGCCAACCAAGCGGTGCGTGCAATGGTCGCTGGCGGTCTCGCTCATGACGAAGCGGTCGCACGCTGCTGGCTCGTCGATCGAGACGGACTCCTACATGACGCAATGGACGGCCTCCTGCCATTCCAGCAACCCTTCGCACGCCCGTGGGACGACGTCGCCGGCTGGGACGACGACGGTGACGGCGCCGTCGAATTGCTCGACGTTGTCGACCGGGTCGCTCCACACGCCCTGGTCGGTGTCACCGGCCAGCCGGGGATCTTCACCGAAGCCGTCATCCGATCGCAGGCATCGGGTGTGAGGCGGCCGATCGTGCTTCCGCTCTCCAACCCCACTCCGAGAGCCGAAGCCATCCCTGCCGATGTCCTCAACTGGACCGACGGTGCGGCTCTCGTCGGTACCGGAAGCCCGTTCGGGCCCGTCACAGTCCACGGCCGATCGGTCCCCATCGCGCAGGTCAACAACGTCCATGTGTTCCCAGGCGTTGGTCTCGGCGTTGTCGCCACTCAGGCCAGAGCCGTGTCGGATGCCATGTTCACCGCGGCCGCCACCGCCATCGGGAAACTGGCGGCTCAGAACAGCGACGGCGGCATCCTCCCTCCGATCACCCAGAGTCGCAGCGTTGCTCGCGAGGTTGCGATCGCCGTCGCAAGAACAGCGATCGACGAAGGCCTCGCCGAACCGCTCTCCGACGCAGAACTCTCAAGTCGGATCGACGAAACGGTTTGGCACCCCGTCTACCGCGACCTGCCTACTGCACCGTCATCATCGGGCGAGAAGACTACGAAATCGCCCGGTTGACGCCGCGATGCCGACCGCGAGCGTTGAGATGGCGAGGACGGCGAGTCCGGTGACCCGGCCCGAAGTGGACAGGTCAGCGTCGAGCGCGGCGACGATCATGGCGGCCGCGCCTGCCACCCAACCGACCGCGGCGATGGGCAGCGCCACCCGCTCGACATGAGTGAGTTCGGGGTCGTTCGCCACAGCGGTCGTCGCAGCGCCGTCGTCGCGCATCAGCTGCTCGATCCACCGCACCGGCGACGTGATCCCAAGCACGACTACCGGCGCCCAGATCAACCCGATCGCTGCCAACCAGGCCGCATCCGCGACGGTGACGCCGGCCGTCGGGTCAAGCCCAACGACTACCGCATCACCGCTGTACACCGCAACAGCGGCCGCAAGAACCGCAAGAACTGCCTTCACGTAACGCAACACGATGCTTCGCAGGCGCAACCCGTGACGAACCATGCCGTACTCGATCTTGGCGACTTCTTCGAGGAGCGGCCGCGGGTGCGACGCTGCCAACTCGAACAACCCCTCAGCGCGACCGTGATCATCGCGGCCGCCGCGTTCCCGTGTCGCTCGATACACATCGAGCTGCCGGTCGATCCGCGCACGCGACGCATCGTTCGTCGGAACGAGCAGCTCGACGATCCGAGGCTCGTGTCGCGCGCGATGGAGCTGTTGCGTCGCATTTGGCCCGAGTTCGTCAGCGGGAAGCCGAAGCGATGTCAAGGTGAACCGTGGAGTGAACGTCTCGCGGCCGTTCCCGAGGTGGTTTGCATGAAAGTAGAACCGCGTCAGATCGGCAAACAGCAACCACAGCGCAAACCCCGGCACACCGAGAATCGCGAGAACCATCACGATCAGCAACCCATCGGGCACGGTGAAGTCCCCGGCGACAAGCGATCGGAGAATCCCGGTGATCGAGTCGCGCGCAACCACCGGCAACACGACAAGCAACCCGGCCCCCGACAGCAAACCCACAGCGATTCGATGAAACGTCGAGAGGCGAACCTCACAACGAGCTACGAACGCTCGCGCCGCGGCCCGCTCGTCACCGGTGAGCGCAGCGCTGACCTCTACATCATCCATCGTGCGTGTCTCCTGAGATTACGATCTAACAACGTCATGATATTCTATGAGCCGTTCAGGACCTGACGAGCTGAGGCCACTGACCTCTTCTCGGGTCACTCAATACGGCACTCGATTTCAAAGGAGACCATCATGCTCGGAGGACCAGAAGGAATGGTGCTGCTCGCGCTCGCGCTCGTACTCGTGCTGTTCGGCGGCTCGCAGCTTCCGAAACTCGCGAGGAACCTCGGTCGAGCGCAGAAGGAGTTCAAGGATGGGCTCGCCGAAGCCACCCGGCCAGGCTCCGAAGAGGGCGCCACAACCAAGACCGAAGTCTGATCACCAAGGGCTTGGGATCTGCTCTCGAGTACTACGTGAACGAACCTGGATGTTCGCCCGACCTGGACCGGATCGAGCAAGTTGAGAACTCGAGTGACGTCACCCTGAACGTCATCGTTGGTTTCACCGGCGACGAGGACAAGTCGTGCCCGACCGCGTACTCGTCGCGGACCGCTGTCATCACGCTCTCGGAGCCACATGGCGCACGAGTGTTGTTCGGATGTCGGCCAGACGGCTCGTATGTACCGAAGGGCGGATACAACTCGCCGGCGTTTGCGATTCTTGCGATCGAGAGCGGCCTCGACTCAGCTGATGCTGTCGAGTGGGTCCGACAGCAGTACGACGACAAGGTGGTTGAGACTCCGTTGCAACGCCGATGGGTCGAGAAACACAAACCCTGATTCGGCCGCCGAGTGCGCCGGCGGCACCACAGGCACGAGAGACAGCGCACACCCGACGGAGTCTGTGATGCCACGCATATCGCTCACCGGCTCAGCGCCGATCGTCCGCCCAGTACGGCACTTTCCGGACGCGAGGACCGCTCAAGAACGTGCGGATCGCAGACTGGAATCCCTGCGGGACATCGAGGTCGACAATCTAGATCCAGGGGCCGCCCGACTCCGCCCGATGGGCGCTACCGGCGAAAGAATTCGGATCTGGTTGTGGCGCGAAATGGTCCTCGGACGTTTCATCAGTGTGAGAGTGGTTCGCGACATGGCCGAGAGCGACGACTTCGAGGAGTTCGTGATTGATGTCGAGCGCCGCCTTCGTCGCGCCCTGGTCGGCGCTGTTGGTGTCAACCAAGTCGATGATGCGGTCGCCGAGGCGCTTGCCTATCTCGCTGAACATCGAGATCGGGTCCTGTTCATGGAGAACCCGGTCGGCTACCTCTACCGAGTCGCTCAGACCCGAACGAAGCCCGCGAAGACCCCGGCGCTGCCCGTCGTTCATCCGGCATCGATACCCGACGTCGAACCCGGCCTCGCCCCAGCACTGATGGCGCTACCTGAGGCTCAACGCACAGCTGTCTGGCTTGCTCACGGCTGCGGCTGGAGAAGCACCGACATTGCCGACGCACTCGAGATCAGTGCTTCCACCGTCGCTACCCACATCAGTCGCGGGCTGGCCAGCCTGCGCGCAGAACTTGGAGTCCGCAATGATCACGCTTGAAGAACAGATTGCACAGCTCGGCGATGCTGTCGACGAACAACTCACACAACACGCAGCCGCCAGCCAGGCATCGGAGCAGCCACGGCGACGCTGGATTCTGACCGCAGCCGCGGGCCTATTGGTTCTCGGCGGGATCGTCGCCGTTGCTGCGGTCAGTGGCATCGCTGACCCGGACCAGGGATCGAACTCACCGGCGATGACGCCGCAGCAGGTTGCCGAGGAGCGTGCGCGGCTCGACGCTCGTTTGCCGTCGGCGACCGAATCACAACAAGCAGCGCTCGACGATGGCCTCGTGACAGTCACCGAAATCCTCGATCTCGCTCAAGAAGCATCGGACTGCTCAGTTGCTGCCGGCGGACCCCGCATCCACTTCCAGTGGGACGGCGAGGGCGTCACACGAACCGTCAGTCTCGGCAACGGCAGTCCCGCCGAGGCCGACCGGCTCGTTGGCATTTCTGACACGTGCTGGGACAAGCACGTCGGGCTTGCCGAGATCTACGTCGCCCTTCAAGTAGTTCTTCCAGTCGAGGATCAGCTCAGGCTGCGCCAGCTGACCGTCGAATGTCTCGCCGACGCAGGCTTCGACGCACCCGACTGGCCAGCCACGGACGTTGAAATTGATCCATCAGTTGAAGCAACTTGCGACGACCAAGCCAAAGCTCTCCTCGACTGAGAGCAGTGCCGAAGCAGCTCATAACGGGGTCTGAGGTGCAGAGGTACAGCCGTTGGCGGTAAGAAGCGCGCTCGACACTAAACCCCAGGTCATCGAGGTAGGGCGTGGATTCGACCTGGGGCCTGGTGAGGCGGCTAACGCCGACCGCGGTTGGCGATCACCCCTGGATACGGACGCTGTCGTTCCCGCTAGCGCCAATGACGGTTCCCCTGCACCTCAGACCCCGGCTCGCTCAACTGGCTGCCCTCGGTCGCGACTCGTCGACACCGTGCACTGGGCTGGAGGGTTTGCGTTCCTCGTCGACCCGGCGAAGCAGGTCACGATCGAGCCGGGCCAACGCGCGTGCTGGTTCGACATGCGCGACCTCCCTCCCGAACGCACGGCCGACATCGACATCGTGGTGAATCAGGTCATCGCCTCGGATCACCGTCCGTCGACGGCACTGTTGCGTTGACGGATCGGGTGCGTTTGCTGTCATTGGAGCCGACCCGCACGGCTTCGACGGCAACAACGATGGCATCGGCTGCCAAAGCTGACCACAAGCAACACGCATTTCGTTACGCGGATGGGCAGCTCGCCCCCCGGGTCAAGCTGTGGATATCTCAATTTGACTGAACCTGGCCGTTCTTGACCTGACGGGTGCGGGAGTATGCTCTCAGCAGGGGAAACGTTCGCGTTCGCCATTTGATGCTCACCAGCATCGGATGCTCGTTGATCGCAGCGCATCCTGGCTGAATGGCAACTGTTCTCTGCAGCTGGGCTGTAGTTGGGGGCGATGAACTCGCAGGCTCCAGTAACGGCGGCGCCGGTTTGGCGACTACTGCACATCTACTGGTTTCCAGTAGATTTCCAGTAGTGGCAAGTGCAGACATCGACCTCGCTCTTGGAGAAGAACTCGACAACCGCGCCCGAGCCCTCCTAGATCTGCCCGAAGGGCAATGGTTCGACAGAAAGTCGAGCCGAACGGATGCACGAGGACTTGCGCGACACCTGATTGGTCTCGCGAACGCAGACGGTGGCGTGCTGGTAGTTGGACTTCACGACGGCAACGTTCAAGACATTGGTCTACTGGATTCTCGAAGGCTCGGCGAACTGCAGCGCTCGCCTATCGAGCACTGCCAACCGCCGGTGAGGTGCGAGGACTATTTCCTCGACATCATCGACCCTGCTACTGGCAGCCCGGCGCAGCTACTGGTCTTCGATGTGCCTGCCAGCGCCGACTACCACGAGAACACGGCGGGCAGGACCTTTCGCCGTGTCGGCGACTCAATAATGGAACTCGACAGCAACCTTGCCCAGGAGCTCCGATTCGACAAAGGCGCACAGCACTTCGAAACCACAACCGTGCCGCGGGCCCGGATCGACGACCTGGACCACGATCTTCTCGGCAACTACGCACGGCGCGTTGAACACGATGCGCCTCTGCGCTTGCTTGGCGACCGCACAGGCACTCGGGGCCAGCAGCTCACGGTCGCAGCCGTGCTTCTCTTCGCCAAGCGCCCTGAACGGCTCGTTCCGTCTGCAAGTGTGCGCATCGTGCGGCACCAAGGACGGCAGCGCCAGTACGGCGACGCTCAACGCATCACTGCAGATGAACGCATCGATGCACCTATTCCCCGACTGATTCAACAGGCCCAGTCCGCCATCGCACGACTTCAACCGACGCGCAAGGCACTCGGGGACCTCGAGTTCGAAGAAGTGCCGTTGGTTCCCCAGGACGTGTGGCTCGAAGGGCTCGTCAACGCCGTCGTCCACCGCTCGTACTCGCTCCAAGGCGACCAAGTCCACGTCGACATCTTCGACGATCGCATCGAAATCACGAGTCCGGGGACGTTTCCACATTCGGTGGACCTCGCCGACATCGAGAACATGCCGCGCTTTGCACGAAACCCCCGGCTGATCAGGGTTTGTTCCGACCTCAAGCTGTGCCAGGAACTTGGAGAGGGCATTCGCCGGATGTTCCGCGACATGCGAGACGCCGGCCTCGCTGACCCGCTCTACCGCCAGACGAGCCTCACGGTCACTTTGACCTTGAACGCTGAGCCAGCTCACCGGGCAATTGACAAGCAGTACCGCACGGAGGTCGCGACCATCCTCTCCGAGCTGCGCGCCCGTGACCGGCTCAGCACCGGCGAGTTGCACGAGGCCGTCGGCTCAATCAGCAAACCCGTCGTCCGCAGGCTGCTCAACGTGCTCGAAGGAGCCAGCCTGATCGAGTGGCACGGCAACTCTCCGCAGGACCCGCGCGCCTACTGGACGCTGCCATCTGGCTGACCAACATCGCAGGTGCCGATCAAAGCCCGGAACGCTCTCGATCAGCGTCGTGCGAGCCATCCGGCGTCGTCGAGCGCGTTGACGAGGTCGCGGCTTGCGTGTCGGGTGTACAGCGCCGTCGTACGCGGGTCGGTGTGGCCCATCAACTGCTGCAACGTTGCGGGCGACACCCCACGGATCGCGAGTTGCACCCCGAAGTGATGGCGCAACCCAAGCACCAACGCATCATCCGGCAACGACGCACCAGCGGCGAGCGCAATGCGTTTCACCAAGTGATACAGCGAGTCCGTCGACATCGCCCTGCCGTCGTTGCGCACGAACAACTCGGTGCGCGGTCCCATCCGCAAGCCGGCGTCGGCCCGCTCAGTCAGATACGCATCGATGCGTTCGGCGGCGTCGAGGGGGAGTGGCACCTCGCGGCGCTTGTTGCCCTTCGCCCCCCGGCGAATGTGCAAGATGCTGCGATCGGTGGTGCCGACGTCGCCAACCTGCAACCCACAGCACTCTGCTGCCCGAACACCGGTGAACGCCAACACGTCAATCGCCGCCGCATCGCGCGTCGCCCACGCAGAGATTGCCTCCGCCGGCGGATTGTTTGCAGCCTCGATCATCAGGTCGATGTCCTCCGGAGAGGACGCTCGAATCTCTGGCTGGGTGCGATGGCGGACGTGGAGGATCTCGTCGTCGAACGGGTTGCTTGCCGCGATGACGGTAACGCCGCTGTCAGGAGACCCAGTAGCGACCATCGCAGGGCACGTGACCAGGACGTTCGCAACACTCGATTGTCGCGTTGACGAAGGTCGGCGCTGCCGTCAGTCTTCGTTCATGTAACCGATGAGCAGGTGCGTTGCGGCTTGTTGGGTCTGGTGACAGCACGGTTACATGCACCCCTTGACCGACGGCGGCACGAGGACGCGTTCCGCGGACTCGGCGGCGCGCTCCGCTCCAATGGGCGTGCAGAGCTGACGAAGTGCCCTGCCATCGAGGGCCCGCTTGGTTGACGAAGGATGGGTGGACATCGATGCTGTACCACCGGCTTGGACCTCAGGTTCGTGGCATTCCGCTCAACATCGGACAGACAGCCCATAACAACGAACGCACCGACGACTTCAGACCGCCCAGATCCTCACTTTCCGGACAGGCCCCGCTCGAGAACGTGCGAACCGACAGGCCGACGGTGCGATCAAGCGGAAGGCGCTCCGCACTGCCGGCTCCGGCGGGCCGCAACCCGCGACAGCCGAACACTCTGATCGACTATCATTCGGGTCGCGACATCGGCAAACGAGGGACTGTAGGTCAGAGGGACGGCCGCGACGAAGGTCAGGACTATGTCGCCCTCGCGCGGCTCAAGTTGCGATATGCATCTAGATAGATGTAGATTGCAACTATGTCTCCATCCTTGAGTGAAAGGCTCGCCAGGGACTTCGTTGGATTCATTCACGCCTTCGGAGTGCTCCGCAGCGATGCCACACCATGCGGTCAACCGATGTCCGTGTCAAGCGCCCATGCACTCTGCGAACTCGCGACCGGGCCAGCGCTCAACCAGCGTGACCTGGCAACACGGCTCGGTCTGACAACGAGCACCGTCAGCCGCCTGGTCGACCAACTCGTCGAAAAGGACTGGGCGGAGCGACGCGTCGACCCGGACAGCACCGACACCCGCATTCGACTCGTCGCACTGACGTCAAACGGTGAGCACGTCGCTGGCCAAGTGTTGACCGCACGTGCCCAACGATTCGCCCGCCTGCTCGACGCAATTCCGCTCGACAAGCAATCCTCTGTCGTCGAATCCCTCCACCTCCTGAAAGCCGCAACCGATGCCCTCAACTAGTGTCCTGTCAGGTTGTTTAGCTTAATATTTGTTGGATTCGGGAATTTTCTGGTTGCTGTCGCGTTGTTGTTGGTGTCACTGCCAACATCGAAGGGAACGCCATGGCCAAACGAGGACGACCAC
>Ga0209284_10005719_pt1 | contig 12611 bp, 9 predicted proteins | sample FRY03_FD_187211 | JGI IMG/M metagenome (GOLD analysis project Ga0209284, IMG submission 187211) | Freshwater microbial communities from Lake Fryxell liftoff mats and glacier meltwater in Antarctica - FRY-03 (SPAdes) (version 2) | ecosystem: Environmental > Aquatic > Freshwater > Ice > Glacier... | reverse complement strand
TCGTCTAACTAAACTGAAACAATCAAATTAATCATCAATAAAATAGAAAAATGAAGACAACAATTCTAACAATAGTAGCAATGTTTTCAATAGCATTGGCAAATGCACAAACCAATCCAGCCATTACGGGTTGGTTGCAAAACAATACCATTACAGCAAGGCATTATGTGTCGGGTAATTCAACACCCATAAACGATGCAGCACTTGTAAATGTGCAAACAGCCCAATATAATACAACGGATGTGTATATAAAAACTACAGGTTTGCCGAGTTATATTACTGGTCCGTTTTTAGACGGTAATCCGTCACTGGCAACCAATCAAAATGCCATTTTTAGATTTCCGCTAAACCCTGTTCAAAATACAGGAACTCTCACAGCAACAAACGGAGGAAATATTGGTGTGTTTATCAATGGTGTTGCTTTATTTGATTATAGAGATGGCGTTGCATGGAACAACACAACGATGGCATTGTGTGGCGGACCTGGTAATCCCAATTGCCCAGGCGGAATGGGTGCAACACAAGCTTGGAACCGAGACGCAGTTCTTGCTGAAAGAGGCGGTTTTGATTGTGCTAAAGCACATCCTGCAATGGGTAATTATCATCATCACCAAAACCCAAGTGCATTTAATTTAGATTTGGTTGTGATTTCAACTATTTGCAATTTGTATAATGCTGATGGTTTATATGCAATAGACAACACAGTGCATTCGCCATTGATTGGTTTTGCTTATGACGGGTTTCCAATTTACGGAGCTTATGGCTACCAAAATGTAAATGGGTCTGGTGGCATTGTTAGAATGAAATCAAGTTATTCTCTCAATACAGCAACTACAAGAGCATTAGGTCCAAATGTAAGCACAACATATCCAAATGGATATTTCAGAGAAGATTATCATTACACAGCAACATCAGTAGGAACTCCTGATTACTTAGATAAACACAACGGAAGATTTTGCGTTACTCCTGAATATCCTGCCGGTATCTATTGCTATTTTGCAACTGTTGATGCTAATTGGAATTCAGCTTATCCTTATGTGGTCGGGCCTACTTTTTACGGAACAAAAGTAGCGGCAAAAGTCACATCAGTACCAAGTGGAACTACCACATATACACCAACTCTTGGAATTGCAAACATCAATTTCGATACTGCAAAAATAAATGTATTTCCAAATCCTACAAGCGAACTTATAATTATTCAATTGATAGACATCAATAAAGAAAATTTAAAAGTTGAACTGTTTGATATGAGTGGAAAATTGGTTGAAACTACACGTTTGTTGCAAGGCAGCACCATTGCATATTTTGACACCAAAGCATTATATAGTGGGCTATATTTGGTTGTGATTTCCAACGGAGATAAAGCAATAACTAAAAAAGTTGTAGTAAAGAAATAAAAATATTGGAAATTGAAGCAAAAAAATTAACATATTGAAGCGTTTAATCTTGTTGACAAATAAAATGAAAAAATACATATCCCTTTTTGTTTTACTGCTTGTAAGTATAAATTCGTTTAGCCAAACGGTTGGGTTAATTCAACATACTGCCCAATCATTAGACGATGGCTATGTTTTGTTCGCACCCATTGCAAGCACTACAACTTACTTAATTGATAAATGTGGTAAGCAAGTAAAAACTTGGCCAAGTATTTATAAACCGGGGCAGTCGGCTTATATACTTGCTGATGGCACATTGCTTAGAACGGGAAATGCAAACAATACTACTTTTACAGCAGGTGGTAAAGGTGGAATTATTGAAAAAATTGATTGGTCTGGTAATGTTACTTGGACATACATAGTATCCGATGTTACAAAATGTCAACATCACGATGTTAAGGCTTTACCAAATGGAAATGTATTAGTTATAGCTTGGGAAAGTAAAACCAATACACAAGCCGTTGCGCAAGGAAGAAACCCAGCGTTAGTTCCAACAACTTTATGGAGCGAACAAATTTTAGAAATACAACCTGTTGGTGCAACAGGCGGAAATATAGTTTGGGAGTGGCATTTATTTGACCATTTAATACAAGACTTTGATAACACAAAACCAAACTATGGTAACGTAGCATCAAACCCACAATTAATGAATTTGAATTATGGAGCGAGTGCCACTCAAACCGATTGGATACATTTAAACTCCATTGATTACAATTCTGTACTCGACCAAATATTATTATCCTCTCATGCGACAAGCGAAGTTTGGATAATTGATCACAGTACTTCAACGGCACAGGCAGCTTCGCATAGTGGAGGAAATTCTGGTAAAGGTGGTGATATTTTATATAGATGGGGAAATCCTCAAGCCTACAATAATGGCTCAGTAACCAATCAGAAGTTTTTTAGACAACATAATGCTTATTGGATTGCAGCAGGTTTGCCTTATGCCAATCAAATTATGGTTTTTAATAATGGTAACGGAAGAACGGGTGGAAATTACTCAACAGTAGAAATTATTAACCCTCCTGTAAGTGGCTATACTTATTCGGCTACTTTACCTTATTTACCAACCTCAAACTCTTGGATTTATAATGCAGGCAACCCCAATAGCTTTTACGCACAAAACATTTCGGGGGCACAACAATTATCAAATGGTAATGTAATAATAGCAAATGGACCTGCTGGCATATTTACTGAAGTTGATGCCACTGGTATTCAAGTATGGAAATACGTTAACCCTGTATCAGGAACAGGCATAATAGCACAAAATGCTACTCCAACACAAAACCTTGCTTTTAGATGTAGTTTTTACCCAAGTAATTATTCAGGATTTGTAACTCATTCACTGACTAGTAGTAGCATAATTGAAAGTACTAATACAGTTTCTGCAACTTGCGTTTCAACACTTGGCATCAATGATAATTTTATAAATAATCAAGTAGTATTATTCCCCAATCCTGCGAATACTGACATAAATGTAGATTGTAAAAAAGGGTATCAAATATTTTCAATCACGGGCACATTAATTAAGCAGGGTAGCCAAAACACACAAACCATTGACATAAGCGAATTGCCTGAAGGAATGTATATTTTAAAATCAGAAAACAAAGTTGCGCGATTTATAAAAGCAAAGTAAGTGGAAACAGCCAAAGCAATGAAGCCTGCCCACAAAAATACACTCTCTTAAAAAACGCTGCAAGCCAACCCACGAAGCAATTTTTTAAGACAGTGTTTTTTCTCCCACCCAAGATTTTTTTGCCACCCTCTCTTTAAAAAAGAAATTTATTTTTCTTCAACGAACAATTTTATTGTTAACTTGAACCGACACCGCTTCTAATGTAAATCACTTCTAACAAAGTGTGTGCGAACTTGAAACAGTCGTACTTCGTGTGAAAAGAAAACCAGCAGCTAACAGCACCTACCCAAAAGGCGGGGTTTCGTGTTCCTAAGACACATTTGTGCAAGCCAAAGTTCAGTTCTCCGAATGAAGTTTAGTGGTAAAAGTCCCGCCCTTCGGGTAGCTGCAAAACGTTACAGTTGACTACAAAAATTACGTAAATCGCATCATGGATAGCGTGTGCGGACCTGAAACAGTCGCGCTTCGATGGAAAAGAAACGCAGCCGCTAACAGCGAAGCTTTCGTTGCGTCCGCAGGGCAAACAAGGAAAGCCCTGTTGAAGGAACCGGGTTCTGGATTCCTCCTATGGGTATTTGGTTTGAAGTTTTGGATTTAGAAAGCAGCTGTATGGGCTGCTTCTGTTATTTAAAGCCATTTGGATGCTTCAAAGACTCTTTCGTGATTTGCTGGGGCATAAAGTACCGTTGCCTATTCGGCTAAGTCACCTTCGGCTAAGTCACCTTCGGCTAAGTCACCAAACAGGACAATGCGCTTTTTGCCCCGCCTAAAACCCAAGCAGGCGGCCCGCGTGTGCCGAAGGTTTGCAGGGTGAGGAGTGTTCCTTTTTTGCAGCAAGGACAGCGACGGTGCAAACTTCGGGATGGCATTTCCGAGGGAGGACTTACGCGCAATGCCATGCGCAAAACGGGTAAGCGTTTGACTTTGGCCATGCTAATCAAAAGCCATAGCGCCGAATGGGTACGAAGCCTTTAGGTAGGACACGTAAGGCAAAACGCCGCATAAATGCCTCTTGGTTATTGCATTGCCAAAACCACACGTGCAGCAACAAGCAAAATGAACGCCTTCCTCAAGCTGCGCTTATTAGTAGTTTTTAGCGCGGAATTATTGCCCGTTGGCAACAGCGATACCTAGATGCGAACGGATGAGATCAATGCACATACCTTTCACAATGGGCGGAATGTGGCGTCTCCAAGCAAAGCACAATGGGTGGAATGTGGCGTCTCCAAGCAAAGCACAAAGTGCCTGTGGACGACGTAAAATCGTATTTTATCTTTTCAGGAAAATGGACATGGCTTAAAATCTATCATGTAGTCATTCTTTCATTTTTTACAATATCATGTGCATTGTCCCGCATTAACAGCTGGCATCCGCAGGGGATTTCCGTTAACCTTCTAAAATCAAATCCATAAGCTGCGATTTAAGCGTACCTTTGCACTTCTCAAAAACGGTATATCCCACAATACAGTATTCTAAGACCTTAAATGTCTAAATTACCCAAAGAACACAAGTTTGTTGATTTTTCAGATTACGGAAGACCAGCAGCTAAAGTTATTGCGAACGCTCTGAAGCACACCTCTTTCACCCCTATTCATGTTACAATTGGCTTTATAATATCAGGCCTTATTGCCATTTATTGTATTGTTGAAGGGCATTATTGGCTTGCTGCGCTCTTTTTGATTGTCAAATCAATTCTGGATGCCGCCGACGGGGAATTGGCGCGGGTAACGCAAAAGCCCTCGTACACCGGTCGCTATTTAGATTCAGTAGCCGACATTTTACTAAATGCATTTATCCTCCTCTCCATCTGGTACGTTACTGATACGTCGCTTTGGGAATGCTTGGTAGCATTTTTAGGCTTGCAATTGCAAGGCACGCTTTACAATTACTATTATGTGATTTTAAGAAATAGATATAACGGCGATACCACCAGTCGTGTATTTGAAACCAAAACACCGATAGCACTACACGGGGAAGCGCAAAAACACGTCAATATTCTTTTTGCGCTCTACAAAACACTTTATGGAGCTTTTGATAAAACCATTTATGTGTTAGACAGCAGTGCAAATCAAGGTAAAGTATTGCCAAATTGGTTGATGACCAGCGTATCCACCTTTGGTTTGGGCTTCCAATTGCTCCTGATTGCTGTGCTGCTTGTATTAGGTCTAAAAGCGCTCATTCTACCTTTCTTTATAGCTTACACCCTGATGGTGTTTGTATTCATTGCCATTCGAAAATATTTCTATTAACCAACCAACTCGTCGGCAAAAGGAGCAATCCTGTATTTTAAAACCAACTGAAAGTTAAGAAATGGGCGCATGCGTTTTCTTGGACCGTCTTTGAAGTACTTTAGCGGCTGCTGTTTTAACCAAGAGCTCCCGTATCTGATCAGGTTTGCGCATGAAACAGTTAGAAATAGCTACAGCTTTCGTTCATCCTAATAAAAACAAACACTACAACAGGCTTCACCTAAATAAGGCGCTTACACGCCGCGCCCTGAGCAACCTCCATTCGAATACATGGAGCAAAAACGCATGAAATTAGCCCTGACTTCTGTAAGGACCCTCCTATTCAACTCGGCTTCGGTCCGTCCAATGAAATCACAATCAAGTGCATCGGTAATTGTAGTTTAGACGTAACTGACGGCTTCACTAACATTTATTCCGACTTCCCTAACCTATCAGGCTTTAATCAATACATGAAATATGAGGCTTCCGATGAAGGCCTGTATTTTCACTAAAAAAGGCAATTTACTTGCCGACGATACCGAAACGACGGAAAAATTCTTTGCCGATCGCTAATCCATCATTGCCATCCATTCTGAAAAAGAACAAATGGTAGAAGCAAACAAGGCCTTTTACCGAGCCCAATAAGAAGAGGTAGTACCCATTGCTTTTCGTCCCCTTATCAGAAGCGAACAAGCCCGTTAAGAAGCAACCAAAAGAGCCATTGAACTCGCCAATAAGCACCCTCGCAACTGCATATTTTGCATTTATCTGCTAAAGCAGAAACGCATCTGTTTCAAAAAAACCTACCCTTAAGCGAAAAAAAAACTACCCACGGAGGTTACTGTACATCGCCTTTGGTTTTCTGACAAAGACTGCCAACGTTTAGGTACACGCATCAAGTGGAACCCAGCCATAAAAACTGAAAACAACCATTTGATCCCACCAGTGTGCCTACGAAAAGGCCATTTCTACGGGTGGTACCTCGCAGGCAGACCAGGCAACCGGCATGTTTTGAGGCAGCTGGGCGCTTTTACCTTCGTGAAATACATCAGAAGTAATGGCAATAGGTACCCTTTTGTAGTCACAGTGCAAATAATTCCGCAAGCGGTTTCCCAGAAATACGTCCGTTAAGCTCTCTCCAAAGGCACTAAACCCCTCGATTTGGTCGTAGGCCAACCGATTACCGGGTGCTATCACCAAATAATCGTAACTAATTTTTTGGATTGGAGGACCCGCTTGCTCGTTAAACTGATAAAAAGCGGCATGCGCTTCTGGGTCGATGGTGGTAGCTTCTGGAAGTATAAATTCGCTGTGATCTTGCTCCAAAAACGATGTAAACTTAAATTATAAGTCCTTGGCAGGATCTACATTCGCCATTACCTGCCCGAGCATGTTGGGAACTAAAGTCAACAAGGCTTTGCGACCGATAATGGTAATATCCACCTGCTCCTTGAGTATCGCATGGATGTTTCGTGTGGTTGTTAAGCCAACAAAATTGCAACTCAAAATCAGAATTTGTCGCTTAGTCATTCGCTTTCAATTAAAAGAGGACTTACTTCGATATGAATGTCCATCGTTATTTTAGACTTGATCGAGTGTGCGATTAAACAGGCATCCTCTGCCATTTTTAGAATTCGCATCGCCTTGTTTATGTTCAGTTCGTTGTCAATTACAACGGTAGGCACGAGGTGGATTTCACTCATTATTAATTTACCTGCTACCTTGGCGAGCTTGCCACAAGCTTGGCAACGGAAGCTTTTGAAACCCAAGGTAGAATTTTCTGAAATGGCTAAAAAAGTAGTCATTAAACACCCACTCACGGCGGCCACGAGCAGGTGTTCAGGCGACCAAACACCTTCTATTCCTTCCGGAAAATCGGGTGGTGTGGCCACTTCTATGCAAAACCCCTTCTTTTTATTCAATTCAGGAGAACAAATCATGCCTTTTCGGCTGCTTTCCCAGGCTACATCTACGTTATAATGGTGCGATTTCATCCGATTTCGTTTAAGCTCTTTTCACCCTTTAGAAAGCACAATACTTGTTGTTTCGCGTTGTTTGGTGCTGTTGGCCTGCGAAGAACCTCCACCTGACGTTCCCCAAAAGCTTTGCGATTAGCCTTAGTCCTCTTCCAAGTCGTTATGGTTATCGCCACCCAAACTGTAATAATTATTCTCTTCATCCTCACTCCCCACGCTTTCTTGCTGATCATCAAGTTCTGAGCCGGGCACGTCTAAATCATCGCCAGACATGTCTTCTTGAAAATCCTTTTCGTTTCTGGTGCCAGGTTTTTCATTAAGCGGTTTGCGTTTTGATGTGTCTTCAGGGTCTAATGCGCTTTCTTCCTTCCCCTTTCGGTATATATCGTCAGCAGCTGGGTAACTTGGATAGCCAGGAAATGCAGGCCCATCGGTCTTAGATTTTGTAATTGATACCTCGCGTTCATCAGCATAATTACTTAACAACGCTACTAAGGATTGATAATAGATGTCTAGTTTTTTGGTGTTTACGCGCTCCGTTGTTGGAAGATATCCAGGCATTTCTGTGATATACTTTGAAAGTTCCGGAAATTGCTGTGCAATCGCATTCGTAATGTTCAAAATGCTTTTTTCCAATATTCTTTTCGTTTTCATTTGTTTCCTCCTCGTTATTACTGTTGTTGATGCGTTTTTATAGACTTTAACCCAAAGACTAGCTCAATTCACAAAAAACCAAGCCCTCTTACATATGCCTAGCCGCAAAAAGCCCGTTTGCGAAGCTAAATCTTCTCTATCGTGACCTGTTGATAGTCAATCACCCATTCGTTTTTAACGTGCGAAATGCCTGGGGTTTTCCAAGCGATCCATGCTGCCTCTTCTTTTTTATACCAAGAATCAACAGTGCCTGATAGCGTAACAATTGTCCCTGACATTTCCACTTTAAGGCTAGCGACATCAACCAATCCGCTTTTAGCCATCACTTTTTCAATTTGATGTTGTTCAATGGCGTCGTGTGCATCTGGTTTTATAAGGATATTATTGGTCACGCCTATTGCTTCAATACTATCACGTACTGCACTTTCTATTGCTACCGGTTGATAATTCCGCGGAAGCTCTCCTGCTAAAACAACCGAACCAGTCGCCGCCAGTACGGTAACTTTATCTTCTGGCACAGACCCATTTGACTTTAAAACATTCAATAGGTCGCGTGCCTTTTCTCCGTTGGCCTTTATCCATGAATTTGTTGATTCAACCTCTAGGTTTTCAACCAAATTTTTAATGCTGATCACACTTTTGGCTGCCATTTCAGTTCCGTTTTTTTTGGCATACCTGTTTACTACGCCGGTAAGGGTTACAACGTCCTCCTGGGCGGTTATAACCCGTGCTGGTGCCTGCAAAAAAGGCTCCCGTAGAATGGCGTTTTCCACATCCCTTTGTGATTCCGAATCGTATTTCATTGACGGGCTATTTACGGCTTCCATACTGTTGACAAAGACCTTCAAAGTTGCGGCCAATTCGAAAAATACGTATTATACAAGTGGCTAAAAAATTTGTATAATTCACATATTTGAGCCTTTAAGAACAAGTAAATGTTCCTTCATTTAAATAAAAATAAACACAGGTTAATTTAATCGTATTTCGAAAAAATATCTTTTTGACGGCTCCCATCTTGTTGTTTTAGTTACACCCAGCTGGTAGTTCTATTCAAAAAGAAGCCAAACTTTTCCTTCCAGAACAAATAGAACTTTATAACTTTATAAATGAAATAGCAGTTAAGAATTTATTAAAACCTAACTGTGTAAACTTTTACAAATGAAAAAGACGATACTCCTTAGTGCAGTTTTCCTAGCGAGCAGTTTACTTTCTTCTGCACAAGAAAAAAAGCAAAACGCAGCAGCACCTGACGCTTATTCGGGCGCCGTCAAAAAGGAAAAAACAGCCCCTATGGCCAATCGCGACTGGTGGCCTAACCAGTTGAATTTAACTATTCTGCGCCAAAATTCTACACAATCGAACCCCATGGGACCCGATTTTAATTATGTAGAGGAATTCAAAAAGCTCGATTACGCCGCATTGAAAAAAGACATTGAAGTGCAATTAACGCAGTCGCAAGACTGGTGGCCAGCCGATTTTGGTAACTACGGAGGCCTATTTATCCGCATGGCGTGGCACAGCGCAGGCACCTACCGCACTGGCGACGGTCGTGGTGGCTCACGTGCAGGCCAACAGCGTTTTGCGCCTATAAACAGCTGGCCGGATAACGCCAACCTCGATAAGGCCCGCCGCCTCCTGTGGCCGGTTAAACAAAAATACGGCAACAGCATTTCTTGGGCCGATTTGATGGTTCTTACAGGCAATGTGGCGCTTGAATCTATGGGCTTCAAAACCTTCGGCTTTTCCGGTGGTCGTGCTGATGTGTGGGAGCCGGCAATGGATGTGTACTGGGGCTCTGAATCAAAATGGCTCGACGACGAGCGTTATTCGGGCAATCGGAAACTCGAAAGTCCACTTGCCGCCGTTCAAATGGGTCTCATTTACGTAAATCCTGAAGGTCCTAACGGAAATCCCGATCCGCTTTTAGCTGCTCAAGACATCCGTGAAACCTTTGGTCGCATGGGCATGAACGATGAAGAAACCGTAGCCCTCATTGTAGGCGGCCACACCCTCGGAAAAACGCATGGTGCAGGTCCTGCTACCCATCTTGGCGCCGAGCCTGAAGCCGCTTCTATCGAAGAACAAGGTTTTGGCTGGAAGAGCAGCTACAAGTCTGGCAAAGGCACCGACGCCATCACCTCCGGCTTGGAAGTTACTTGGACCTCCACCCCAGCCAAGTGGAGCTACGACTACCTTACCTTTTTGTTTAAATACGATTGGGAGTTAACTAAGAGTCCGGCCGGTGCCTACCAATGGGAAGCCAAAACCACCGACAGTATTATTCCAGATGCCTTCGACAGCAACAAGAAGCATTTGCCATACATGCTTACCACCGATTTATCGATGCGTTACGATCCTATTTACGAGAAAATTTCGCGCAGATTTTTAGCTAATCCTGCTGAATTTAACGACGCATTTGCCATGGCTTGGTTCAAGCTCACACACCGCGACATGGGTCCACGCAGCACCTACGTTGGACCAGAAGCCCCAAAAGTAGATTTAATTTGGCAGGATCCGATTCCAGCCGTGAACCACAAGCTCATCGGAGCCCAAGACATTGCTGCCATCAAAAAAAGCATCCTCAACGCAGGCCTTAGCATCAGCGAATTAACTACAACCGCATGGGCATCGGCATCCACCTACCGCTATTCAGACCGCAGAGGAGGTGCCAATGGCGCACGCATCCGTTTAGCACCGCAAAAAGACTGGGCTGTAAACAACCCCAAGCAATTACAAAAGGTATTAGCGGCGTTAGAAAAAATCCAGCAGGACTTCAACGGCAAGTCGCGTGACGTGAAAGTTTCGATGGCTGACCTCCTTGTTTTAGCAGGCAATGCTGCCGTAGAAAAAGCGGCTGCCAATGCCGGCGTAAAGATCGAAATTCCGTTTAATGCTGGCCGTATGGATGCTACGCAAGCACAAACAGACATTCAGTCCTTTGCTATTTTAGAGCCCATGGCCGATGGTTTCCGCAACTACCTCAAAACGCAATATACCCTCACCACAGAGGAATTGCTCGTTGACAAGGCGCAGCTCCTCACCCTCACTGCTCCTGAGATGACCGTTTTGGTAGGCGGCATGCGGGCGTTGCAGACGAACTACGACGGTTCAAAGCAGGGTGTTTTCACCACTAAAAAAGACGTGCTCAACAACGACTTTTTTGTGAATTTGCTCGACATGAACACTGAGTGGAAGGCAACCGACGACTCCAAAGAAGTATTTGAGGGCAAAGACAGAATTACTGGCAAAGTAAAATACACAGCCAGCCGTGCCGACCTTATTTTTGGATCAAACTCAGAACTGCGTGCCTTGGCTGAAGTATACGCCAGCGACGACGCCAAAGAAAAATTTGTAAAGGACTTTGCTGCAGCTTGGAACAAAGTAATGAACCTCGATCGTTTTGATTTGATTTACTAACCAAGCAGTTAGGCACTCCCACACGCAAAAAAGCCAAACCTGAGGGTTTGGCTTTTTTGTGCTTATTATTTCAAAACAACCAAACGCCTGCTTGCCCGTATCAGGTGCCTTATCCGACCAACTTGGTACCCGTTCAGGGAAGTGCCGCTCATGCCTTCAAGCTACCAGGCAGCAACAGTAGCCAAAAGCGCGACAAGCACCCAATAAAAGAAGTTACGGAAAGCGCCATAGCTCGCGTGTTTCGAGCACGTCACCTGTTTTGAGATCCATTTTTCGTTTCACATAGCGGCGTGCTTGCTCTTGGCTTAGGTGCAACGCCTCACAATAAAAAGGGTCCAGTAATTCGATTTTTTGAGCAGCCTTTTCTTCGTTCCCGGTGAGTTGCGTGTGCAAGCCCATCAAACGTGATTTAGGTAACCACCGTCTCAATTCAAGATCTCCCACCAAGGCCACCGTCCGGTACTCCTCCCCTGCGTAATACTCGAGTGATACCTGCCATACCTTGGTTTCGGGAGGATTGCCGAAACTCGGATAGACTGCCAGCGGCCAACTATCGAGGTGAAGCAACCCGAACAAAGCGATCAGCGCAAGGTAAATCCGCGTCCAGTGCCAAGGCCGCACAGCCCATACCGCTCCCACGGACTGCTCTTCAACTTTAAACCAGCGTTGAAAGGGCAAAAAAACGAGGTAAAACACAGGCAATACCCAAAAATTAATATCCATAATCACATAGATGCTCCAATGAAAAAGCAAACCCGCTGACAAAATCCAAACCCTGCTTTTTCGGACCAGCATCCACCAGCCCCAGCTAAGTTCAAGCAGTACCGTACCTAACCCTAGCCATTTAAACAGGATTGGATATGCCAGCAGCCAATTGGGTAACGGTTCTTTGAGCCTCAGTGCTTGTGTTTCCAGCTGCCAACGGGCGGCATCGCCCCAGAGCCAGGCACCCCCTCCACCGAGGACCTTCCACCAACCAGCAAAAAAATAAATCACGGTGATGCTGAGGAGTATAACCGCCAAATAATAACGATGCTCTTGGGAGTTAAAAACGGCAGGCTTCCGCCAGCTATCCACAGACCAAACTTGGCTTACGGGCGCGAAAGCAGCCAAGGTTCCAAACCAAAGTAGGTGGTGAAAATGATTGATTTTTCCATAAAACTGTGGAATTCCGAGCACCCACAGGCCTAATACTACCGTTGCCAGTGCTGTCCACCGCGTGCGGAACCCAAGCAAAGCTGCTACAGCAGCTATCTGATACGCG
>Ga0209284_10005717_pt1 | contig 12612 bp, 4 predicted proteins | sample FRY03_FD_187211 | JGI IMG/M metagenome (GOLD analysis project Ga0209284, IMG submission 187211) | Freshwater microbial communities from Lake Fryxell liftoff mats and glacier meltwater in Antarctica - FRY-03 (SPAdes) (version 2) | ecosystem: Environmental > Aquatic > Freshwater > Ice > Glacier... | reverse complement strand
TCCCCAAGGCGGCCGAGCGTTAAAAAAATGTACAGTGTACATTTTTAGCGAAGGAGCGAGCTGGCGCATTGGCAAATTTTTAGTTGTCATCCTTTTCAGGTACAGGATCATATCCCTTACCTCCCCAAGGCGGCCGAGCGTTAAAAAAATGTACAGTGTACATTTTTAGCGAAGGAGCGAGCTGGCGCATTGGCAAATTTTTAGTTGTCATCCTTTTCAGGTACAGGATCATATCCCTTACCTCCCCATGGATGACAACTAAAAATCCTTTTGATTCCCAGCTTTCCGCCTTTGAGCAGACCGTGTTTCTGTAAAGCTTCTTTTGTATAATTAGAGCAAGTGGGCTGGTATCTGCAGGCTGCGGGCAACAAAGGAGAAATAGCAAATTGATATACCTTGATCAAAAAAACAAAGGGCGCTATGAGAATTTTTTTCAGCAAAGAAATTATTTATAAATTTATTTTTTCTCACCACTCACCACTCATCACTCACCACTCACAAACTAAAAGTTGTCCCGTCTTTACCATCCTTTAATTGAATACCAATACCGGCGAGCTCATCCCTTATTTTATCACTGGTAGCAAAATCTTTATTTGCCCTGGCCTCGTCCCTTAATCCTATTAGCAAGGCAACAGTTTCTGAAAGTTTAGTGGAGGTAATATCTGAAGAAGATTCTTCTTTCAAGCCTAGTACATCATACACAAAACTTTGAATAGCATCCCTTAACACTTCCAAATCAGCTGCCGTGATACTGGCATTTCCATCTTTAACGGAATTTATAAACTTAGCAGCCTCAAAAAGTTGTGCTATTAATATAGGACTGTTAAAGTCATCATTCATGGCATCATAACAAGATTGTCTCCACGTCAAAATATCCATAGTGCTTTCTTTTCCTACGGAAAGATTAGCTAGATTTTTAAAGGACTCCATTAAACGGTTATAGCCTTTTTCTGCTGCTTCCAAAGCATCGCTGGAAAAATCCAGAATACTGCGGTAATGCGCCTGATACATAAAAAATTTAGTTACCGTAGGCGAAAATGGCTTAGTAAGAATAGTGTTTTCGCCTGAAAATATTTCGTCTGGCAGAATATTATTCCCTGTAGATTTGGCCATCTTTTGACCATTAAGTGTCAGCATATTTGCATGCATCCAGTAATTGACAGGGTTTTGATTGCAATAAGCTTCAGATTGTGCAATCTCACACTCGTGATGCGGAAATTTTAAATCCATTCCGCCTCCGTGAATATCAAAATGATCACCCAGATATTTGGTACTCATAGCAGTACACTCCAAATGCCATCCGGGAAAACCATCACTCCACGGGGAGGGCCAGCGCATAATATGCTGCGGTTCGGCTTTTTTCCAAAGGGCAAAATCCTGTGGGTTTTTCTTATCGCTTTGACCTTCCAGTTCACGGGAGTTGGCAATCATATCCTCGAGATTCCTACCACTTAATTTTCCATAGTGGTGGGTTTCATTAAATTTTAGTACATCAAAATAAACAGAACCATTTCGCTCATAAGCGAAACCATTTTTTAAAATTTCCTGAATAATACCTATCTGCTCAACAATATGACCTGTAGCTGTGGGTTCAATACTAGGGGGGAGAGCATTAAATTTTGCCATGGTATTGTGAAAATCTATCGTGTAGCGCTGCACTACTTCCATAGGTTCAATTTGCTCCATGCGTGCTTTTTTGGCAATGCGGTCTTCACCGCTGTCTGCATCATTTTCAAGATGGCCGGCATCGGTTATATTTCTTACATAGCGCACTTTATAGCCCAGATGTTTTAAATACCTGAAAACCAAATCAAAGGAAAGAAAGGTGCGGCAGTTGCCTAAATGCACATTGCTGTAAACCGTGGGTCCGCAGACATACATACCTATTGTCCCTTCGTGTATGGAAGTGAAGGTCTCTTTTTTCTTTGATATCGAATTGTAGATTTGAAAGTTTTGGTTTTGATATAATTTCATAGTGCTGGTTAGGACCGAAGCCGGATGTATTTTTATTTAATTGTATTTCGGAATTTGATTAACTTTTTAAAAAATTTGCTACATTTTATGTCATAAAAATTGAAAAACAAAGGGTAAATCACTAATTTGTTAAAGCCGTTACTCCCCCTTAGGAGGCTGGGGGCTTTTCTAAAACTCCGTTCCCATTCTTATATAATCCAAAAACTCCCTTCTAACTTCCAGCTCTTTAAATTTCCCGCCAAATTCAGAAGTTACGGTGCTGCTATCAATATCGCGAATACCTCTGGAATTTACACATAAATGTTTTGCATCGATAACACAAGCGACATCCTCAGTTCCAAGAGCTTTCTGTAAATCCTGAACAATCTGCATCGTTAATCTTTCCTGGACTTGTGGGCGTTTTGCAAAGTAATCGACAATGCGATTCATTTTGGATAAACCTATCACCCTACCACTGGAAATATAAGCAACGTGTGCTTTACCTACAATGGGCAATAAGTGATGTTCACAAGTGGAATAGACAGTGATATTTTTTTCTACAAGCATTTCACCATACTTATATTTGTTTTCAAAAGTGGAAGCCTTGGGTTTTCTGTCCGGATGAAGCCCTCCAAAAATTTCATTGACAAACATTTTTGCAACACGATTAGGGGTGCCTTTCAAGCTATCGTCATTTAAATCCAGCCCAAGGGTTTCCATAATGTGTTGCACATCATCCTTGATTAATTGAATTTTTTCAATATCAGATAATGAAAATGCATCCTCCCGTAATGGTGTTTCACTGGAGGTGCCTATATGGTTATCTCCAAGTTCTTCTATTTTTTTCAGTTGTTTTTCTAGACCCATAGTGTTAAAAATCATTTTGCCAAATAGACAAATAGTTGGCAAAGATAGCTATTATTGAAGTTATTAAGAAACGTCCCTTTAAATATTTTATACTTAATTTACTTACAATTTCATAATATTTTCTTAATTTTCCCACATTAAAACTACATAAAAAATGAAATTTTTTCTCCCCACTACTGTTATTGCTTTTTACGTCTTTTTTTCGACCTCCCTTTTTGCTCAAGGACCCGGTTCTTTGTTTGTGGATGCCGGTCCAGATGAAACTATTGAATGCGCAAGTGGGGGATGTGTAAATTTAACAGCTACTTATTTGGAAACTTTTGAAACTATTAGTGAAAACTATACGGTAAATTCAATTCCTTATAATCCTCCATTTGCCTTTAACGGTTTAGCAAATCCATTAAATCCGAATATTGATGATGCCTGGTCACCTGTAGATAATTTGCCATTTGATTTTTGTTTTTTCGGCAATTTAGAAACCCAGTTTCAAGTGGGTTCCAATGGTGTTCTTCGATTTGAGGTGGATCCCGGAGATACTTCCAATGGTTGGAGCTTTTCAGAAAATTTACCTAATAATACAAATCCCACTTTAGCGGAAGCAAATGTTTTTACTCCTGTTCATGATATTGATCCCTCTGCGTCTAGTACAGAAGAAATAGGATATGAAGTTTTAGGGGTATTTCCAAATAGGGTTCTAGTAGTCGCTTATTATCGAGTTCCTATGTTTTCTGGGGCTTGTAATAGTTTACTTGCTACGCACATGGCTGTATTTTATGAATTCTCCAATGTGATTGAAATTTATATGCAGGATAAGCCGGTTTGTCCATCCTGGAATAGCGGAAACGCTGCACTAGGTATTCAAAACAATGCAGGAACTGTCGCTTATGTACCTCCTGGCAGAAATACATCAAATTCCCCTTGGACGGCAACTAATGAAGCATGGCAGTTTTCTCCAGTTGGGCTTCCTACCTTTGATTTTGTTTGGTTGGATGCAGGCGGAAATGTTATTGGGAATACACCCACTATTTCTGTTTGTGCTGCAGGAACCTATACCGCTCAAGTTACATATACTAATACCTGTAATGGAGATATAGTAGTAATTACAGATGATGTTATTGTCACTACCTCAGCATCTTTCTCTGTAGAATTAGGTCCCGATATATCTACTTGCCCCGAAAACAACATAATTTTAGACGCCAGTGGGGATGCTCCTGCAGGTGCTACCTATGAATGGTTCTTTAATGGAATTTCTCAAGGCCCCCCGTCTGCTTTTAATCCTACGTTTACTGTTTTTGTTCCTAATTCCGGGCTTTATGCCGTTGAGGTTATAGATCCTGCAGATCCCACTTGTGTAGTTACTGATGATATTATTATTACTTTCTTACCTCAACCTATAGCTGTCATACCAGATGATATAGTTTTATGTGATACATTCCCCAATGATGGTTTTGCTGACTTCATGCTAACAGATAGGGATACACAGATCATCAATGGCCAGCCGGATACATTTGTTATGTATTTCTCCACCTTAGCTTTAGCGGAGATTGGGGCGCCAGGGTCTCAACTCATTAGTCCGTTTACTAATACCGTCCCTAATGCACAGACTGTTTTTGCAAGATTAGAAGATAGTAATTCAGGTTGTTATGATGTTGTAGAATTAGACCTTATCGTTATCCCGGCCCCTAGTATTGGTAATCCCATTACACCTTATGAACTTTGTGACGATGACCAGGATGGTGTGGAAATTTTTGATCTAACCACTAAAGATGCACAGATTCTTAATGGCATGGTAAACGTTACATTAGATTATTTTAATACGTTAGCTGATGCACAAGCAAATACAAACCCAATTATAAATCCTACAAACTACCCAAGCGGTGGAGAAACTATTTATTTTAGAGTGGAGAGTAGTATTTCGGGCTGTGTCACCACAGGACAGTTTGATCTGGTTTTGCTACCCCTTCCTGCCTTTACTATACCCACACCATTTGAATTATGTGATGATGCGGTTGCCGATGGATTCACTAACTTTAATTTCAGCTTGAAAATACCGGAAATAAGTGGTGGCAACCCTAATGTGGCAGTGACCTTTCACATTGACCAGGCCGATGCAGACGCAGGGGTGAATGCCCTGCCCATACCCTCTTATACAAATACCAGCAACCCGCAGACGGTGTATGTGCGCATACGGGATATTAACACAGGTTGTATAGCCACCACGCCTATGGATCTTGTGGTCAACCCCAACCCGGTACTTTTCCCACCGAATCCCTTGACTTATTGTGACCCTGACAACGATGGTTTTGGATCTTTTGTATTGACCGATGCTAACAATCAGATTACCGGTGGGGACCCTAATTTATTTGTCACTTACCACGAGACTTTTACCAATGCACAAAATAATGTATTGCCCTTGCCCATACCATACACCAATATTGTTATATACAACCAGACGGTATTTGCACGAGTTGTGAATGTATCGACAGGTTGTATCAGCATCATCGAACTGGTATTAGAGGTACTTGACAGTCCACAGTTAGTCGATCCTGATCCTTTGGTTCTGTGTGATGAGAACAACAATGGAACTGCAGTTTTTGATTTGACTTTAGCTGAGGCACAGATATTTTCAAATATACCAGACCCCACGCAGTATACCATTAATTATTATGAGACCCAGGCCAATGCCAATTCGGGTACCAACCCTATAGTCCCTGCCACTGCTTACCCTAATGCGAGCAATCCGCAGACGATTTATATAGTAGTCGAAGACATCAACAATGGCTGCCAGAGCCAGACCACTTTGGAACTTATAGTAGAAGATTTACCGGTTCTCACCTTCCCGGTTGTATTGGAATTGTGTGACATTAACAATCCGGGGGATGAGGTAGAAGAATTTGATTTGGAACAAGCCACCCTTATGATAACCAATGGTGATATAAGTATAGTGGTCACCTATCACGAGAGCCTAGCCGATGCGCAGGCAGGAGTGGGTGCATTGACGAGTCCCTATAGCAATACCGCCAACCCGCAGAATTTATGGGTACGCGCTCAGGACAGCACCACGGGGTGTATAGTTTCAGACAACACGATGACCCTTACCCTTATCGTTAACCCGTTGCCCTCGCCTGCGACCCCTGAGCCATTGGAGGTATGTGACCCGGACAGCGATGGATTTTCAGAATTTGATCTGGACAGTACCATAGCAGAGATCCTGGGAGGGGAGCCCGATGTAACGATCACTTTCCACGAGACGCTTTTGGATGCCCAGGAAGGTCTTTTTGCGCTGGCGAGTCCTTATTTTAACATTGTACAATTCCAGCAAGTGGTTTATGCACGAGCCGAGAATATAATAACAGGTTGTTACCGTGTTGTGGAGCTTTTATTGATCGTTAACAACACCCCTGAGGTTCCCTTGGATCTGGAAGATTTGGTGGTGTGCAGTGAAGACCAGACAGATGTGGGGATTATATTTGATTTGACCCAGCAGGAAGAAGCGATTTATGGCGATCAGGATCCCACCTTGTTCACCCTTAGTTACCATTTGACCCAAGGCGATGCAGAGTCGGGCACTAACGCGATAGTAAACCCTGAGAATTATCCAAACACCACAAACCCACAAACAATTTGGGTTCGCTTGGAAGACGATACCACCGAGTGCTTTACCATAGGTTCTTTTGAGCTATTGGTCAATCAGGCCCCTGAGATAGCGCAGCCTGCAGACTTACCTGCTTTAGAGCTATGTGATGATGAAGTGGATGACGGCTTTACCGAGTTTGATTTAACGGTAATGAACCCGCTTATCACCTTGGGCCAGGTAGGGATGGAGGTACAGTACTATTTGAGCCTTGTAGACGCACAGGCGCAGCTTGACCAGATTGACCCCGACACGGCTTTTACCAATACGGTCAACCCCCAGAACATTTGGGTACGGGTATATGATGCAGATACCGATTGTGATGCCTACACGCGCATTACCCTTCGTGTGCTCCCTAACCCTAGCCCCAATGATCCTGACCCTATTGCTTTTTGTGATACCAATGGCACGGGATTCCAGGTATTTGATTTAACGATACGGGAGTTGCAGATATTGGGCGGAGAACCGGGGGTTAGCATTAGTTATTATGAGACCTTGGCAGCCGCCGAGCAAGGAGACCCTCTAAGTGCGATACCAGACCCTGAGAACTATACCAACATAGATACCCCCCAGCAGATTATTTATGTTCGGGTAGAAAATGATATCACTGGTTGTTATACAATAGTGGAGTTATTGCTGATTATCGATTCCTTACCGGAATTGATAGTGGCAGACTATATTATCTGTGAATTAAATACAGATGGCATTGCCATATTTGATTTGACCACCAAGATCACCGAGATCCTTTCGACCCAAGGTCCTGGGGACTACCAGGTCACCTTCCACGAGGTGGCAGGGGATGAGCTTGTACCCCAGAATGCGATACCTCAGGCCAACTTGGCCACTTATCAAAACCAAAGCAACCCTCAGACCCTTTATGTTAGGGTTAGCAATAGCGAGACAGACTGTTTTGTTACAGGGAACTTTGATCTGGAAGTAAGGGAAGGTGCCACGGCTACGGCGCCTGCCGCACCGCTTGAAGCCTGTGAGGATGTAGAGGGCAGTGGCATCGGCACTTTTGATTTGACCCAGCTAGATGCCGGGATCCTCAATGGTCAGGCGCCACCTGTTTATGTGCTTACTTACCACGAGAGCCAGGAAGATGCAGAAGCAGGTATCAACGCGATACCCCCTGCAGGGCAGACCGCTTACCAGAGTCCCACGCAAACACTATGGGCGCGAGTGACCAATACAAATACAGACTGTTATGAAATAGTGGAAATACAACTAATAGTAAACCCCTTACCAGTACTGGTTGCTTTTCAGGAGAGTTACCGTCTTTGTGTGGATGAATTTGGCAATGTGATCCCGGAAGAATTTGGAGCGACCTCCCCGCCGGTTATCGATACTGGTTTGAGTACAGATGACTATAGTTTTACGTGGTTTGTGGATGGCGTGGAACAGCCGGAACAGGGGGGCAGTATTGTGGTTACCCAAGGAGGTGTTTACAGTGTGGTTGTAGTAGACCTTATCACGGGCTGTGAAAATACGGCAAGCACTACGGTGACCGTATCTTCTCCACCTTTTACCTATAGTGCATTGGCAGTCAATGGCGCTTTTGCCGGTACCCACGCAATAGAAGTTACAGCAACCGGTCTGGGCAGTTATGTGTACCAGTTAGACGACGGCCCATTTCAGGAGAGTACTATATTCAACAATGTGACCCCCGGCAGCCATACCATCACCATTACCGATGAGAATGGATGTGGGAGTGTAACGATAGAAGTTTCTATAATCGATTACCCTTTGTTTTTCACGCCTAACAATGATGGATATCACGACACGTGGAATATCATAGGTATAGCGAGCAATCCTACGGCAAAAATTTATATATTTGACCGCCACGGCAAGTTGTTGAAACAAGTAAGCCCCACGAGTGCGGGCTGGGATGGCACTTACAATGGAAATCCGCTCCCATCGAGTGATTACTGGTTCAGGGTGGAGTATAAAGAAGACGACTTACAAAAAGAATTTAGAGGACATTTTACTTTGAAAAGATAAAAATGGATTTTAGGATTAAGAAATAAAAGCAGCTTTTTATAAAATGGCTACTTTTTATATTTGTTATAAAAGTTAATTTATTGTCATCTGTTAAAATTTTTATAAAAGAAAGAGAGGATATTTGTATCTTTAGAACTGTAAAACAAAAAAATGAAAGAAAAATTACTATCTGGACTAACAATACTCTTCTTTTTTATTTTACCGTCATTCTCTATAGCACAGCCCATTACAGAATACCAACAATTTAACGGTCGATACGACTTTACTGCAATTGGTAATACTTTAAATGAGGCTGAGAATGCCAGTGGTTATTGTGGAATCCTCACGTCTTCAAGCGCAGATCTAAACTTATTAACGGGTCAAACCTTAATAGCCGCCTATTTATATTGGGCAGGGTCAGGTGATGGAGACTTTGAAGTAGTGTTAAATGGGGTTGAAATTACAGCAGAACGAACATTTAGTGCCGTTAATGGTCCCGTATCTTATTTTGGTGCTTTTGCTAATGTAACTAGTTTAGTGCAGTTAACTGGAAATGGAAACTATACACTATCCGAGTTAGATTTAACAGCTATTATATCTAATTACTGTGCAGGTGCACCTGGTAATGGAACCAATTTTGGGGGGTGGTCTATTACTGTTGTTTATGAAGATCTTTCTCTTCCCAACAATCAGTTGACTATCTATGACGGTTTACAGAAAGTTTTTGGCCCGGATCCTATATTGAATATAAATCTTACTAATTTAAATGTAGTCGATGTAATTGGAGCAAAAGTAGGTTTTTTAGTATGGGAAGGTGATGCAGGAATTGCTGTGGGAGAAACCTTAAGCATAAATGGTGTTGTTATGGAAGATCCACCTTTAAATCCTGCAAATAATGCTTTTAATAGTACCAATAGTTATACAGGTGCAGTAGATTTATGGAATATGGATTTGGATCTATATAGCATTGAGGATGTTATAAATATTGGAGACACTTCCATGTTGGTGCAGCTTGATACAAATCAGGACGGTATATTTGTTAATAATATTAATGTAGTGCTCTCCAGCGAGCTCCCCGATGCTACAATAGTGGTAGATAATGTTGCAGTAGTTTGTGATAGCCGCGATATTGAGGTTGACTACACAGTTTTTAATTTAAATAGTACAGATATAATTCCGGCAGGTACTCCAATAGCATTTTATGCTGACGGGTCCTTAGTTGGAAATTCATCAACATTAGCAGATATTGCTATTAATGGATCAGAAAGCAATACATTAGTATTAACCATTCCTTTAGCAATTCCCAATGATTTTACACTAACTGCTGTTGTGGATGATATAGGGGATGGCACCGGAATATTGGCAGAAACAAACGAAACAAATAATGATTTTGATATTGAGGTAACCTTGATTGAAAATCCTATTGCATTTCCTGTAAGTACTATTATTGTATGTGATTTAAATAATGATGGTTTTGCAACTTTCTTTTTACCGGTTTCCGAGATTGAACTTTTAGGTACGCAAACAGATATAACAGTTACTTATTATCTCACTTTAGCAGATGCGGAAGCAGGTATAAATGAAATACTTAATCCGGAAGCATATGTGAACGTGGATACTCCTTTTCAAACTATTTTTGTGCGTTTGGAAAATGATATCAATGGTTGTTTTGTTACTTCAAGTTTCTTGATTGAGGTACGACCTGTAGATTTTCTTCCGTTTACTTTAAATGACCTTGAGTTTTGTTTGGATGGTCCTTCAGATATTGGCCATCCCATTGATTTAACCGTTCAGGAAGCTACAATATTTGGAGGTGGTGATCCATCTGATTATACAGTTACCTATCATTTGTCACAATTAGATGCAGCAGCTGGAGTAGATCCTTTTCCTGATCCTACCGCTTATCCAAATATTATAAATCCACAGGTAATTTGGGTCAGACTTGTAAACAACGTCATAAACTGTGTGGAAATAGGTTCATTTACCTTGCAAATTTACATTAATCCTTTTGTTACGGAACCTGTAAATATGACCGATTATGAATTATGCGATGATGAAATAGCGGATGGTTTTACCGAATTTGATTTAATTACTAAAATTCCTGAAATTACAGGTTCTAACCCTAATGTGAATACAAGTTTTCACTTAACTCAGTTGGATGCAAACAATGGGGATAATCCACTACCTCTCACCGATTATACCAATACCAGCAATCCGCAAACGATTTATGTAAGGGTTACAGATATAAATAATGGTTGTGTGGTATTTACGAATTTTGATCTTGTGGTCAACCCCAACCCGGAGCTATTCCCGCCGGATCCCTTGACTTATTGTGACCCTGACAACGATGGTTTTGGATCTTTTGTATTGACCGATGCTAACAATCAGATTACCGGTGGGGACCCTAATTTATTTGTCACTTACCACGAGACTTTTACCAATGCACAAAATAATGTATTGCCCTTGCCCATACCATACACCAATATTGTTATATACAACCAGACGGTATTTGCACGAGTTGTGAATGTATCGACAGGTTGTATCAGCATCATCGAACTGGTATTAGAGGTACTTGACAGTCCACAGTTAGTCGATCCTGATCCTTTGGTTCTGTGTGATGAGAACAACAATGGAACTGCAGTTTTTGATTTGACTTTAGCTGAGGCACAGATATTTTCAAATATACCAGACCCCACGCAGTATACCATTAATTATTATGAGACCCAGGCCAATGCCAATTCGGGTACCAACCCTATAGTCCCTGCCACTGCTTACCCTAATGCGAGCAATCCGCAGACGATTTATATAGTAGTCGAAGACATCAACAATGGCTGCCAGAGCCAGACCACTTTGGAACTTATAGTAGAAGATTTACCGGTTCTCACCTTCCCGGTTGTATTGGAATTGTGTGACATTAACAATCCGGGGGATGAGGTAGAAGAATTTGATTTGGAACAAGCCACCCTTATGATAACCAATGGTGATATAAGTATAGTGGTCACCTATCACGAGAGCCTAGCCGATGCGCAGGCAGGAGTGGGTGCATTGACGAGTCCCTATAGCAATACCGCCAACCCGCAGAATTTATGGGTACGCGCTCAGGACAGCACCACGGGGTGTATAGTTTCAGACAACACGATGACCCTTACCCTTATCGTTAACCCGTTGCCCTCGCCTGCGACCCCTGAGCCATTGGAGGTATGTGACCCGGACAGCGATGGATTTTCAGAATTTGATCTGGACAGTACCATAGCAGAGATCCTGGGAGGGGAGCCCGATGTAACGATCACTTTCCACGAGACGCTTTTGGATGCCCAGGAAGGTCTTTTTGCGCTGGCGAGTCCTTATTTTAACATTGTACAATTCCAGCAAGTGGTTTATGCACGAGCCGAGAATATAATAACAGGTTGTTACCGTGTTGTGGAGCTTTTATTGATCGTTAACAACACCCCTGAGGTTCCCTTGGATCTGGAAGATTTGGTGGTGTGCAGTGAAGACCAGACAGATGTGGGGATTATATTTGATTTGACCCAGCAGGAAGAAGCGATTTATGGCGATCAGGATCCCACCTTGTTCACCCTTAGTTACCATTTGACCCAAGGCGATGCAGAGTCGGGCACTAACGCCATAGTAAACCCTGGGAATTACCCAAACACCACAAACCCACAAACAATTTGGGTTCGCTTGGAAGACGATACCACCGAGTGCTTTACCATAGGTTCTTTTGAGCTGGTGGTCAATCAGGCCCCTGAGATAGCGCAGCCTGCAGACTTGGATCCATTGGAGGTTTGTGATGATGAAGTGGATGACGGCTTTACCGAGTTTGATTTAACGGTAATGAATCCATTGATCACTTTAGGGGAAGTAGGGCTAGAGGTACAGTACTATTTGAGCCTTGCAGATGCACAGGCGCAGCTTGACCAGATTGACCCCGACACGGCTTTTACCAATACGGTCAACCCCCAGAACATTTGGGTACGGGTATATGATGCAGATACCGATTGTGATGCCTACACGCGTATTACCCTTCGTGTGCTCCCTAACCCTAGCCCCAACGATCCTGACCCTATTGCTTTTTGTGATACCAATGGCACGGGATTCCAGGTATTTGATTTAACGATACGGGAGTTGCAGATATTGGGCGGAGAACCGGGGGTTAGCATTAGTTATTATGAGAC
>Ga0209284_10005712_pt1 | contig 12626 bp, 14 predicted proteins | sample FRY03_FD_187211 | JGI IMG/M metagenome (GOLD analysis project Ga0209284, IMG submission 187211) | Freshwater microbial communities from Lake Fryxell liftoff mats and glacier meltwater in Antarctica - FRY-03 (SPAdes) (version 2) | ecosystem: Environmental > Aquatic > Freshwater > Ice > Glacier... | reverse complement strand
CTTTCGAAACAAGGAAGGTATCTTTATCTAAAGATAAAGATAGATCTTATGAACAAATTTTCGATCATAAAACTAATCAGTGGCACTTCACACATAGGATGGTAGCAAACTATTTTAAAGAATTAAATAAACATCAGGAGTTCACATTTAACGAAGAATGTGCTGCCGACATTAAAGATACTGTACATCATAAAGATTATGACAGATATAATAATTCTCCGATAAACTTACAATGGATGAATAGACACGATCATACATTATACCATTCATTTGTTAAGAAAGAATACTGGGAAAATATATCACCGGTTGAATTAAATAGAATTAAATCTAAAATTCGTGCTGGTTTATCTAAATATAGATTAGAAAATCCAGACTGGAAAAAAATGTATGAAACTAGAGATATTTCATGGATTGCCGATATGAAGGATAATAATCCGGAAAAATATGTATCCTGGAGGCAATCTCACGGAAAGAGTCTGTCTAATTTTTATAAGGCTGGATCTGATAAGGCACTTGAATTAAAGGCCCACGCAGCATTTAACATGTTAAAAAATAAGGCTAACAATCAAACCTTGAATTTTACACAACCGATGCTTACGCGACTTGTCGAAATTGTTAAAAAACATAACTCCGATCGTATCGATACAATTAATTTAGTTAATTCTGATATTAAATTTATGCAATTATTGAAAGAGTCTAATCCTATATTAGTAAATTCTACACATAATGTAAAGAATAATAAGTTTACAAATAGTAAATTAGAACGCATGTACGATAAATTCGGATATAAAAACTGGAAAGATTTTAAGAAAAATATACAGCAGTATAATCATAGAATTACATCCATTGAGTTATTATCCGAAACCGAAGACGTAGGCACTATTACAATCGACGGTAAGGAAAAATTTCATAACTTTCATACATTTGCTATCGAATCGGGCATTTTTGTGAAGAATTCCATCCTTGAGGATTATTTCTTTGCCGTAACGAGTGAGGGTCGTGGATCTAAAGTAGAAGTATTACCAGGCGGTGAAAACTTAGGTGACATCGACGATTTACGATATTTTAATAATAAGATGCTTAGAGCGTTAGGGGTCCCAAGTTCGTACTTACCAACAGGCCCAGAAGATGGGACCGCTGCGGTAAGTGATGGCCGAGTAGGCGCAGCATTCATCCAAGAACATAGATTCTCTAAAGTTGTTGCAAGATATCAGCAACAGGTAATTATGCCGATTGACTTAGAATTTAAATTGTTCCTTAAGCATCGTGGCATTAGTATTGATAATAGTTTGTTTGAACTAGAATTTACTCCGCCACAGTCATTCTCTGATTACAGGAAACTTGAATTAGATTCAGCAAGGATTAACACATTTACTGCACTTATGGATATTCCATATGTGTCTAAGCGTTTTATTCTTAAGGAATATTTGGGATGGACAGAAGCTCAATTGGCCGAAAACGAGCGTATGTGGAAAGAAGAGCGTAGCAGATTAACCAAGACGTTTGCAGCAGAGCCAATGGGCGGCGGATCCGCACCAGCTGGATTGTCTGACGTTGGTATCACAAGTTCTGGTATTGACGATATGTCCCCAGAAGGCGGCGAGGAAGATATGACCGGAATGGAAGATCCGGGAGTATCGGATAACGAAGTCGATAGCTTCGGTCAATAATATGAGACTCGACGAGCTATTGAATAGTAATGTAAGTGGGAAAGTTATAAAACAGACTGAAAATGTGTTCATAACTTCTGCAGAAATTGGTAACAGGACCATAAGATTTTCTGCAGATAGCTATGGACCCGAACAATGGGAAATTGCGTTCTTAGAGCAATCATCCTCGAAAGGGGACACGTTTGGGACCTCGGGCTCCGGGAATGAATTACAAGTTTTTAGTTTTATTGTAGAATCTATAAAACTTTTTATATCGATGTATGCACCCGCTGAAATATATTTCACATCGGAGCCATCAGAGGGAAGCAGATCAAAATTGTACGCTCGTATGATTAAAAAGATATCTGTCCCGGGGTATACTAATTCTGTTGTGCCGAATACAGGCAATCACCATTTTCAAATTATCAGAGATAAATAGAGTTATGAACTATTTAACTAAAATCTAATGCGAGCTACCGAACTTTTGGTCGAATACTATGACCCCGCCGATGATGAATTAAGCAAGGCAAAAATGGATGATACACGTCGTCCACGCCTTACCATGATTCACTTACAGAAACTTAGAAAATCTCGTGATGCTGAAAAGTATGAAAAAGCACAACATCTAGATTTTCTACCTGATATGTATGGACAAACTGCCGCGCCAGCCGGCGGCCTATAAAGCAGCTTATTATTCTGCATTATCGATGGCTAAATAATACTTGGCTACACAAAATTTAAAATAGCCGGTTTTCCGGCTATTTCACCCTACATTATCCCGCCTCCTGTTAAATACATAGAATACCGCGAAAGTGGAATTTTAATTTAACTAATCAAGGAGAGATCGGGCATGTCACAACAACAAAAGCTTGAAAAAGTTCTGGATTTGCTATTAAGCGAAAACTCAGACAAGGCAGCTGAAATTCTCCACCAAATCATTGTAGAAAAAGCTCGTTTAATTTATGAAAGCATCGTCGAAGAAGATGATGATGAAAAATTGGATGAAGCAGATGAAGCAGATGAAGTAGGTGGCGAACCAAGTAAAGACTTTACTGATGAAATTTCATCAGATGAATCAGAAGTCGATTCAGACGAACAAAATGACGGCGAGGCCGGAGACGACGGCGAATCCGACGGCACTGACAATCCATTTGGCGATTCCGAAGACGACGGCGAATCCGACGGCGACGAAAGCACAGAAGAGCGTGTTGACGACCTAGAGTCACAACTTGCTGAACTTCGTGCAGAATTCGACGCACTAATGGGCGAAGAAATGCAAGAGCCAGAGCACATGGGCGATCCGATGGACGGCGAAGTTGAGCCAGCCATGGACGACGATATGGACATGGGTGGAATGGACGACGGAATGGGTATGGACGGCGAAGAAAAGGTTGTAGGCGAAGTTGTTGCCACAATGTTTGAAAAGAAGAAAGGCGATAAGCTTAAAGTTGCTCCACAAAAGAAAGACGTAAAGAAAGACAAGAAAGTTGACGAAGAAACGCAATTTCTTAACAAAACTGGCGATACTGGACAACGTGGTACAGCTAAACTTGTTGGAACTGGTAAAAACACACCACTAGGTGCCGAACAAACCAAGTCACCATACACAAATATTTCTCCACGTAAAGACTACGGCGGCAAGACAACAAACATTCTTGGTGGCAAGGGTACAGGCGGCGAGTACGGCAAGTACAACGGCGTTTCAGCTAAAAACGACACTCCTAGTAACAATGTGAAAGTTGCTCCTAAGAATTCTGGTGTCAGAGCTGATACAACCGCTAAGTTTACTGGTGGTAAGGCAGCTGGAACAGGATTTACAAAATCCCCTCTAACTACAAAGCCAAAGTAAGGAACTACTGTGAAAATGGCAAATAAACTGTACGAGTTCTTATCATTTGATAAGGCACACGTTCAAATATTAGAAGAGACAAACGCAAATGGCGGTAAAGACATGTGCATGAAAGGCATCTTTATCCAGGGTGACGTAAGGAACCAAAATCAGCGCGTTTATCCTGTTCGCGAGATTGCCAGAGCAGTAAGTTCTATTACTGAGAAATTAGGCAGTGGTCAATCAGTTATGGGGGAGCTCGACCATCCGGAAGAGCTATCCATTAACCTTGACCGTGTTAGTCACCTCATCACAGAAATGTGGATGGATGGTGCAGACGGATACGGTAAGTTGAAAATTGTACCAACACCGATGGGCAGCATAGTTAAGACATTGCTACAGTCGGGTGCAAAGTTGGGAGTTTCATCCCGTGGTTCTGGAAATGTCGGTGACGATGGTGCGGTTTCGGACTTCGAAATCATAACTGTTGACATTGTTGCACAACCTAGTGCTCCAAATGCATTTCCGAGAACAATCTATGAAAGTCTTTTTAACATGAAGGGTGGTGCAACTGTTTTAGGAACCGCAAGGGAAGCATTAACAGAAGCCGCTGCACAGAAACAGCTTGTTAAAGACATTCATAGGCTTATTAATGAGTTAAAAATTTAAGGGGAACTCAAGATGGCAAAGAAAATTGATGAGATCTTGAGTGAAAGCGTAGGACTATCCGAAGATGTCAGAGGCCAAATTCTTGGTCTGTGGGAAGCAAAGATTACCGAAGCGCGTGAAGAAGTTGCTGCAACACTCCGTGAGGAATTTGCACGTAAGTTTGAACACGACAAGGGACAACTTGTTCAATCGATGGATCGTTTTTTAACTGAAAAAGTTAGCGCCGAACTCGAAGAATTCGCCGAAGACAAGAGACAACTTGTCGCCGAACGCATTGCTTACAAAAGCAAAGTGGTCGAGCATACAGGAATGCTAAACACATTTATTACAGAAGCTGTAGCAAAGGAAATGAAAGAGTTTGCTGCCGAGAAAAAGGCTATGAAGGAAAACTTCAGCAAATTAGAAAACTTCCTATTGAAGCAACTTGCCGAAGAAATTCGCGAGTTCCGTATTGACAAGAAATCCCTTGTGGAACAGAAAGTTAAGATGGTTACCGAAGGTAAGCAGAAGTTACAGGAAACAAAGGCGCAATTTATTAAGCGTGCCGCTCAGATTATCGAGTCAAATATTGAAAAGACTCTACGTACAGAAATTAGTCAATTCAAGGAAGACATTCGTGTCGCCCGCGAGAATGATTTCGGTCGTAAGATTTTTGAAAGCGTAGCAGCTGAATTCATGACTTCGTATCTAAATGAAGGTACAGAACTTAAGAAGTTGCAAGCGGTAGTTGAAGGCAAAAATAAACAACTTGCTTCATTAACAGAATCTGTTAAGAAGAGTAAAGGACTTATGGAAGGGCTTGATACAAAACTAAAAGCTACTCAAGACTTAGTCGAAAGACAAAAAGTTATGAACGAATTACTATCCCCATTATCGAAAGATAAGAAGGGTGTAATGAAAGAGTTACTAGAATCGGTTCAAACAAGGAATTTGCAAGGTGCGTACAACAAGTATTTGCCAAGCGTTCTTAATGAAGCTGTCGAACGTAGACCTGTGGCAAGACCACAGTTGAACGAAGCAACATTGACATCGAAGAATGGTAACAGAGCGGTGGTCGCTCAAAGTGAAACTTCGGAAGATGTTTCAGAATTACAACACATTTTGTCCTTAGCCGGAATTAGAAAGTAATCTAGGAGAAATTATAATGGCAACAAAGCTATTTGAATCAAATTGGGGCGCTACAAAAGAAGCCCTTTTAGAAGGCCTTACAGGAACCCGTCGCCAATCTATGAACGTAGTGTTTGAAAACACTCGTAGATACTTGGCTGAATCGGCAACTGCAGGAGCCACACAAGCTGGTAACATCGCTGTACTTAACAAAGTTATGCTACCTTTAATCCGTCGTGTTATGCCGACCGTTATTGCGAACGAAATCATGGGCGTACAGCCGATGACCGGTCCAGTTGGTCAGATTCACACATTGCGTGTTCGTTATGCGAACTCGGCAGCTGGCGTTACAGCTGGTACAGAAGCACTTGGTCCATTCGAAATTGCTAAAGCATATTCGGGTAACGAAGTTGTTGCTGATCCAGGTGCAGCTTCAACAGCACGTTTAGAAGGTGTTCCAGGTAACAAACTAAGCATACAGATCTTGAAAGAGACAGTAGAAGCTAAGACACGTAAATTGTCTGCTCGCTGGACCTTTGAAGCAGCTCAAGATGCTAATGCTATCCATGGTATCGACATCGAAGCTGAAATCATGCAAGCACTTGCACAGGAAATCACAGTTGAAATCGATCAGGAATTGTTGTTCAAATTGAGCAGCTTGGTTCCAGTCGCACCAACAACATTCAACCAAGCCGCTGTATCTGGTACAGCTACATACGTTGGTGACGAAATGGCTGCTCTTGCAGTTATGATCAACCAACAGGCTAACTTGATCGCAGCTCGTACACGTCGTGGTGCAGCTAACTGGGCAGTTGTTTCGCCAACAGCGTTGACAATTCTTCAGACAGCTACAACATCATCGTTTGCGCGTACCACAGAAGGTACATTCGAAGCTCCTACAAACACAAAGTTTGTCGGTACATTGAACAGCACAATGCGCGTTTATGTTAACCAGTATGCAAGCGACGGCGAGGCAGTTCTTATCGGCTACAAAGGCCCTACAGAAACTGACGCAGCAGCTTACTACTGCCCGTACATTCCGTTGATGAGCGTTGGTCCAGTTATGGATCCACAGACTTTCGAGCCAGTGGTCAGCTTTATGACTCGTTATGGATATTTAGAGCTTACAAACACAGCTAACAGCTTCGGCAACGCTGCCGACTACCTTTCCAAGGTGGGGATAGATTCGGCTACGCTCAAGTTTTATTAATTCGTAAGAATATTTAGAACTGAAAACCCGCCTAGGCGGGTTTTCATTTGACTAAAATATGAGTATGTGCTAAATATACTATCACGTTCAAATGTTTACAGGACCACAATGCACATCATACAACAATTTATTTTAGATACATACAAAGAAAAACCGAAACATTTTACACAAATTCTTAAAAGAAATAAAGACGTATTAGAATATATAAAGTTAAATGTACCTGCCACAATAAATACATTTCTCGAACAATTATATTATGCAGTGTATCGAGAATCTAATATTTGTAAAAACAGTAATATAAAACAGTTAAAAACATTCGTAGGATACACATTTTGTGGTAAAACGGCGGTATGCCGATGCGCTAAAGAATCAGTTAGCAAAAATGTGTCAAATTCTAAGCAGCAATACACTGATAAGGAAAAGGAATATATTAATGAGAAACGAGTAGCTACTACTATATTGAAATATGGCGTTACCAATAACGGTCAGACAGAAATTGCAAAGAATAGACATAATACATTCTACGCAGATGAAACAAAAGTTGCTGATATAACCAGGCAAATAAAAGAAACAAAATTAAAAAATCACGGCAATGAGAATTTTAATAATAGAGAAAAATGTGAGAATACATGTATAGAAAAATACGGTGTAAAAAATACATGGTCACTTACTGAAGAAAAACAAAATCCAAATTTAGAATTATTGCGTGATAAAGATAAGCTGAGCAAATTATTTCCAAGATTATCAGTCACCGAAATTGCCGACACCCACCACTTACACGCTCAGACTGTTTATTACTATCTCAGTAAACACGGGTTCAGAGAACCATACAAATCTACTTTTGAGATAGAAATTGCATATTTTTTAAATTCTCTGGGTATAGTGAATATACACACCAATAAAAGGACAATTATAGGTAAGGAACTTGACATATTTTTACCAGATCATAATTTAGCAATAGAGTACAATGGAATATATTGGCATCACGATAAGATACCACATATTACTAAATCCTATCATCGAGATAAATTTATTTCTTGCGAGGAGAAAGGCATAGAATTATTTACTATATTCAGCGATTCATGGGAAAATAAGAAAGAGATATGGAAAAATAAAATAAAAGCAAAATTAGGCCTTTCTGAAAAAGTGTATGCACGAAACACATCAGTTATTACACTGACACCGGCCCGGACTCGATTAATATTAGACAATAATCATATACAGGGGTATTGTACATCACAATATTGTTACGGATTAAAATACAACGATGAGATAGTTGCGGTCATGACATTTTCAAATAACCGCGTTGGCGTTGGTAAGGATCGTGGTAAAGATACATACGAACTTGTTAGATATGTTACATCTAAACAAGTTGTTGGTGGCGCATCGAAATTACTCAGCCACTTTGTCAAGAATCATGCGCCTAAACAGATTGTATCTTATTCAGATAATAAATATAGTGTTGGTAACCTGTATAAGGTGTTAGGATTTGAGTTAGAAAAAGATAATAATGCCGGATACGGATATTATGATCCATCTTTAAAGAAAATGAATCATAGATATAAATTTGCAAAACATCGATTAGTCGCCGAAGGGTTTGATCGTACAAAAACTGAATTTGAAATTATGGATGAGCGTAGATTTTTAAGAATATGGGACTGTGGCACACGAACATGGGTATTGACAATATAGAAACTCATATTCCGTTCAGCGTGCAATCGCGCCGGAGGATTTTCTATTGATATCTCTTTTCTTTATATCTGATAAATATATAAAACGGTAGGTATAACATGGCCCAGAAAATTTTAGTACAAGACGGAAACATAATATATGCAGCGAGCGATCCTGCATACGATGTTAATTTCGGCGTGAACGGACAAGTAAATGTAACAAAGCAAATTACTGTAGGTGATAACATCGCCGCGCCCGGCTTAATTTCTACTCCGATTGGTAGCGGCGTCCCCGGAACGTCGGGCAGTAATTAATATAGGATACTAATATGAAAATTGACAACCCAGAAATCAGTGTAGTAAATAACATAACAGGAACAGCAACAGGGTTGACTTCTGGCAGCGCAAACGCGCTAAAGAGCGCTACAACTGACGTAAACACATCAGTAGGTGCTGCACCTACTGTTGGCCAAGTGTTAACCGCTACATCAGGAACAGCGGCGACATGGCAAACAGCTGGTGGCGGCGGCGGCGGCTCACCTGGTGGCTCAACAACTCAAGTTCAATACAACAACGCAGGTGTGTTTGCGGGTTCTGCAAATATGACTTTTAGTGGCACTGTACTGACACTTGCCAATAGCGCAGTTATTCAGGGAGTAACGGTAGGAAAAGGCGCTGGAGCAATAACGACTAACACCGCAGTGGGTTCGGGTGCTTTGAATGCCAACACCGGTGGCACTCAAAACACTGCCTTTGGGATGGACGCACTCCGCGATAACACCTCAGGCGGCAACAACACTGCTATCGGGAAGGACGCACTCTACTCCAACATCGGTGGCGTCAGCAACACTGCTATCGGGATGCAGGTGCTCTACAGAAGCACCGGTGCACACTACAACACAGCCGTCGGCCAGTACGCACTCTTTAATAGCACCGACGGTGCGGCAAACACAGCCATCGGGTATGGCGCACTCCAGAACATCACCACGGGCAGCGGGAACACATCAATTAACCCATTAAATTCAGGCGGTGGTCCCTTACCAGTATTCAACCCAACTACTCAAGACAATCGTTTTTGCATGGGTTCGACTGGAGTCACCAATGCCTACATCCAAGTCGCTTGGACGGTGGTATCAGATGCACGTGACAAGATTAACTTTGCGCCTGTGCCGCATGGCCTTGAATTTGTCAAAGCACTGCAACCCACGGCGTATCAATTCCGCACTGCACGGGACTCTGAAGAGACCAATGGCGGTGTGCGATATGGCTTTAAAGCTCAAGACGTATTGGCACTTGAGGGTGCTAACCCTGTCATCGTTGACAACGAAGATGCAGACAAACTGCGCATGATTGATACCGCGATGATCCCTGTACTTGTCAAAGCTATTCAAGAACTGAATGCAAAATTTGACGCTTATGTTTTAACCCACCCTTGAAAGTAACCCATGATTATCGAAACTACCCCTGAGCAAATCGCAAAGAACTACTCCGCAGCTATGGACAGTGTGAACCTGATTAACGCGCTAAAAACAAAACTTGCTTTAAATGCCGAAGAAACAGACCGCTTGGCACGCAATCAAGAGCATCTGGCGATCATGCTGGCTAAGGATTATTGGACGACGGAAAATTTAATCCCGCTACAAGACGCTGTAATTGTGTCTGAAAAAGATTAACAAAGAGATTTGTATTTACAGTTTAATAATTGGAGTAGTTTATGTTTCCTATCACAGCCTTACTTGAAGTCGGTGCCAAGCTTATAGATAAGCTAATACCGGACCCTGAAGCTAAAGCACATGCACAACTAGAGCTAGCATGACTATGGCCGGTTATTACCAAATCCAAAGCACCCATGACAGATTATGAAAAATGGTCCGGAGTAGCAGCAATATCTGCATCGTTAGTGCCACCAGTTACTGCATAATAACAAGCAACTGCTCCAGCTGACATAAATATGAGCTCAATGAAAACCATACCTCAACTCATACCCATTAGCAGTGCTCAACACTTTCCAGTATATCTGGACTATTCCTCTACCACTCCAGTTGATACCAGAGTAGCTGACAAAATGTGGCCTTATTTGTGTGAACAATTTGGCAACTCTGCCAGCCGCAGCCACGCCTTTTGATGGAATGCAGAAGCTGCTGTGGAACAGGCCAGAACAGCCGTGGCAGACCCAATTGGTGCAGATCCACGCGAAATTGTCTGGACCAGCGGCTCTAACTGCCTGAGTTACCAATTCGCTAAAAACCAAACGACTACAGTAAATGTATCTGCATCAACTGCACAAAAAATCGGGCAGGTACTAACGGCTCAAGTTCTAAAAGTGTTACTATAACCGTTGATGAAAGCAGTGAAATCACCGAAATCTCCGAACAACAAATTGATATAGACGGCGGCGAATTTTAGTATTATCAAAATTTATCCGAATTTGCTAAATAAACTTGAACGGTGGGTTTCTGATAAATAACAAAGCAAAAAGGAATAACATGGCAATTAGAAAATCAATATTAATGATGACTAATACTGGCACGCAATGGAATGTCGTAGGTGAGCCAATTAGGGGCGATGCTTATTACGGTTACACAGACGGAATTCATACAGTACAAGTAGTTTATCAAAATTTTGTAGGCGGTTTCGGCCTGCAAGGAACTCTTGCCTTAGACCCGAAACCCGAAGATTGGTTTTGGATTAAAGTAAATCCAGACGGTGATGTAAATACACAGTTTATCCCATTCCCAGTTGATCCGTATGCACCTACCGGAGCTAACGGCGGAGACACAGGATCACTGGCAATTACGTTTATAGGAAACTTTGTTCTCTTAAGGGCAGTAATTTCCAGAGATTATATTCAACCACCAGTTAACACTTCGTGGGGAGCATGGCAATGGGGTCAGATAGATAAGGCTTTGTTGAGCTTATAAGGGAACATTATGATTGTAGGACAAAATTCATTATTAAATCAATATGTACCGGCATTCTTTATAAAGAATTTAACGGACGGCCAGAGCCTTCGTTACGACTCGGTGAAGAAAACATTCGTAAATGTGGATTTTATAGGTGTTGAGAGGCTAGGACAATTGCTGGATGTATCGAATACAGTAGATGATCCAATGACATTGCAAAATGGGCAAGCACTAATTTACAACTCATTTACTACATTATGGGAAAATAGGTTTATTTTACCCGATCAAGTAGGTCACGCCGGCGAAGTGCTAACAACTGACGGAACCACGTTGTCTTGGATTGCTGTAGCTGGTTCGGGAACTGTTACATCTGTTGCTGCAACAGGTTCCAACGGGATTACTGTATCAGGCTCGCCCATTACGGGAGCCGGCACATTAACATTTAGCCTCGGTGCAATTACTCCTACTTCTGTGGCTGCATCAGGCACAGTTACTGGTTCTAACCTCTCTGGCACAAATACAGGCAACAATTCAGTTAATACATTGTATTCTGGTTTGGTCACTAATGCCACTCACACAGGCGACGCAACTGGTGCAACAACATTGACACTTGCAACTGTTGCAACAGCAGGTACTACTGGCTCAAGTACAGCTATTCCAGTTATTACAATTAATGCAAAGGGATTAACTACTGGTATTACTACAGCAGCAGTAGTTGCACCCGCAGGAACATTAACTGGTGCAACATTGGCAGCAGGTGTTACTGCATCTAGTTTGACAAGTGTCGGTACTATCACCACTGGCACCTGGAGCGGGCTGTTTGGTGCAGTATCTGGTGCCAATTTAACTACATTAAATGCATCCAATCTATCATCTGGCACAGTACCTAATGGTAGACTTTCTGGTTCTTATACTGGTATTACATCGGTTACATCGACTACATTCGTCGGTGCATTAACTGGAAATGCAACTACTGCAACTACAGTTACTAATATAGCAGGCGGCACTGCAAATAAACGCCCATATCAGACAGGTGCAGGCGCCACAGCGTTTTACTCCAGTGCCAACTACGGAGTTACTACGACGAGCGCGATTGGTGTACCGTCTACTATTGCAGGCGCAGCCGGCGTATTACAAGGTTCTGCATCAGCCATTCCTGCATTTACAACAACACCAACATTAACTGGGACAAACTTTACCGGTATTCCAAATGCCGGTTTGACAAACAATTCGCTAACAATCGGATCAACAAGTGTTGCATTAGGTGCAACATCGCTTACATTAGCTGGTCTTACTTCGGTTACATCGACAACATTCGTTGGTGCATTAACTGGTACTGCAACTACTGCAACTACTGCAACTACAGTTACTACTAATGCTAACCTAACTGGCCCAGTAACATCAACTGGTAATGCAACTGCAATTGCAGCAGGCGCTATCTCAAATACAATGCTGGCAAATGGTGCAGTGGCAAACTTGTCCGGCACAAATACTGGCGACAATTCAGTCAATACATTATATTCTGGTTTGGTCACTAATGCCACTCACACAGGCGACGCAACTGGTGCAACAACATTGACACTTGCAACT
>Ga0209284_10005707_pt1 | contig 12640 bp, 8 predicted proteins | sample FRY03_FD_187211 | JGI IMG/M metagenome (GOLD analysis project Ga0209284, IMG submission 187211) | Freshwater microbial communities from Lake Fryxell liftoff mats and glacier meltwater in Antarctica - FRY-03 (SPAdes) (version 2) | ecosystem: Environmental > Aquatic > Freshwater > Ice > Glacier... | reverse complement strand
CCACCAACTACTCCTCGCCCAAGCAAGTTGGCGCACTGACGACGTGGTCCACAGTAGCAGCGGGGTTCGATTTCTCTTTAGCCCTCAAGACAGACGGCACGCTGTGGTCGTGGGGGCAGGGCGCCAGCGGTCAGCTTGGCCTTGGCAATGTCACCAGCTACTCCTCGCCCAAGCAAGTTGGCGCGCTGATAACGTGGTCTAAAGTAGCGGCGGGGAACAGTTTCTCTTTAGCCATCAAGACGACGTAAGCCCCATGACCCAAGCATCTCCCGACGTAGCCCACAAGTTCTCCACGCACGAGGCCGTATGCGCCGAACGCTACGCCGGAGAACTCCGGGGCAGGCCATGACCTTCGGCGGCTCTCCTTTTGCCGCTACAGCGTTCGGCGGCGCACCGGCAGTGTTGGCGGTTTACGTAACGGTTGCCCTCACGGGGCAAAGTCTCTCGGTTGCCCAAGGTTCGGTTCTCTCGGCCACTACACTCGCCTTCTCCGGACAAGCTCTAACCGTCACACAGGGCTCACTTCTCCCGGCCACTACACTCGCCTTCTCCGGCCACTCGATGAGTGTCGCGGGCGGCTCGCTCCTTTTCCGTGCTACGGGTTGGACTTCTATAAATGACGCGCAGACCCCGGCTTGGTCTGATATAGACGACGCACAAACACCTAACTGGGTCGTAATACCCACCTAAGAGGCAATTATGGCTAGTACCTACAACGATGTAAAAATCGAGTTGATGGCGACCGGTGAGAACGACACCACTTGGGGTGCTATCGCCAACACTAACTTAGGTACGGCCCTCACGGAGCTTATTGTGGGCTCTGCAAATGTCACGTTTGCGAGTGGCACGGTTACTCTTACGCTGACTGACTCCAACGCTACACAAACCGCACGGAATATGCGGTTGAACCTTATCGGTACTTCTGGTGGCGCGCGGAACCTTGTGGTTCCCGCTATCGAAAAGTTATATATCGTCAACAACACTTGTGCTGACGCGATTACGATCAAGAACACTACTGGCACAGGTATTGCTGTCCCCGCTGGCAAGTCTACGTGGGTCTATAACAACGGCACAAACGTAGTCGATGTAATCACACATCTGTCTTCACTCACCCTTGGAACAGCCTCGGCTTCGGTAGGTTACCTTAATATCCCTCAAAACTCTCAGTCGGCGGCGTACACTACTGTTCTTGATGACTCCGGCAAACACATCTTCCACCCCTCTACAGACGCTAACGAACGCACGTTTACTATCGACTCCAACGCCAATGTCGCTTACCCGGTAGGTACAGCTATAACCTTCGTGAACATGACGGCTAACGTGGTCACAATCGCCATTACGACAGATACGATGTATCTCGCTGGCGCTGGCACTACAGGCTCACGTTCGTTGGCGATCTATGGTGTTGCTACGGTTTTGAAGATGACTTCTACAACTTGGATGATTTCAGGCACGGGGCTTTCTTAATGTCCGGTATTTTGCAGGCCCTTATGAGTGGCGGCCTATTACTCCAGCCTGCTCTGTGGTCGTGGGGGCAGGGCGCCAGCGGTCAGCTTGGCCTTGGCAATATCGCCAGCTACTCCTCGCCCAAGCAAGTTGGCGCACTGACGACGTGGTCCACAGTAGCAGCGGGGGTTAATTCCTCCTTAGCCCTCAAGACAGACGGCACGCTGTGGTCGTGGGGGAACAACGGCTTTGGTCGGCTTGGCCTTGGCAATACCACCAACTACTCCTCGCCCAAGCAAGTTGGCGCACTGACAACGTGGTCCACAGTAGCAGCGGGGAACAGTTTCTCTTTAGCCCTCAAGACAGACGGCACGCTGTGGTCGTGGGGGCACAACAGCGCTGGTCAGCTTGGCCTTGGCAATACCACCTACTACTCCTCGCCCAAGCAAGTTGGCGCACTGACAACGTGGTCCACAGTAGCAGCGGGGTTCGATTTCTCTTTAGCCCTCAAGACAGACGGCACGCTGTGGTCGTGGGGGCGCAGCAGCGTCGGTCAGCTTGGCCTTGGCAATATCACCAACTACTCCTCGCCCAAGCAAGTTGGCGCACTGACAACGTGGTCTAAAGTAGCGGCGGGGAACAGTTTCTCTTTAGCCATCAAGACGACGTAAGCCCCATGACCCAAGCATCTCCAAGACCAAGAATGCGGATGGCGACAATGCATTCCTTGAGACCGCGCGAGGTGCGCTCTTCGGTGCGGCTGTGGTCGTAAGTATGGGAGTTTTCTAAATGCCGTTCCTCAAGCTGCAATTCAAACCCGGTCTTAATAAGGACCAGACTAACTACTCTAGTGAGGGTGGGTGGTGGGAGTGCGATAAAGTCAGGTTTGTGTCCAACTCCCCGCAAAAGATAGGCGGGTGGGAAAAGTATACCCCTACAGCGTTCTGGGGCGCGTGCCGCCAGATGATGAATTATGCTACGACATATTCGGACGACTTGTTAGTTTTAGGCACTAACAACAAACTCTATATCGAAGCGGGCGGTATTTTTTACGATATAACGCCACTACGCACTACTTCTCCTACTATGACTACCACTGACACTGATAACTCTATCAGTGTGGTTACTGGTACCAAGGTGGTTACCTTCTCTCTGGGCACGGTCCACGGGATGAGCACGGGTAGTTTTGTAGTTATTTCTGGAGTTACAGGTAATCCCGGTAGCATTCCTAATGCTGAGATAAATTCCAACTTTCAAGTGACCGTGACTTCTACAACCGCTTTCACTATTACGGTGCCTACTACAGACGCTACGTCTACGGCTGGTAGTCTGGGCGGAACGGCTATTACGCTGTCGTTTGAAGTGGCTGCTGGCAACCCTATTACGGTTGCGGCGGGTTATGGGTGGGGTACGGGTACATGGAGCCGTGGCACATGGGGGCTTGGCTCCGCTTCGCCATATTACCTGCTCCAACAAGATTGGTTTATAGACTATTTTGATAACGATATCGTAGCCAACATTCGGGATGGGGCTGGCTACATATGGGAGCGTGGTACCTCGGTAATCCCAACTACTGCCCTGAACACTAAAGCTATTCTTTTGTCTGCGTATGCTACGGCGTCTGGTTACACCGCTGCGTCTGTGCCTGTGAAGATCGGACAGCTTATGGTGTCGCAGAACGATAGGCACCTTCTCGCGTTTGGTGCTGTACCTTTTGGTAGCGTTGACGTTGCGGATTTCGACCCCATGCTTGTCCGGTGGGCAGACCAAGATAATCCGGGGCAGTGGACCCCGGAAGTAACGAATTCGGCGGGTGACCTCCGTATCCCTAGAGGCTCGTATATCGTCCGTGCCATTTATTCGAGGCAAGAAATCCTCGTCTTTACAGACACAACTCTGCATTCTTTACAGTTCTTGGGCACCACGGACGTGTTCGGGGTTCAGGAATACGCAGGCAATATATCTATTGCGTCTCCTAGGGCTGTTGCGTCCGCCAACAACACTATGTTTTGGATGGGTAGAGATAAGTTCTATATGTACAATGGGCGTTTGGAAACCTTGGAGTGCCCAATAGGGGACCACATATTTAATGATCTGACTGGTACTCAAAAAGACCAGATAGTATGTGGCGTTAATGAACAGTGGGCAGAGATTTGGTGGTTTTACCCCAGCAGGCAGGCTAACTGGAACGATAGATACGTTGTATACGACTACGAGGCTAAGCTGTGGCATTATGGCACTATGGACCGTATTGCTTGGTTGGACAGCGCTATTCGTTCTTATCCCTACGCTACTACCGGTATGTCGGATGGTAGTAAGGCCGGGTATTTGTACGTGCACGAATATGGGCTGGATGACGATGGAGCCGCCATGGAAGCCTATATCCAGTCCAGCGACTTCGACCTAGGTGACGGTGATCAGCTTATGCTCAGCCGCCGTATGATCCCTGATGTGTCGTTTGACGGTTCTACGGCTGCTACCCCCAGCGTGACGATGCAGCTTCGCTCTAGGAATTTTCCCGGCAGCGCGCTTGCTAGTGACTCGTCGGATACTCAGGCGGTCACAGAGACGACGGTAGATGTGTACACAGAGCAAGTGTTTGTTCGCGCTCGCGCTAGGCAGATGGCAATAAAGATCGCGTCTACTGATTTAGGGGTACAGTGGCAGCTAGGTTATCCTAGGTTGGACGTGCGCCCGGACGGCAAGAGGTAGGCATGGCACTAGAGAAGTTCCGCGCACCGCAGCTACCTAACCCACCAGATGTGTATGACGTACAGCAAATACGGCAACTGGTTCGTGTTTTAGAGTTGTATTTTAACCAGTTAGACTCCAACACGCCCAATTACGCGCAATCGTACAGGGCCACTACTTTTATTGGTGGGTCGTACCAGAGAACTTATCTGGCGATAACGGCGACTTATACGGTCCTAACTACGGATGCTATTATAGAAGCCACGTCCGGGACTTTTACAGTTAACTTACCGACCGCCGTTGGTCTAACTGGACAGGACTTCACTTTCTATAATTCAGGGGGTGGCGTCATCACCATTGACGGTTCGGGTGCTGAAACAATTAGCGGCTCCGGAACAACAACCGTTGCCTCTGGAAAAAGTAAGAGTATTGTATCTAACGGTGCAAATTGGCTGATCACCAGCGCCACCTAGCCTCGGGAGAGAACATGGAACAGTCGGGTCTAGGTTCGCTCGCCGCAGTCGGCAAGCGCATGGAAGCCTACGGTCGCAACGGCGACACGATGCTTGTTCACATGACGCCAGAAGAAGTCGGCGGTCTGCACTCGTTGGCAGAGGCTCATGGTGGGAAACTTACCCTAAATCCACACACGGGACTGTACGAGGCGAGTTTCCTCAAGAAACTCCTGCCCGCTATTCTTGGCGCAGGGTTGATGTTTATTCCCGGTGTAAATGCCCTAGCCGCTGCGGCTATGGTGGGAGGCGGATATGGTATCGCTAAGGGTAGTCTTAAGAAAGGGCTTATGGCGGGCCTAAGTGCTTATGGCGGTGCTTCGTTGGCTGGGGGTCTAGGGGCCGGTGCCGCCGCTGCCGGTAGTGCTTCTACCAGTCAAGCCGCTGGTCTTAGTAGTGGGGTTATGGGAGGTGTTACTTCGGGTGTGAGTGCCGCTGGTAATGTTGCCGCTCCTATGGTTACTACCGCCGCTTCTCCCCTAGGCGCAGGGCTTACAATGAACCAAGTCGCCGCTCGAATGGGGGAACTTAGCGGTGGCTCAGCACTGCGCCTTGCTGGTAGCACAGGTGGTATCGCAAGCGTAGCGCCTAATGTTGTTGCAAGCGTAGCGCCTAATGTTGTTGCAGGTGAAGCCGCCAAGACCGTAGCCCCCAATATCATCGGCAGACTTATGGGTCCGAAGGCCGGTATACTGGCCGACAACTTTTCCGCCGCTTCACGTGCTGGTTTGGGTGGTACCTCTATGGCTTCGAAGTATGCTCCTAGGATAGCGGCTACTGGCCTTCTGTCTGCTATCAGTGGGGCATTCAAACCCAAAACTATCAAGGCTCCCGTCGAAGCACCCTCTAGCTACCGTGGGCCTTACATTGCTGCCAAGCGAGTTCCGCGTTTCCGTGGTCCTGACTACGACCCCAATGACTCGTCTGAGTTCCAGTACTTCGACACGGTTAACCCGTATCCTTCTGTTGTCCCGGCTTCTAGTGTGCCGGGGTACAACGGTTCTTACGACGGTTCTTATGAGGGCCTAGAGGCTATCCGTAACCTAGCTGCGGGGGGTCCGGTGTCTCTCGACGGCGGTGGGTTCGTGGTCGATGCCCGTACCGTCGCAGAGCTAGGTAATGGTAGCAGTAGTGCAGGCCAAGAAATCCTAGCGCGTCTGGGTGGACAGAAGGTTAAGGGTAAAGGCGATGGGGTTAGTGACTCTGTCAATGCATCTATAGACGGTGGACAGCGAGCTAAGGTAGCTCGCGATGAAGTTAAGTTTAGTCGTGCGGCGGTGACTAAAATTGGTAGGGGCGACCCCAAAAGGGGCGTCAGGAAGTTGTATGGCCTTATGGCCCAAGCACAGCAAGCGCGCAAAACTGCTACCCCCGGACAAGATACCGGACTTAGCAGTCTGGTGAGGGCATAAGATGGCTAGTAAACCTGTAGTCCAAAATATAACGCAAACGACTAGCTCTATCCCCGAGTACGCACGTCCGTACTATGAGGGATTGCTGGCCCGTGCGGAGGGTTTGTCTAACGAGCCGTACACGCCATACAAAGATCAGCGTATCGCTGATTTCACACCCGGCCAGCTAAAGACCCAACAAGATGTCATGGGTCTGCGGACCCAAGGGTTTCAACAGGGCCGCAACCTATCTACGCAGTCTGGTCTTGCCGCGCTGGATATGGCGAAGAACGGCTTTGCCCCTGCCAACATCAGTGCCCAACAGATCGGGTTTGAGCGGGTTCAAGGTGGGACGTATACCGGCCCGCAGATGAGCGCTGCCAGTACCGGGTATAACCCCGACCTGCAGAATTTCCAGATCGGCGCTCCGCAGCAGTTCGGACAGCAGCAAGCCCAACAGTACATGTCCCCCTACTTCCAAAGTGTGGTGGACACGCAGAAGCGTGAGGCGATTACCGACGCGCAGAAGTCACAGCTTACAGCTAACTTGGGTGCCGCCCGTCAGGGGTCGTATGGTGGTTCTCGCCAGCTTCTGGCTACGACGGAGCGCGAGCGTGCTTTGGGTCAGCAGCTTGGCGATATCCAAGCTCGGGGTACGCAGTCTGCATTTGAAAGTGCACAAGGGCAGTTTGAGCGCGACCGGTCGGCGCAACTCGGTGTGCAAGGCCAAAACCTGCAATCCATGCTGTCTACGCAGCAGTTGGGTGCGAACGTCGGTGTCCAAACAGCACTCGCTAACTTGAGTGCAGATCAGCAGTCGCGTGTGCAGAACCTCGTCTCACAGCTTCAGGCACAGGGGCTCACGGCTGACCAAGCCATGCGTGCAGCTATGGCTAACCAGCAAGCCGGTATTACGACGGCAACGACGAACCAGCAGGCTGATCTTGAGGCCCAACGTGCTAGTGAGCAGTCGCGGCAGTTCGGGTTCTCTTCAGGGCTTCAAGCACTGCAGCAGGCTAACCAGAGCGGGCAGACGCTGTCTAATATCGCCTCTACACAGCAGAATTCCGACCTTGCCCGTCTTAACGCTCAATCGGTTGTGGGCCAGCAGCAGCAAGGGCAGGCGCAACAGGGGCTCGATACCGCGTACGCCGATTTCCTGCGCCAGCGCGATTATCCGGTTGAACAAATGGGTGTACTCAATAATGTCATCCGTGGTTTGCCTTTTACACCTAATTCTACAGTTACGACTTACGGCCAGCCTCCCTCCACGGCTGCAGGGCTTGTAGGATTAGGTCTGAGTGGGCTTAGTGCATACCAATCCGGAAGAGTCTAAGTATGACCAGCAAACCGTTCAGCGTGCAGTCTCCCACTAGCATCGCTATGGAGTACGGCGGCAACAAGCAGAAGATCGCCGCTGCCGCACAGTCCGGTATTGTGGACCCAACCGCTGCCGTATTGGCGGGTATGTTTATTGATAGAATGCGAGCCGCACAGTCTCAGGAGCAAGCTCCTTCGCAGACTGTAGCGCAGCAAGTGTTTGCGACGCCCACCCCGTCTCCGCAGGGAGGGTTGCCACCCGGCCCTCCCACGGAGATGCCTCAAGGTGGGATTGGCGCAACGCCGGGAGGTCCACCAGCTACGCCCCCTATGGCCCCTTCGATGGGTGGCCCGCCTCCGCCTGCCGGAATGGCTACAGGGGGTATGGTGGACCTTCCGGTACCGGATAATATGTTTGGTGGAGAAGACGACGAGTACGCCAGCGGCGGTATTGTGGCGTTCGCTGGGGCTGGTGAGGTTAAGCATCAGGGGCGTATTTATTCTTTTTTCACCGATAGCCCCGAAGAGATCGCCGCACGTAAGCAATTAGCTGCCCGTATAGAAGTACACAATAAAGTTCGCACGGCAAAAGCTGCTAATTTTTGGGATAGCATACTAGCCAAAGAATATACGCGCCGCTCTGAAAACCCTGTGGACTACGGGGCTCCCAGAGCGACTATGTCAGCCGAAGAGGTAGCCGCCCTTCGGAAGAGTGGAACCGCCGCAGTACCGGGCCTAGCGGCGCTAGCCGTGAAAAACCAAGGAGCCGACACACCACCTGCACTAAGACTGCCCGCCGCTCCCTCTTCTGGTGGTGGGCGTTCGTCTGCGTCTATGTCAGTTTCGTCTCGAACGTCTACATCCAAGCCTGCCACTGCAGGTGGGTTGGAAGTGCTAGATAAGGCCAATAACCCTCCCGCCGCTGCGCCGCCTAAAGTTGCCGGGCTCGAAGAGAACCGGGCTATGCTGGATAAGATGGTGGGCGTTGAGGCGAACCCGGATGCGATAGAGACCAAACGCCTGCTACGTGAGGGTATGTCGGCGGGAGCCCAGAAGAAGGATCGCAAGCGGGACTTCTGGATGGGTATGGCGCAGATCGGCGCTAATATGGCCGCTACCAACTCCCCCTACTTCTTGCAGGCGGCGGGTCAGGCCGTTGCATCCGCACTGCCCGGTATGGCCCAGAACGCTAAAGAGCGTAAGGCACAGGTGCGCGCTGACCGTAAGGAGCTTGCGAGCCTCAACGCTGCAGAACTTGCACAGGCACAGGCCAGCGTACAGAACGCCATCAACTATACAATGCAACAGCGGACCCTCGCCCAAGGGGATGCAAGGCTCGCTATGGATAAGGAACTGACGCAGCTTCGCGAGTATGAGGCCACCCTGCGTGAGAGGATGCGGATAAACGCTCAAGAGCGTATCGCTAATATACAAGCCGGTACTCAGCGCTATATCGCTAATTTACAATCCCGTGGGTCTGGTGGGTCAGGTATTAGCAAGATGCCCGATGCTGTTTATAGGCGTTTTCAGGTTCTTAGAGAGAACCCGGCAAACAAAAAATATACCGACGCTAAACTTTTAGATGACGCAGCTTCTCAAGTAGCAGCGCGTGGCCAGCCCGCTATGTTCGACCCTAACGATTGGGGTGGCGATAAATCTTCCGGGGGTAAATCTCCCGGTAAATCTTCCGGGTATATACCGTTTGGCACGTTACCGTCACCTATTGATCAGTAGGGTTAGATGGACGTTAGGTTCCCTAATGGTAAAGTTGTTACTGGTGTTCCGGAAGGAACTACACAGCAAGAACTCTTAGCCAAACTTAGAAAAGGGGGTTACAACCCTGATAAGTGGAGCCGTCCGGGTCTCTTGAACTCGTTCAAGGAACGCGCGTCTATACTAAAAAGTAGTGATGAGGCGATTAGGTATGCTCTCGACCCATCACAAGCGAACCGTGATGCACTCATCGCTTCTAGGGAGTCCAAGTTTACCCCGGTAGGTGTTAAGGGGCTGACTTCTGGTAACGTCGGTGACACGTTCGATGCAGTCAAAGAGCTTGTAGGTAGTACCCTAGGTCAGTTTGCCGCTCCCGCGCTTGCTGCTACGGTAACTGGTGTTGGTGTCGGTGCCCTTACGGGTGGTGCCACTGCGGCTACGGTTGTCGGCGCTCCCGCCGCTCCTTTCTTGGGTCTCGCAGCCGGTGCGGTTGCCGGTAAGGTCGCTAGCTATAATGTAAGTGCAGCACAGCATTTTACTGAGGACTTGCTCGTTCAGGCGTTGGCCCAGAACGAAGACATCGCCGCAGGACGTGCACCTAGGGCGGTGTCCGTGGGCAAGGCTGCGCTGGCCGCACTGTCGCAGGCGGGGATTGACGAGATTTCGCTGCAGGTGTTCAAGCCCCTGTTCGCCATGATGCCAGTGTTTAAGAACCTAGTGCAACCCATTTCGCGTAAAGCGGGGAGTGACGCGGCGGCTATGGTGGTAAAGGCCGCTAAGGAGGGTACGTTTAAGGAAATAGGTGGGGGTGTTGTACGGGGTACTGTGAAGGGTGTGGTGGTCGAAGTCCCCGGAGAGGTAGCACAACAAGTTCTGGAACGTTGGCAGGCCGATAAATCTCTCACGGATGCGGAGGCAATCGGAGAGTATAAAGAAGCCGCTATCGGCGGTGCTGTGCTTGGTGGCATGTTCGGTGCCGTCTCCGGCGCGCTGCCCAACCGACCGAATACCCCTGTTCCCGCCCCCGGTGCCGAGCGCGGTGGGGACGACCCCAACGCTCCCTATATCCCCAGCCGTGGTGGTACCGAAGAGAAACTTGACGAACAGTGGGCGGCTGTCCTCAAAGCCCTGCCCGCCGAAGCCGCAGAATTGCAGACGCTGGCGGCGGCGAACAAGCGGGAGAACACGGGAGTTGACCATCGTAGGGCGATCATAAATCGGCTTTTGAGCGACCCGACCTATAGTATGAAGCTGCGGGAGGTTATTGAGCCGCCTCAAGCCGAAGGAGTTCCCGATGTTGTCCCAAATAACAATGGAGGAGTTGGCGCTGATCCTGCAGTTGATAGCGGGACAAGTGGAGCAGGAAGCGTTGCCGGAACACCTACAGCAGATGACGCATCAGGAGTGGGGGGCGTTGAACAGCCTGTTCCAGACGTTGACGGAAACGCGGGAGCAGTCAACCCTGCATTAGTAGAAGACACGCTTACGCCCGTACAAGCACTACAAGAAGCGTTTACTCTTGCATTGCCAGAGATAAATGCGCCGGGACGAAAGAAACAAAAGAAAATAAGCCAAGAGGAAGTTATAGGATTAGCTTCGCGGGTAGAGGCAGGTGAAGACCCCAACGACGTAATACGTGAGCGGTTCAACCTTCCCATAGAAGACGCCGCTCCTCCGTCGTTTGCGCCTCCCCCACCTCCTGCGCCTTCGCAAACCGCTACGGAAAACATAGCCGCTGTTGAGGCCGCGATGCCTGCTGTGGACGCAGCCTACAACAGACGGAAGGACAATAACCCCGGAGTGGCGGAGCTTACAGACGACGGAATGGTTTCCGCCGCGAGGGCCGTCGTCGGCGGTGCTGATCCTGATGAAGCTGTTAGTGAGGTTCTTGGTTTACCACCTATTGCCCCCGCACCTGCTCCGGAGATAACACCGATTGCAGCGGCTCAAGAAGTGGGGGCTGCGGCTGAGCCTGAAGTGGTTCAAAAACCCGAGCCCGAAGTAGACCAAGAAGCCGAACAGCAAGTAGAAGTACCACAGGTAAAAGTACCACAGGTAGCAGAACCGGCAGCGCAAGAAACTATAGCCGCCACGGCTACGGTGGAAAAAGTTACGCCTAAGAAAGTTAAAGCTGAGAAACCTATTGATCCTATTACGCAGCTAGTTAACGATCTAGCGGACAAAGCTTTAGCAGGCGGCGCTACCCCCGAAGAAGTAGGTAGCTTCAAATCGACCGCAAAGAAGACAGCGCTTAGGTTCAAAAAGAACTACGCCGCCGCTGCACCAGCTATTACCAAGGCGGCTATATCTAGGTTTAATCTAGATCGTGGGACGGTAGAAGAAGCAATACGAACTGAACCTGTTGTAGAGGTGCCGGTAGAAGAAGCTAAACCTACATATAACGTGCCAGAAGGTGTAGCCCCGCGAGCTACTATTACCGATACCGGGTCTAACGAAGGCGGCAGGTATAAGGTAGAGTTTTCGGGTATTCTAGATGCCGAGGGCCAGCCCTTTGCGGGGGCAGAGGGCAAGTTCACTAGTGAACTAGCAGCGTTCGACCATATTAAGAACACTAAGAGAGCTATAAACCGTATTGCCCCTAGTACTTGGGCTGCGACGGAGCGTAGAAAGATAACCGCTGAAGCCGCGCCTGTTGCGGCTGCACCTAAACCCACACCTGCTGCCCCTTCTCCTTCTCCATCCGTTAACAATAACACAAAGACTACTGCAGACGATGTACGCAAATTCATCAATAACTCTCCGGTGTTTGATGATGCGGATAAGAAAGCGGCTCTTGCGCGGGTAGATGAAGAGACGAAGAAACCCGCTAAGGATCAAGACTTCGATGCTGTAGACAGCTTTGTATCTGCAGTTGCACAAGCACGTGTGGCTGCGAAGGCATCTACGGTAGCCCCTGAAAATTTTGTTGCCGGTAGCTCCAAGCCTGAACCAGTAGCCCCTAGCGCTGACACGGTGGCGAAGAGGGCCGCTATGGCGAAGAAGCGGGCGGACGCTGCAGCGAAGGTCGAGGCGGAAACGGCCAGTGCAAAAGCTGCATCTCCTAAAGCCAAAGAGGCCGTAAAAACGGTAGCGGCCAAAGCGAAACCTGTTCCGAGCAAGGCGGCACGGAGTGCGGTGGAAGCCGCACTCACTAGTAAGGATAAGTCCGCACTAGCGGAGGTTTATGGTAAGACTGAGTACGGTCCTAGTGTACTAGATCGGTTCATTGACGATTTTGTAGGGGTTGTTAACCGTACTGGTAAGTACGTTAACAAAGTCGCCCAAGCTATTATCGACCGCATTCAGGCCAGCGTCATGGCCGCTGTACTCATCTTTAACCCTAACCTCCTCCTGCCCGTTACGAACTTCACAACCCCCGCTGCCATAAGTCGGACGATTGAGGTCAAGGGCACGGTTCCCGCCGAAGCCGCTGCCGTGCTGTCCGATAATGGTAAACTTGTCTACGAGAACATGTCCCCCCTAGCTATGTCTAAGGGCAAGGGGTTCATTATTGCTGACAAAGTAGCCGGTACAATTACAGCCTTTGGCGCTGACGGTCAGATGATC
>Ga0209284_10005705_pt1 | contig 12641 bp, 7 predicted proteins | sample FRY03_FD_187211 | JGI IMG/M metagenome (GOLD analysis project Ga0209284, IMG submission 187211) | Freshwater microbial communities from Lake Fryxell liftoff mats and glacier meltwater in Antarctica - FRY-03 (SPAdes) (version 2) | ecosystem: Environmental > Aquatic > Freshwater > Ice > Glacier... | reverse complement strand
CGCTATTTAATAGAATTTGAGCATATTGAACTTTCTTTGTCCTATGTTTGCCCTTTTTAACCCATGATTCAAGTGTTAAGCGTTCATCGGGAGTCAAATGTAATCTGTAAGTAGTCATAGCTTTCTTCTTTAGCTATAACTAACAAGACGTATTAAAGTTTCTCAACCACTAGTAAAGGGAGAGCCAACAGTGTAATAAGTTTCTGACTTGCAAAATTGGGATTCTCACGTTGCTTTTTATCGTGATTTTTTCTAAAAAATTACAAACACAATTCTTGTTTGATTTCATCAATCCCCGAAAACGTATAAAAAATTTGACATTATGCTCTGCTTTCTCGAAATCTAATTTTCAAAGTGGGAATTGCTGCACGTATATACAAAAGGCGTTCTGTTGATGCTACGCCCAACGGAACGGGAGCTTCGTCGTTTTAGCTTTTGACGATGCTGGCCATTATAAACGGCCTGTTATTTAGAGTACTAGGGTTTTCTTATAAAAATCAAGGCTCTTATAATTATATAAAATATGGTAAAAGTTTAAAAAGTCTCGTATTTAGTAACCTTTGTAGTCGGTTGAACCTGAATCAGTACTAAAATAACTGATCTCCTATCTCCTTGGTGATGCAAAATACCCAATTCTGGTCGAAATAAGTTTTTATAAGAAAGCCCTGTTTGGAGTACGGAGTCTCCCTTCGGAAGAGCCCGCACAACAGTATAACATTGCGCCGAACTGGGGGTCTTGTAGATTTATGAAATTTTATTTCACCTTGTTTAATTCGATAAAATCGTAATTCATATTTCCTTTTTCGATAGTTTTGAGTTTCAGGATAAGTAGGATCGGATAGGAATTAGGCGTTTGGTTTCATTCGTTTTATTAAGAGTGGCAAGTTAAAATTTTGCTAACCTTGATTAGAAATTGGATGAAAGAATTGCTGGGCCAGAAACCCGTACCCGTAACAAAAATCCAGAGTACTAGCGTATCTTCAATATTCCAGAAGATGAAAATGGGTAAGATCAGTACCGCTATACGGTGCGAGTCGGGTTGGTGTTCGAAATAGGTTTGGAGGAGCGTATTGCGTTAAATTTTCGAGCGAAGCCATGGTGATTTTTATTTCGCTCTGCTGGAATCAGTAGCGATCCAGAAGAAAGCAATTCCATTCCAACTTGAATTTAGTTGGTAACCACTTGAAAATAAAATACTTCTCAGAAGAGGAGGAGGTTGTTTAAACCTTATTCCCCGTGATGCCTGCGGGAGCGATGAATATTGTAGTCAAAAATACCGATTTTTAGTCCGGCACTAAGGTTAATACCTCCAAGTTGTCCTGCCGTAGGGGTAGGATACGAAGCAGTAGTAAGATTCTCATTCTGAACGGCGGGAACTATACGATAGCTAACTCCGGCAAATAATTTCATGAATCGCAAAATATTGGCTTCAACCCGAACACCCGGCTGAACCACAAAAAAAGTAGTGCCGTCCATCCGGTCTCCTTCGTGTCCGTGCTGGTCATTTTTATCCCGATGCTCGCGAAATTGGCCATCAAATCCGTTGGCTGAGTCTACCCGGGCCATGCCGGCGCCTATCAGTAAGGGAAACGAAATATGGAATTTTGAATCAGAGTTCAGCGTGTACTCCAGATTGAGCCCCCCGTACCTACTATTCAGCGAATAAGCCTTGGTGGAACTCAAAAAAGTAGGGGTAAACTGTTCAGCAACGGTGGAATACCCACCTAGCCCAACTCCCCATTTTTTATTCATATGCAGCATACCTGTCATCCCTACCATAGGAGTGAAATGGCCACCGATAGTACCGTGCTGAAACTCAGACCCAACGGAAACACCCAAATAATTCAGATTTTTAAACCAAGAATGAGGCTTTGGAAGCACCGTTTGAATACTCGATCTATCTTGTTTTTCACCAGGCCCTTTCTTTCTACCCTGTCCAAATGTGGTAAACGTACCAAGGAGTCCTGCAACAATGCAACTAAAAACTAAGCACTTTTTCATAGGGTAATTGATAAATGAAAACGTATAGATTTCTATGTATATCTGGTAGTCCCGAGATTTTGGACGAGGCAACCATTTGCTCTTACTGGTTAGTTGTAAGAATGTAAGTAAAGGTTGGGTAGCTGGTAAAAAACTTCACTATTTTTCACCAGCTACCCCTAGTTTGTCTATCGCTTTTCAAAACTCCACCGCGTGCCCACTTTTACTCCGAAATTACTGAGCGTTGTGGTCAAGGACATGTTTTCTACAACACTAGTGAGCCCTCTGGAAACAGTAGGTTCTATAAAAAAATTAAAATGCCTGCCTATCCCCAGCTCAGTACCTACCCCGGCCTGAATACCCCAGGAGGATCTCAGATTTTGAAAGTGACGCAACTCAGCCGTGAATTCGCGGCCTGAACTTTCGTAAATCTGTACTTTCCCTTCCTGCCGAAGGGGTACTTGCCAGTACCCTCCGAAGATTCCGTAAATCTGTAAATTCATGGGCACCTGACCCAGGAAAAGGTAATGCTTTTGCCACAGCTCGTAACGAAAAGAGAGTGGTAGGCTAAGTGAATATCTCAGAATGGGCTCGTGTATTTCCAGGCCGATTGCATCAGATGGCCTCGGAACGGAGGAGAGTAGCTTTGACGGAATAGCCACCGTGCCAAGAGCCGAGCGATATTGGTACCCGGTTTCTCCGTTTATTGTCTCAGTACTAAGTACCACTCTACGGTTTCCATCATCAAAACTACTCCCACCAAACTCTACGCCTCCTACAACAGTCCACTTTTTAGATAACTTTACGCTGGCCCGTAATCCTGCCACCACGCCTATCAGTAATTCTTCATCGCCGTAGGTAAAGGCATCAGGTTCTTCACGTCGCACGTCGATTTTGTTCCAGTCCGGAGATACATACGCGGATAGTGAAATCCTCTCGGATAGAGGAGTTCTGAGCTTGGTAATGTCTGGCACAGGGGCAAAAAGCCCACGATACCTTGGTTTTGGCATCTTAAAGTTTCTTCCAAAACTGGTCGAAATTGGCTTCAAAAGTGCTAATTCTGATGAAGCGTTGATTTTACCAGGATCGTCCAGCTGAGTATTTTCCGTCCCTAAATTCTGTACACTAGATTGTTTCCGGTTCGATTCATCGGTATCAAATAAGTTACGGGAATTATCACCCGACGTTCCAGCCTTCATTACTGGTTTGGAGTTATTAGACTTCAAATTCTTAGATGATTCAGCTTTGTTTTGAACATCCGTCCCATTTTGAACCACTGTATTTGAGCTTTCTGCCTTAGACTCAGCCTGCCATGTATTTGATGTAGAATGTTGATCGCTAAGCGTTGGGTTTAATTCTGTATTTGAATACTTATTTTTAACTTCTGGCCTTTCCAGATACACCACCACGGGGCGGTCCCGATACACGGTTTCGGTCCGGGTGAGGTAAACCGTATCCGGACTAGCCTGAGCTACCTGATTCTCAGGGTTCTGAATGGGGGGAATACTGGATTGATACAATAAGTACCCTACCACTCCTAAGAGCGCTGATAGCACTCCTACCGTTCCTTTAAGCCAAATAGTAGTAGATTTATAAGTAGTTAGCTGACGCTCAAGCATGGCAAGCCGGACACCCGTCCAGGCCGAAGGAGGTGGATCAACACCATGACCTGCCACCACCCGGCGTAGCCCTTCGTCAAAAGCCTCATCATCAAATTCCGACATTATATCTGAGGTTAATTATGGTCATACATTACTTTTCTGATGCGTTTTTGCAGAATCTTCCGGGCATCCGAAAGGTTTGATTTTGAGGTACCCACCGAGATGGAGAGTGTTTTGGCAATTTCCTCATGTTTCATTCCTTCGAAAACATAAAGATTGAATACCATTTTGTAAGCAGGACTAAGTTCCCGGATCATGGCTATTAGCTCATCGAAGCCCATCTGACTGTAAATGTCGTCACTCGAAACTGGCTGAAATGCATCGGTCAGATCATCAAGGCTTCCACCGTAGCTTTCCCGCTCGCGGGTTCCTTTTCTGTATTTTTCAAGGGCCGTCAATACCATAATCCGCCTGATCCACCCTTCAAAAGAGCCTTCGTGACGAAATTTTGATAATTGCTCAAACACCTTGATGAAACCTTCCTGAAGCAAGTCTTTCGCATCGTCCTTATGATGGGAATAGCGGTAGCATACCGCCAGCATTCTGGCCGCAAATTGGTGGTATATCTCCTCAAAGGCGGTACCGTCACCGTTCAGGCACGCCTTGATCAGCTTCTGTTCTTCAGTCAATGGCATCGGGGAGGTTCTGTCTATAAGTTGCAATTCAAACAGAAAAGGTTGGGTGCGACCTATATTAAATGGATTGATTAAGAATTTGAAGAGTAACCATCCTTCCCTTCGCCATCAAGTAGGGCAGCACTTTCCACATCAATTTTCCGCTCTTTAATCACCACGTAGGCCACAAAAATCAGCAGAATACCAAATAAAACCAGTGAAGATCCTTTGGTCCCTAAATCTAACCCACCCTTTTCGTTGGTCTTGGTCAGTAAATCACCGAATGTGGCCCCAAAGGGACGCGTCAGCACAAAGGCAATCCAAAAGAGGAGCACAGTGGAGAGGTTAGTAAAGAATTTGGCAAGTACAACTAGTGCAATTAAGGAGCCTATGAGCAATGCCCCACCACCAAATCCAAGGCCCGAATCATCGGCCAGAAAGTCACCAACCGCGGTACCCAAGGTATTGGAGATAAGGATGGCTATCCAGTAAAACATCTCCGGTCGAAAGGAACTGATGTTGGTTACTGAAAGAGACTTTTCACTTTTCCACCAGATGAAGAGGACGGTGATCAGGAGAGAAATTAGAATAAGAGAACCTTTTGCATAGCCAAGGCCAAGTGTCCGGTCCATGTAGTCGGACATAGTCGTACCGGCGGTGCTCGTGGAGAGTATGACTAACCAGTAAATAATCGGGTGATAACTTTTGGCCCGTAATTGTACCACGAGGGTTACCAAGAAGAATCCGATGAGAATCAGAGAACTTACGCCGTAGCCCACATTCAGGGTTATGGATAAAAGATCGCCACCCGTTTCACCCAAAGTAGTGGCGCATATTTTCATAACCCAAAAGATGAGATTTACTTCCGCTACTTTTCGCATACAGAATTTCAGATTTAGATATTTCCTTAAAATTCTGAATTGATGTTGTAGGAAATCTGGTGTGTGGCCCAATATCTCCCTCGTTTGAAAAATAAAATTGGTTACCCTGCTTGTACACCGATGGTTAAATGCACCTTTAACCAAACCAACCGTAAAGCCTGAGATGAAGCGAAGTCCGTCGTTCTTGTTAGTGCGGCCAAAGTTATGTAGGTTGGATATTCCTAGACTCTATACCTATGATTACTCACCACATTGATATTCCGCGCGGTCATTTTGCCTACCGGGAAGCTGGACAAGGTACCACGGCCGTAATAATGCTACACGGCTGGCCCGAAAGTTCGTACTGTTGGGAGCAGGTAGTTAGCCGCCTATCCACCTCCGATTTTCATTTCTATGCGCCCGACCTACGCGGCATGGGCGACAGCGAGCGAAGTCCGGAGCCGTCCGGCTATACCAAGCAGGAACTAGCCATGGATATAATAGAATGGATGGATGCGCTTGGTATCACAACCTGTCATTTGGCAGGCCACGATTGGGGCGGAATTGTGGCCCAAGAAATGGCTTTAACCTATCCGGAGCGCTTTTTATCACTTACTTTATTGAATATCAGTATCGTTGCCAATACGGAGGGTATTATGAAAGCACAGGAAAAACTACGAGGTAGTGCCGGGCGTAGCCTGTGGTATCAGACTTTCATGCAGATGCCGGGCTTGGCCGAGGCCATGATTCCGGGGAATGAGGAGCCCTGGCTACGGTGTTTTTTGCGCAGCCCTGTGCGGCAAAATACCTTTCCCGAAGATTCACTGGCTGAATACGTTCGTTATTTTCAACTACCCGGTACGGCTACCAGTACCAGCAACTATTACCGCACCATGAAGCAAGACATGGTACGTTGGCAAACGTTGTTGGGCCGGAAGTTTGCGATGCCCGGCCACTATATTTTCGGTAAGCACGACCCGGTGATTGTGGTAGAATACCTAAGCGGCGCCGAAACGTGCTTTCCATCTTTTACAATCACAGAAATAGAAGCAGGCCATTTTGTGCAGGAAGAAAAGCCCGCCGAGGTAGCTGAGGCCCTGCTCCGTTTCTGGCAGAGTGAGGTGTTTTCTGGGCGGATGTAGGGGGGCTGTGCAAGGTAGGAGGTGATTTGAAGTCGGTTGAAGCGGAAGGGAATTTGGATTGAGTCCCGGAGGGACGACACCTCAGTATAAAAAGCATCAGGCCGTCCGAATATGATATAAGCTCCGGAGGAGTGGCATCTTTGAGGATATTCAAGTCGAAGACTTGTGTTACCCTTATCCACCAGTTTCAAACCGGCGGGTAGGAGGAGATTACCAACCATACTTAGTGCAAATTCCGATCAGTCAACCCCTTAAAAAGGTACTTCGCTAATCCGGACCGGTAGGAAGGGCATCTTGCCTTAATGAGTAAGCGGTCTTGCTATACCAAGGTAAAGTGAATAAATTTACTAATTCCTTCTTTCGTATGGAAGGGCGAAGTACTCAACGTAAATTTTGCCATGTCACCTATTTTACTGCATCCGCACGCGGTTATGTCACTGATATTGTGCCTTACCGTGTCTTTGATAATCCTTTCTTTTTCCAGACTCAAAGAGAAAACTCTCTGGACGCGATGGCTGGTAGCTGCATCCATTGGAATATTAGGCTGGCAACTGGATAATGTCATCACTTTTGGGCTACACCCCACCTACCTCGAAATTGCCGTTTGGCGCCCCTGGCAGCGGGTCTTTCTTTACGCTCTGTCCAGTTTATTCATCATGATGGCGCAGATCCAATTGGCTTATCTATTTCCTGAAAACCCCTACGAAAAAGAGCGAAAAATCGTGCTTCGATACGGTACCATTGTTCTGGGCATCGTATGGCTTTTCTATATATACCAACTATTCCTAGGCAAGGGTTTTGATCAATTTGAGGTACCAGACATCATTGTATATCCAGCATTGCTTGCAATCTGCTGGACGATAATCGTATTGGCAAGGAAGGTTATTTTCTTCCGAAGGCGCAACCGCGAAGCCATGAAAACATGCATCCTGTTGATCGTCATGGAATTACTATTCATTGGGTCGGAAGTCGACGCCGTTACCATCGGTATCTACAGCGCCGTAGGCTACTGGATTTATTTTTTGTTGACGTGGATTGGAATTTTAGGCGGAGCTACCCTTTACATCGTCTATTCGACCGTACCCATTACATTCCAACTTCGGTTAGTAGGGTTTACCTTCATACTTCTTATGGTGGTGATGTCAGTCGTGACCCTCACTTTTTTTCCACCTTTCCCACCCCAGAACGTTAGCCAGAGGTTGCTCATTCAGGACGATCTCTTGAAGGTTAGTGGTTTGATTATGATGGCGACGGTATTAGTCGTGGTAGGCTACCCGATTCTCCTTCGGGCAAGTATTATCAAACCGCTTGAACAACTGCTTGCTGGGGTGAATTCAGTTCGCGAGGGCCATACCGACACGTCCGTCCAGGTTACTTCGAATGATGAAATTGGGTTTTTGACCGAAAACTTTAACCTAATGACCCATACGCTTAAAAAAGCGCAGGATGAACTGGCCTCGTATGCCTCCGATCTGGAAAAAGAGGTAGCCCAAAGAACGTCCGAATTGGCGGAAACTTTGGAAAACCTCAAAGCTACGCAGGCGCAGCTCATTAGAAAAGAGAAAATGGCCTCAATGGGCGAACTGATGGCTGGGGTCGCGCATGAAATTCAGAATCCTCTCAACTTCGTCAATAATTTCTCGGAATTTGGGGTAGAACTTATCGACGAATGGAGAATTGAAGAGGCAAAGGAAGAAGTTGATAAAGAAGCCCAGGCCGATACGATTAGTACTATTGAGGTAAATCTCAAAAAGATAAGTGAATACGGGAAGCGGGCCGATTCAATCGTACAAGGCATGCTTTTGCAATCGCGTACAAGATCAGGACAAAAGGAAGCGACTGACATGAACGAGTTAGCAAACGAATATCTACATCTTTCGTACCAGGAATACCTTTCACAAAATGAAGGGTTCAAAGCAACACTACAAACTCAGTTTGAGCCATCACTTAGTCAGGTTTCTAGTGTTGTGCAGGATATGAGCCGGGTTTTTGTGAATATATTTAACAATGCCTATTATGCCGTCGGGACGAAGACCAAAATGGGTTTAGAGGCCTGTGAGCCTACCATCGTGGTATCTTCGCGGCAATTGGCTGATGGTATAGAAATCAGAATTCGAGATAATGGGGTAGGTATTCCTTCTGCCTTACACGAAAAAGTATTCCAACCATTTTTTACGACCAAGCCCCCTGGCCAAGGCGTTGGGTTGGGGCTTTCGCTGGCCTACGATATCCTTATCAATGATCACGAGGGTACACTTGATTTAATCAGCGAGGAGGGACATTTTGCCGAGTTTATTTTTACGCTACCCCTCCGCTAATTCTGTTTTTTGTAAGCGGCTTTAATGTTCGCTAGAAATTTTCTTTGAGTTCCGGGCACTGCCTCAGAAGTAGCGATACTTTTCGGAGTATTCGAGCCGGAGACTGGCGTGATTTTTACCCACTAGTGGCAGCCGCTCGGTTTCAAACTGGTGGGAACGGGTTAACCTATCCAAAGGTAATTCAAACAAAAAAAGGGCCAGCCCCTCGGCCAGCCTTTTCCCTACTTCATTGAAAAACAAACCCTTACTTAATCCCCGGTAAACTACTTGGTTGCTTGGCCTTCCATTCGGAGGCGTCGAGTGCTTTGGTACGTGGGTAAATCTCGTTGAGGGAGTCGCCTTCGTAGAGGCGGCCGTTTTTCATTACGTAACGAATGCTGTTGGAGTTACGGATGTTTTCGAGGGGGTTTTTATCCATAATCAGCAGATCAGCTAGCTTACCGTTTTCGATGGAGCCGAGGTCTTTGTCGAGGCCGAGGGAGGTCGCACCGAGGATGGTGGCTACTTTCAGGGCGTCATGCGTACGCATCCCACCCGACTGCATAGACCACAGTTCCCAGTGGTAACCCAGACCTTGGAGCTGTCCGTGGCTACCGATGCCGGATAATCCACCCGCTTCCACGAGTTTTTTCATGGATTCGGCGTGCTTGGTAAATACGTGTTCCTCGTCCATAAACCAGGCACCCCGGCGACGCGATTTCTCAGCCAATTCTTCGTAGGGTGTAAAGCGCTGCAACTTGGGGTCCAGGTAGGGCTTCTCGGTGGCGTAGTAGTATTCTTCGGCCCAAGGCCCGCCGTAGGATACGAGTAGGGTAGGTGTTACGGCCATTTTGGAATCCGCAATGGTCTTCACCACGTCGTTGTAAAGCGGATAGATGGGTATAGCGTGCTCGTGGCCGGGATAGCCGTCAAGCAGTTGCGTCATGTTAAGTTTGAAATCCAGCCCGCCTTCGGTGGTGGGCATCAGTTTCTGCTCTTTGGCGGCCATAATAACCCACTGCCGATGCTGCCGGTTGCCCACCAGGTACATCTTGATGTAATGGGTATTGTAGTACTTGCTGTATTGACTCAGTACCTTGCGGGTATGGTCGAGATCTTTGAGGTTGTACATCCAGAATCCCACGCCGGGGCCGGTAGAGTACACCCGTGGACCGATAATCTTGCCGGATTCTACCAGATCGCTGTACGTTAGTACGTCGGTCGTAGCCGTTTGCGGGTCGCGGGTCGTGGTGACGCCGTAGGCCAGATTGGCGGCGTAGATCCACACCTGATTTTTGTGCAAGCCCCAGGCGGGCCACATGTGGGCGTGGGTGTCCACAAAGCCCGGTACGATGGTCTTGCCCGTCATGTCAATCACCTTGGCATTAGCTGGTACCGATAAGCTACCACTTGCCCCTACGCCTTTGATGCGGTTATTCTCGATGAGTACATCACCGTTCTCGATTACTTCGTCGTCCTTCATCGTTATGATCCGGGCCCCTTTGAGCAGGGCCACGCCGGTGGGCTGATCCTTGGCAAAATGGACGGTTACTTCGTATTCGGCGGCTACGTGGTGCGGGTCTTTGTCGGCTTCCTTTTCCTTTTCGGCTTTGGCAGCGGTGTCTTTGGGGGCTTTGGCTTTTTCGCGCAGGGCCAGTTTCAGGCTGTCGTCGTAGGCTTCGGCTTTGTCGAGGTCATACACAAAGTAGTTGCGGCCCAGGGAATAGAATACTTGCTTGCCGTTGCCTACCCAAGCGGGAAACTCTCCCCCTAGTTCGGTAAGCTTACGGGCGGGGAAAGCGGCATTATCCGGGTCAGAAACCGAAATGGAAGGCGTTTTGCCCGCTTTGGGCACATTGACCACGTATACATCGTTATTGATTTTGGCCAGTGCACGGTTGCCTTCGGGAGCCATCAGGATGATAGAAGGCTTACTGGGTTTGGTGGTTTCGGCGGCGTTGTCGTCTTCGGCCAGCATGCAGGAAGTACCCGCTTCAATGACCGACCCGAAGGTAGTGATACCCGTTAGTTTCAGGTGTTCTTTTTCGTCGGAACCATCCCAACGAATCGAGATTAGCGCTTCGTCGCCGTTGAGATAAATGCGGTCCTCTGCTTTGGTAAAGTGGGGGTAGCTGCGGTCGTAAGCTTTCTCTACTACCGTCACATCACCGCCGTTGGCAGGAATCCAAGCTATGTCCTCGGCGTCGTCGGAAGCCCGGGGTGATACCGAATGCTTGTAGTTTTCGGCACTGCCCCGCATGAAGGCAATGCGGTCTTGCTTGTACGACCAAGCCGGGTGGGTATAGATAGCGGATACTTTGGTGAGGCGCTGCGGGGTGGTAGTTTTTCCACTTACGGCTACCTTGTATAGATGTCCGCTGGCTTCGTTATCCCAGGTAGTGAAAATCAACGAGCTACCATCCGGCGACCAGGCGGGCTGGGCCTCGGTAAAGTCGAAGGTAGTCAGGCGGCGGGGTGTGCCGTTGGGTACGTCCATGACGTATAATCTATTGAGTACCGTAAAAGCCAGCTTTTTGCCATCGGGTGAGGGCACACCGTCGCGGATTTGCGTGGCGACTAGCTCTTTTACATCTTCAATGGGGTACTTGAACGAAAGCTGAGGACCAAGTTCCAGCTTTACGTCCACGTCTATCGGAATCTCGCTAGCGGCACCACCATCCACCGGAATGCGGTAGATTTTACCACCGTAGGAAGCCAATACCGCTTTATTATCGGGGGTGAAACTCATGGCGGGTAGCACGCCCATGGGGGCGATGGACTCCTGTTCGTCGCGTTGCACGGGATAGGCTAGCCAACGCTCCTCGCCGGTTTGCAGGTCGCGAAGCATCAGGCCCGTCTTGGTTTCGAAGCGGGTACCGTACACCAGCCATTTGCCGTCGCGCGAAAGCGTGGGCGTAAAGGCCGAGCCGTAGCGCGAGGTGATGGTGCGCATTTTGCCGTTGTCGCGGTCGAGAACGCCGATCTGATATTGGGGAAGCTGGGCGTTGTAGTTCCAGCCGCCGGTACGTTCGGAGTAGTAAATATAACGGCCATCGGGGCTTACAGCCGGATCAATGGTTTTGAGCTTCTCGGGTTTTTCGATCATCTCGATACCAGCGCCACCGTTGCGGTGGTAGAGGTACAGCTTGATGTTGCGGCGTCCGCGCGCCCCCACGATGTACTCACCGTCGGGCGTCCAGCTGGCCGAAAAGAAATTCCGATCTTTGTCTTTGGTTACCTGCACGGTATCCTTCTTTTCGAGGTCCATCCACCAGATATTATCCGAGCCGCTTTTGTCGGAGGTGAATAAGATCTTCTTACCATCCGGGCTGAAACGCGGGTGGGTGTCAAAGGCCATTCCGGTGGTGATTTTGGTGGCTTTTCCGCCGGTGATGGGCATGGTGTAGATATCACCCATGAGGTCAAAGGCGACGGTCTTGCCGTCGGGACTCACGTCCAGCGACATCCAGGTACCTTCTTTGGCATTGAATTCGATGGTCCGGGCGGGTTTCAGTGGCAGGGGTTCCTTGCCTTTGGCCGTGGAATCGGCTCTGGTCGTATCGGCTGGGTAGTGGCCCGACGGGTAGCTAAAAGCGGAGCTGACGATCAGCAAAGTCAGCAGGAGTAGTAATTTGGTCATTTTTTTGGTTGGGGTTGATGTATTTGGGTAATCCAAAAATAGGTATTTTCTAAGCGGTCCTATCTATCAAAGGTTCGGTAATTTTCGGGCAAATAGGTCAAGTAAAAAAAGGGTGTGTTAGTATTGGGTATCTGAAATCCAAACTAAAACACGCCCATGCAAGAGCAAGCCCTTACCGACGCAATAGTAGCAAAATCAGCCGAGCTGACCAAGTGCCGCCGCCGATTTCTAAGCTATATTCTCATGCTGTTCCTCAGTATCAACCACCGTATCAACTTCACCCAGCTGGCCCGCCACAGCGGGCGGTACTGTGCCCGTTGGATGCGGCTGAACTTCGAGAAGTTCACTGACTTGGCCTGGATCAACCTGCCGCTGATCCAGCAGCACGGCTCGGGTCACTTCATCCTGGCCCTTGACCCGACCTACCTGCCCAAGAGCGGCAAAAAG
>Ga0209284_10005704_pt1 | contig 12642 bp, 11 predicted proteins | sample FRY03_FD_187211 | JGI IMG/M metagenome (GOLD analysis project Ga0209284, IMG submission 187211) | Freshwater microbial communities from Lake Fryxell liftoff mats and glacier meltwater in Antarctica - FRY-03 (SPAdes) (version 2) | ecosystem: Environmental > Aquatic > Freshwater > Ice > Glacier... | reverse complement strand
TCATGCTGCATGGCTTTAGTTAAATAGGCGAGTATTTGTTTGTTATTGCCAAAAGACATTAGAGGATATTTGCTATCTAGCTTTAACAGTAATTCATTGGCAAAGTTTACACTAAACTGCCTGCCAGATTGATGATTTAACTCACTTACTTGAGTTTCATCAAGTGGGTATAGATCTTTTAATCTCTTGTTAGTATAGAAAGAGCTTGAAGATGCTGAAGTAACGCTAGAGGTGAGGTTTTGGTTTATTTTTTCTAATGCAACTGAATTCCTTAAGTCGGTTGGCTGCTCTATTGCTCCCATAACCTCTTTATTAGCTGAATTAGCTATAGCTACTGTTTTTATACTTGGCTTTGGTTTTTTACTTAGTCCTTTGCCTCGAGACTCGTTGGAATTATTAGTTTTTTCTAATTCTTTAAAATAATTTTTAAAAGATACAGATTTCTTAAAAAACACAGATTCACTATCTAAATTATCTATATTCTTTATAATTTTATTTGTTTTAAAGGCTTTATTTAATAGTGGTCTAAATTCTGCTAAGTCAGGGTCATAGGAGGCGACTAAAGTTTTACTCTCAATAGTTTCATTGCGCTTAATATCTAAGGTAGTCTCTAAAGGAGTAAAAGAAGAATCACTCAATGAACAATGACTCAATGTGCGCTGGTGCTGAATTTGGTTTAAATCTTCGTTATAATCTTGCTCTTGTTTAGTATCGCTAACGTTAAGCGATTGTACATTCACATTTCTACCTGAAATAATGGTATCAACAGTCTTAGGGCTTAGTTTAAGATTAGACCTATCATTTAATTTTAACAGAACATCTTCATGTTCACTTGGAATAGAAAGAGTTATTTGCCATAAGGACTTATCTCTCCTATCTTGAGGCGCCCCCTCCCCTTTAATATAAAAATGCTCTCTTGATATAAATCCAGCTTCTTCTAAAACGCTCAGAGCTTTCGATAAATATCGTTTATCACAGGAATATCTATTTATTAATTCATGGTAAGACACTTTGAGAGAAAACTTACTATCAGTATCTATACGAGTAGCTTTATCATTTCTATTTTTATTTTTAACAGAGCTACATTTGTAACACTTTGTAAATAAATCTAACCAGAGAACTTTATGAAATGGGTTTAAATGCTCATTAGAAGTGACCGTTTTAAGAAGATGATAATTGAACCTTATAAAGAGCTTAGTTCTGTCTAAGTAAGCTCTAATAGATTCCTCTATAGAGTTATAAAGTAGGTGATCCCCTGCCCTATCAGGTGATTTAACTAAAAGATCAAAGATTTTACAAGGAAGAGTTGGAATAATAAGATTTCTTCTATTCTGACCAGATTTATTCTTATCTTTAATAATGATAAAATATCCTTTCTCACTTAAGCTTTGCTGTAATTTAAAAATCTGAGATCTTGAACATCCCAATTGAGCAGCCCACTTATGACTTGGAAGTGCTACACTTCTTTGTTTGCCGCTATTTGTATTAATTAAACTCAAAGAATCAGCGGAGATATAGAAGAGCTTTTCAATGTGGGATAATTTAGGACTAGCTAGAATATGGTCAAGGACACATCCTGACATGGGTAGGTAGGATTTGTTCTCAGTTGTTTTGAGAAGATTATTAGGCGATATAGGGGAATTATTGACATAAATTTGTCGTGGTAATTCCTCAATTTGGCATAAGCCTGAGGTTATTTGCATTTTTTTGACCTTTTTTATGGGCTAAAAACCAAAGAATACTTGACTTCCTAATTAAAAGGTCATAAAATGCAAAGTATAAGACTAATCCTGGTAGATACTCTTATTATACAAAAAAAATTATGTTTTTATGAGGTGTTAAGTTCATTGTGTTCTTAGCGCCTTTTTTTATTGTCTGACTATCAAATCAATTTTATTCAGCCTATCCTTTTCAAGTTTTTCGTTAGCTGCATCAATAAACCACTTCCTTCTAGTAATAAAATGTTCATCACAAATTTTATCTATTTGATCCAACATATAATCTGGCAAGTCTAATGATACTCTTTTTAGATTTAATTTTTTCTTCATTACTTAAAAAAATAGTTATTTAATCAAGTATTTAGCATATTTAGCATAGAAGTCAATATAAAATATTATTTTTTGTACATTACCTATGTTTTTTTGTGATTTTAAAACTAAATTTTATCAATTTAACCCTCTTTTTAATTAAATAGTAAACATTACGACATATTAACATATATACGCTTTAACGTATATAATAACTATGAAAAATTTAAAAACAAGCACTGGCAAATTAAATGCTATAAGCCTCAGAAAATTTTAGTAAAACATTCATTTTATTTTGACATACATATGTTTTAACATTAGTATGTCTCTAATTTAAATATAGATACATTATGATTATATCGTTCTTAAACCAAAAAGGTGGTGTTGGAAAAACCACACTATCCATAAATGTGGCAACCTGTTTGGCATTAAAAAAGTATAAAGTTCTTTTGATAGACGCAGATCCACAAAATAGCGCACTTGATTGGGCGGCGACAAGAAAGAAGGAGAGCCTTTTTACAGTCGTAAGTATTACAAAACCAATAATACATAAAGAAGTTTCTAAGCTAATAAAAAATTATGATCATATAGTGATTGATGGGCCACCAAGGATTTATGACGTAGCTAAATCGGCAATAGTAACAAGTGACATTGTAGTAATGCCTGTACAACCTTCTCCATACGATATTTGGGCAGCGAATGAAGTTGTTAATTTGATAAAAGAAGTATCTGAGCCTTTGGAAGGTATTAAAAATATTAAATGTGCTTTTTTAATAAATAGAAAAATAGTTAATACAGCAATAGGAAGAGATGTTGAACAGGCTTTACATCATTATGGAATGGATATTTTGCAAACTCATATATGCCAAAGAATTTCCTACGCTGAAACAGCTGCCATTGGGTCAACTGTAATTGAAGAAAAAATAAAAGACGCTCTAGCTACGCAAGAAATAACTAATTTAACTAATGAAATTTTAGAAAAATATAATAGATAATAATATTAATTAAAAAAAGCCTTTGTAAAAAAAATTAATTACCTTCCTTGAGAATTAGCTTATAGAGCTGATTGAAACAAATGAGATAGATAAAAAATTAAAAAGAACAACCATTTACATGCCTGAAGAATTGCATAAGAGATTAAAAATTAAAGCGGCTATTGGAGAAACTTCAATGACTGAAATAATAGTAGAAACTTTAGAAATGTATGTTAAGTAATATATATGTTTTAACATATATATCTCTCTAGCGTTCTGTCTTAGGCTTTTTAAGATATTTAATGCAACATTGTGCATTAAAACATATTGCTATAATAACATATTAGCGTTAATATGTTATTATGATGCCTATTATTTTAAGTTTAAAATTTTAAGCTACGTAAGATCTAATTTAAATAATAAAAGTAATTAATAAATTATGACTGGAAAAAAAATTGAATTTTCAAAAAAACCTACTATTAAAGAAACCAACCAATTTATTGATAATTGGGTTATGGGGACTGTTGAACCAAATGAGATAGATAAAAAATTAAAAAGAACAACCATTTACATGCCTGAAGAGTTGCATAAGAGATTAAAAATTAAAGCGGCTAATGGAGAAACTTCAATGACTGAAATAATAGTAGAAACTTTAGAAAAGTATGTTAAGTAATATATATGTTTTAACATATATATTACTTAAGTGCCATGTCTTAGGGCTTTTTAATATATTTAAAGCAACATAAATGCATTAAAACATATTGCAATCATAACATATTAGCGCTAATATGTTATGATTGCAACCTTTATGTATTGGTCTGATTTGGTATTATATATTAAACAGGTAACTAGCTTTCAGAAAGGATAGGAGGTAAAACATAGTAGAACATACACATCCAAAATCTAACCTTCTAATAAATAGGTGTTCTGACGAGAAACCCTAGATTTCCCTCGTCAGAACACCAAATAAATGAAATCTTTGAGTATGTAAGTAAATAAATAAGTGTTTTTAAACACAGACAGTTAATATAAAAGCTCCACTGGCTTACTCGACCAGTTAATGACTTGTGACTTATAAGAACTAGCGTTCGTCTGTCTGTATTGTATAGTTTACTAAAAATGATAATAGGGTAGAGGGCTATAACGTTGTTTACTAAGTTATAATATAATAAACTTAAGAAAAAATGGTAATTTATTGCACTTTAAATCCTAAAACGAAAATAATATACAGACGCTTCATATTAATAATTTAATAAGCAGTTTTTGTAAGTAATAAATATAATAATTGTGATTGATAAAGCATAGAAACTACAATTAATTATATATATAGATTTTCTATTTTTTTTCTTAATTTCCATATATTTATAGACATTATTTATATGAACATTATAATAAGTGATGAAACAAACATATAGAAATAATAATTTCTATTTCTATCTAGTTATGTTTTGATTTTAACTTTAATTAATTAGAGAACTAACAGCTATAAACTTATACAATTATAACTATAGCTCTGCTTACTTATTAAATAATATTTAACTGTTTATTTCGTACAATGTCTTTTGAAGATTCCGAGGCTATTTCTTATACTATTAATGATATTCTTATTAATTTCTCTAATAAGGATTACTCGCGTGGTGAATCATATGCAAATCAATGGCGGGTAACCAACTTAAAGCTTAGTAATGATGGGCACTTAACAGCAAATGTGCGGGGAAGTAAACGCCCCCCCTATAAAGTTGCGATACAAATTACTGAAAATCGGGGGAATAGGTTATTCTACGGTAGTTGTTCATACCCTCTTGGCGAAGGGTGTAAACATATTGTTGCTACTTTTTATTGCAAGGAATTAAACAATTCTCTCATCGCTCTCCTCTTATTAGCAAGCAGCATAATGGTATGATTGATGTTACTCCTCTTGAAAATGCTATAGAAGCACCATCTAAATCACCAATAAAAGAAGTTCAGCTTGATAATAATTTAACCAGCTGGTTAGAGGATTTAAATGAATCAGTAAAAGATATTTCAGATGAATCTTCTCAGGATATTACTATTACTCCAGCTCAGAAGACTCTTATTTATACTATATTTCCTCCTAAGGGCGCAGAAGCTTTTATTATTTCACCTATAACTACTTCTATTCTAAAAAGCGGTCTATTTGGTAGCCAAAAGAAGAACTATCGTATAGACAATATCGAATCTTATAATCGAGGTAAACATGTAAAAGATAACGATGTTATAATACTTCGTTTGATCACTGCATTAGTGCCTTACTCTGATCGTTACAATCCAAGTTTTAAAATTCTAGCTGGGGAAGAAGGATTAATGCTACTAAAATTGCTGATGGGAACAGGTCGATGTTATTTACAGAATGAAACATTGCCTCAGAATCACCTAACTATGGGGGAAGTAAGGAGTGGCTCTATAACCTGGAAAATAGATGCAAGCGGTGGCCAAACAATTAATGTTAGTTTGGACAACAGTGATGTAGAAGATATTAGAGCCCCATTCATTATTAAGTGCCAACCTCTTCACTATATATGTCCTATAACAAGAACAATAGGAATTATTGATCTTAGTTTACCTGATAGACAAGTTACAGCATTGCTAAATGCTCCTCGCATAAAACCAGAACATTCAGCATTTTTTAATCAAAAACTAAGCTCTATACTTGGCGGCGACAGCAACAAATTATTGCCGGCAATTTTACGAATGCGTAACCTTGCTGTAAAACCTATTCCATGCCTAACTCTAACAACCACTACTATTCAATTACAAAGAACTAAAAGTTGGTTAACACGTTTAATAGGAGAGCCTATTTCTTTACCTATTGTTGTCTTGTCATTTGACTATAGTGGCAAATTTTTTACTTATAACGACTCTAGAACTGAATTCAGTATTTTTAAGGAAGGAGAAGTATTAACTATAACACGAGATAAAAAGGTAGAAAAGGACAGTATAGAACAATTACGTCAACTTAGCTTAACTTTGGTTCTAGAAGATGTGAAGTATCATTATCAAATAAAACCTACATCTAATTCTTATATTACCATTGGCGAAGCAAAAGAGAATTTTCATAAGGATAAGAAGCTCGCGGTACTTTGGACTAATTTTATGCAAGATAGTGTACCGTTGCTTAGAGAGCAAGGGTGGCAAATTACTATTGAGTCGTCTTTCCCCTATAATGTTGTTTATGCCGATAATGAATGGTATGCAGAGATAGAAGAAAATGATGGCATTGACTGGTTTTCAGTAGAACTTGGTGTATATATTGAAGGAAAAAGATTTAATTTAGTACCAATATTGCTTCATTTGCTTAAAAAGGAACAGGATATTTTTACGATTATATCTAAACTGCCAGCTAAAGCTCCTCTTTTAGTTTTAATGGAAGATGGTCGTAGGTTAGCGCTTCCTTCTGAACGGGCTAAAATATTATTGAGTACCTTGCAACATTTATTTAGCTTTCATAATAATGTTGATGAAGCAGGGAAATTAAAGATGAAGGATCTTGATGCAGCTCTTTTAGCGGAAATCGAAGCTTCTTCTGTTGCTCTCAATATGCGTTGGCATGGTGGTGACAGATTACGTCTACTTGGAAAAAAGTTAAAGGATTTCAAAACTATTCAAAAAACAACAGTGCCGACAAATTTTAATGGACAATTACGTACTTATCAACAGGATGGTTTAAACTGGTTACAGTTTTTACGTGAGTATAATCTAGCTGGTATATTAGCTGATGATATGGGGCTTGGTAAAACTGTTCAGATACTAGCGCATATTGCCACTGAAAAAGCAGAAAAAAGATTAAACAAGCCGGTGCTAGTAATAGCTACTACCAGCTTAATGGTGAATTGGAAGATGGAAACTATGAGGTTTGTACCAGATTTAAATATACTAGTCTTACATGGATCTAGTAGGAAAGCTTATTTTAAGGATATAAAGGAATTTGACTTAATACTTACAACTTATCCATTGCTACAGCGAGATAAATATGAAATACTTGCTTTTGAGTATCATACACTTATATTGGATGAAGCACAAAATATCAAAAATACTAGCACTAAGATCACCCAAATAGTTAATCAAATTAAAGCCAAACACCGCATATGTATGACTGGCACACCTCTAGAAAACCATTTAGGAGAATTATGGTCCTTATTTAATTTTCTTTTACCAGGCTATCTGGGCAACAACAAACAATTTAGCAATTTATTTCGTATCCCGATTGAAAAGAATGGCAGTATTGAGCGTAGCATAACCTTAATGCGCCGTATAAAACCTTTTATCCTGAGACGTACAAAACAGGAAGTGCTAACTGAGTTACCAGCTAAAACAGAAATAGTTCGTATGGTGGAATTAGAAGGAGCTCAACGTGATCTTTATGAAACCATACGTGTTGCTATGTATAAAAAAGTAAGAGAGGAGATTAGCAGCAAAGGAATGGACAAAAGCCATATAATAGTACTTGATGCCCTGCTTAAACTTCGGCAAGTATGCTGTGACCCTTCTTTGCTCAAAATAGAAGCTGCAAAAAATATTACCCAATCGGCAAAGCGCGTTGAGTTAATAAATATGCTAACTGCAATGATAGAGGAGGGGCGTAAAATATTATTATTCTCACAGTTTACTAGTATGCTGGAATTGATAGAAGATGAGCTAATAAAGCTAGAAATTCCTTATGTTAAATTGACGGGTCAAACAAAAGATCGCGAAACACCGATAAGAAGCTTTCAGGAAGGCAAGGTACCTTTATTTCTTATTAGTTTAAAAGCCGGTGGGGTTGGTTTAAACCTTACTACTGCCGATACGGTTATTCATTATGATCCATGGTGGAACCCGGCTGTAGAAAATCAAGCTACTGACCGAGCTTATCGGATTGGACAAGATAAACCAGTATTTGTCTATAAACTAATCACTACGGGTACAGTGGAAGAAAAAATAATTGAAATGCAGATAAAAAAACGTCGATTAATGGATAGTTTATTTGATCCACTAACCAAAAGTTCAGCTAGGCTTTCAGCAAGTGATATTCAAACATTGTTTGAGCCATTGGCTTAAGATTACTCTGAAATAGATAATCACTACCCTGTTATTTATAAGCGATTATTTATTCTTTGCCTTTTTGCTTTTCTTTTTTATAGAAGAAATTACAGCGCCGGCAAGTTAAGGACTTGACCATCAAGACAATATCAAGGCCATCCATAGCCATATCTGTAACTAATTCTTAATATAAATTATTTTTTTGTAGCATGCTTATCTCGAAGTCTCTTAATAAGGTCATGGTTTTTCAGTACTCCTTCATATTGATGCTGCACAACGATGCGAATATCATCAGGCAAATCATGACTTAGAGCTTTAGAATAGTTACTTTTTGCGATGTCTTCTCCTCGTTCACATTCTGCTAAAATAGCATAGGCGTCATCATCGGTAAGCATAGATTTAATATTAAGCCACCCTCTATGCACAGCTCCAAGTACACTACCACTTTCTTCAGGTTTAACAGCAAATTGAACAACTAGTTTCTGCAATACTTCGACTGCCTTCTTGCACCCTTCTGTCCTGTCTAATATAATAGACTTTAAATCTTGTTCAATAAGAAGATGTTGTGCTGCTAGGATAAAACCTTCCTCACCGTCTTTAGATGTTTTTATTAAATCATTTAAGATGTTCGCTATATCATTACTCATAATAAGACTCCTATTTAATTTTATTTTATAAAATTCTTTATAACTTACGACGTATACACTCACTCATTTAGTTTACTATTAACTAGTTAACAAAGTTCTTAAAACAAACTATTTAATCAATTTTTTGCATGCTAGGAGAGCATAAAACTTTACTTAAAAAACAAAGTGACCATAAGCCGCTTAAACCAACAAGTACATACACTATAGTAAAAGAAGTTGAGTTATGGTACTAAAGATGCTATAATTGGCAGAAAAGAGAAAGAAATGTCAACTAGCCCATATAGTTTAGATCTAAGAGAGAAAGTAATAAAGTTTTTAAGTCTAGGCAATAGCCAAAGATTAGCGTCGCAAGTTTTCAATATAAGTAAAACGACGGTAAGTACATGGTTTGTAAGATATAAAAAAGATGGTAATTACGCACCCAAAAAACGTCTTGGTGCTCAGCCTAAAATAGAAATATCTAAGTTTACAAAATATGTAGAGGATCATCCAAATAGCACAACAGCTTTGATTGGAAAACATTTTAGTATGACGGCAAACGGCGCTCGTTATTGGCTAAAAAAACTTGCTTTTAGTTATAAAAAAAAGCCTTTACCTACCTGGAAGCAAGCCAAGACAAACGAGATAAATACCAAGAAGCTATAAAAGACATACCTCCTCAAGATATTGTTTTTATTGATGAAAGTGGGATTGATTTAACTATTTGTAAAGATAGAGGATGGGGTAAAAAAAGCGAAAAACTTATTGGTAAAAAAAGTGGTAAATATTATGAAAGAACAAATATTATAGCTGGCTATATCAACAAAAGGAGCATTGCGCCGATGATATTCAATGGTTCTTGTAATACGTTATTATTTGAAACATGGGTAGAGAAGTTTCTAATAAAAGAGCTGAAACGTGGTCAAGTTGTGATTATGGATAACGCCTCATTTCATAAATCACAAAGAACTAGGGAATTAATTGAATCTGTTGGCTGCACTTTAATTTTTTTACCACCTTACTCACCGGATTTAAATCCCATAGAGAAGTTCTGGGCAAATATGAAGCGGTGGATTAAAGGAGAAATCATCAATTTTGATAAATTATATGATGCAATATGTGAATTCTTTGCTGTACCATAATTTAACTTTGTTTACTATATCCTTGTAATAGTTGTATAATCGCCAAGTAAATAAGCTACAATATTAAAGTTAAATATCCCAACAAGCCCCCAATTGACAGCTCCTATTGCAGCAAGAGTGGAAGTGATGGTAGTGCATGGATTGTAAGAGGTGTTAATTAACATTTAATATCCTGGATAAAATTGTGTACTATCTATCATAGTGTACTAAACTTCTAACAGATTTCCTATAGTTTATTGGTTGGAAACGACAACGTTAATTTTATTGAAATGATCTTGGTAGTTAAAGAGCTAAGCAGAGCCATTCTTTTAGTTTTGAGTACCTGTTAGAGCTTGTATTATCTTTTACAGCCATAGCTAATGCTTTCTTCTGGCCAATTATTACAACTAGTTTTTTGCCACGGGTAATGGCAGTATAAATAAGATTACGCCTAAGCATCATATAGCTTTGCATGGTAATTGGAATAATAACAGCTTGATATTCTGAACCTTGGGATTTATGAATGGTAGTGGCGTAGGCTAGGGTGATTTGATCTAAATCAGTATAATCGTAAATAATATCACGATTATAAAAGTTGATCGTTATTTCTTGCTCTTGCTCATTAATGCGTTTAATTACTCCAATATCTCCGTTATATGATTCTTTATCATAATTATTCTCTGTTTGCATTACTTTATCACCAAGAGCAAATATCTGACCGTATTTAGCTATTCCGCTACTTAAATTTGGATTTAAAACTTTTTGTAGTTCTATATTAATAGATCTAGCTCCAACTCCACCTCTTTGCATGGGGCACAATAACTGTACGTCATAAATTGGATCTAGATTAAACTTCTTAGGAATCCTATCCTTAAGCATGGTGATGATTTTATTGATAATATCTTCACCGTGCTCTGCTTCAATGAAGTAAAAATCTGATTCTTTTTTTTGAAGCTGTAAATTTGGTATTATTCCTTTATTCACTAGGTGGGCATTGGTTATAATGTCACTCGTTGCAGCTTGCCTGAATATTTCTGTCAGCTTTACTGTTGGCACCACATTAGAGCCGATAATATCACTTAAAACTTGCCCAGCTCCCACAGAGGGTAATTGATCTACATCCCCAACCAAAAGAAGGCCAGCGTTTTGGGGCAGGGCCCTGAGTAAAGAATAGAACAAAGGAATATCTACCATAGATGTTTCATCTATTACAAGGTAATCACAAGACAAAGGAGATTCTTCATTGCGCTTGAACTTGCCATTAGTAGGATCAATTTCTAACAATCTATGTATAGTCGTGGCTTCTAAGCCGGTGGTCTCACTTAGACGTTTAGCTGCTCTACCGGTTGGGGCACAAAGCTTAATTTGCAAACTCTTTGTTTCCAATATTCTAAGCAAAGTCTTGATTAACGTAGTTTTACCTGTACCAGGTCCACCAGTAATCACCATAACTTTAGTATTTAATGCTTGAGTTATAGCAATTCGCTGGTTACTTGCTAGCTGAATACCAATCTGTTCCTCTGCTATGGGAAGTAGAGTGGTAATATCGGTTATATTCCATGGAGCAGCTGACCTTACCAGTCCTAATAATACTTTCGCTATATTCTTTTCATATACGTAATAACTAGTTAGAAAGATAGCATCAATACCGCTGAGTTTATCTGCAGTTAAGGTTCCTGTTTTTATTTCTTCATTTATGGCTAGTTCTATTAGATCTTTATCTATCTCAAGTAATTTTTGACTATTTGCTACTAGCATTTCTTGAGGTAAACCACAATGTCCCGCTGATGTTGCTTCAAGTAAAACATGAGATATACCAGCTCTTGCTCTAACTAAGGAGTTTTTTGCTATGCCAAGATTACCAGCGATAGTGTCAGCTGAAATAAATCCTATTCCTCTTATGTCTTTAGCTAATTGATAGGGATTTTGAGATACTACCTCAATAGCTTTTTCTCCATAAGTTTTATAGATTCTAGTTGCGCGAGTTGTACCTACTCCGTGAGATTGAAGAAAGATCATGATTTCACGAATAACTTTTTGATCTTGCCAATTGGTACAAATGCTTTTTGCTCTTAATTTACCTATACCTTCTACTGTTGATAAAAGGTTTGGTTGATGTTCTATCACTTCAAATACCTTGTCACCAAAAGCAGCTACTAAGCTTTTAGCAAAATGGGCTCCTATACCTTTAATTAAGCCGGAACCTAAATATTTTTCAATTCCTTCTAAAGTATCAGGGGGCAGGGACTTTAAGAAGTCGGCTTTGAACTGCTTACCGTGGTTACGATCATTATGCCATATACCGCTGCATTTAATATATTCTCCAGCTGATACTGATGGGGTACTTCCTGTTACGGTCACTACATCCTTATGACCTTTGACATTAACGCGTAGTACACAAAAGCCGCTATCAGGGCTATGGTAAGTTATACGCTCTATAGTACCAGATAAATATTCTTTAGTAGCTTGATGATTCATGTTTTATCAAAATCAATTATTAACTTCAATATTTTATTTATCCTATACTATTATACTATAAAGAAAGAAAAAGCTGTTGTTAGCATACTTCAGTTAATATCAATTAGACGCTTCACAATTTTCTAATTTCAAATATTGATACAAAGTTTCTCTACTAATACCAAAGTCCTTAGCAATAGAGGATTTAGTTTTTCCTCTTCCTATTTCTTCGGCAAGCAATTTTACCTGCTGTTCATCCAAAACTTTCTTACGCCCCTTATATACTCCACGCTTTTTAGCTAGCGCTATCCCTTCGAGCTGACGCTCACGAATTAGCGATCTTTCAAATTCTGCAAAAGCCCCCATGACTGATAATAGCAAATTAGACATAGGTGAA
>Ga0209284_10005702_pt1 | contig 12646 bp, 26 predicted proteins | sample FRY03_FD_187211 | JGI IMG/M metagenome (GOLD analysis project Ga0209284, IMG submission 187211) | Freshwater microbial communities from Lake Fryxell liftoff mats and glacier meltwater in Antarctica - FRY-03 (SPAdes) (version 2) | ecosystem: Environmental > Aquatic > Freshwater > Ice > Glacier... | reverse complement strand
TACGCAGACAGCAAAAAGAAAAATCTTACAACGCTTGTCGATAGAGCAATTAAAGACTTAGACTTATTTCAAACTTGAGCAATAGGAAGAGTAGCAGGCTCTAAAGTACCATGAACACAAGGATACGACTTTAACCAGCTCGTAATATCAATCAGGGCGAATATCTGATTTGAAGAGTTACAGGCTATGAGGGCGGCTTCTCCTACTGGTGGAGCACTCGGTCAAGTAGCAGTACAAGAATTAGAATCATTGCAATCTGTTCTCGGCTCACTAAATATAGGACAGACAAAAGAGACCCTCATTACTAATCTAAACGCAGTAAAAAAACACATAAATCAATGGTCAAATACTATAGGCTCAGGCAGTAGCACAGAGGGGGGCAGTAGCACAGGATGACAGGCAGAATCATCAAATTTTAGTCTCGATGCTTAATAAATAAAATATGGTATTCACTTCTAAAACACTTATCCCATGAAGACAGGCTATAGGGCGAAATAGAGATGGCTCTTATATCTACGATGGAGCACAGCCTGCACAGAATATGAGTGTTATGCCAGCTCGTAATACTTTTGATGCAAAGAATCAGATGAGCACAATGCCTAAGCCTGTATATAATACACCTTCTGGCATACCTATGATTAAAAACTCTGCGGGGTTTAATATAGCACCTGCGGTAAATAAAGAGACAGCAAAAAAAGTTAATGCACCAGTAGACGATGTACTAGGTATAGCATCTAATACAGATAAAAGCTCTGCTCATTATCAAGGTGTCAGAACTCATGTCTTAACACTCAAGGAAAAACTAGGGAGAATAGATTTAACAGATGAACAAACTCAATACATAAATAGATTCAAAGTAAAATATCCAACATATGCTAATGTACCTGATGTAGAACTCTATGTGAAAAATATACAATCTGATAAGAATATATTTGAGAAGTATGGAAATATCAAAGACACAAGAAACCCTATAATGAAGTTCTCGGAAGACTTTGCGAAATCTACTATAGAAAAACCAGCTCAAGAGTTCAATAGAAGAGTACAAGAGGGGGGCGGTGGTGCATTTGACACAGCAGTAGCTCTAGGACAATGAGTAGGTGGTGCATTTGGTACGGTACTATGAACAGGAGTAAATCTATTGCCACAGAATTTAGACCCTTATGCTACAAGTACAACAGAAGCTATACAATCGGATATATCTAAATCAATACCAGAGTCAGCAAAAAGCACTCTAGCTGATTTGACAACCAAATATCCTCGAATAGCTCAATATACTTCTGATGTAGCTGATATAGCTAACCTTATTCCTCTTCTATGACCTCTAGGCAAGGCGAAGAGTGCCTGACAGGTAGATGACATACTAAAGACAATGAAACCTCGTCCTAAGTCATTTATGAGAGGAGAAGTATCGCCTACAACATTTGAGGCAGGTATGAATAGAAGCGTTGTTAATGATGCTCTAAAAATACCATTAAAAACAACAGAAACCGCACTGAAAGGTACAGCAAAGACTGGAGAATTTGTATGAGAGACAGGTATCGCTACAGCGGTTGGTCTTTCAAAGACCTCACAGCAAGCTATCAAAACAACTCCTAAAGATTATAAACAAGCACGAACTGGCGTATTAACTCGTGAAAGTGCATCTGAGGAAGTAATAGCAACACTAAAAAAGAGACTATGAGAACTCTCTGATACTGGCAAGGAGTATAACTCTATACGATGACTAGATGTAACAATGCCAAAAAGTGATTTTGGTAAGATACTCGATGATTTCTTCACTGAGAATGATATATCTTTCGTAGACCTACCAGTAAAGGATAGAAAAGTATTACAGCAAGCTATAGATTATGTTGCTGAGTATGGTGATACGCTAACAGCTAAAAACTGAATGTCACTCAGGAGAAAACTAGATGATTTAATAAACTGGGATACAGCAAAAACTAACGAATGAACAAGATTGTTAAAATGATTGCGTTCCAAAGTAGATGGATATTTATGAGAAAAGCTCCCTTGATTAAAAGAATTAGATGCGAAATATGCACCTGAGGTTAGTTTTTTGAGGAAAGTAAAATCTGGAGTTCTCAACGCTGATGGCTCTATAAAAGATAGTGCTATTTCTTATGTAGCTAATATCGTAGGAAAAGGAAAAGAAGTAAAACTTAGTAGACTAGAAGAACTCCTACCTTGAATCTGACAAAAAGTAAGAGCATTAAAAGCATTTGAAGAGGTACAGGCTATCTCTTCTATGAAAACAGGTAGTATAGCTAGACAATTGTGAGCAATCACTGTTGGTGCTGCTGCTACTTGACCTCTAGGGGCTATAGCATGATTTATAGTGACTAACCCCAATATTGTCGCTTTTGCTCTTGAGAAGTATGGAATGACTAAGATTGCTATAAAATCACTACTAAAAAGAGGTGCTAAAATAACACCTGATGATGCAAAAACAGTAAAAGATGCTATCAAAAATACTACAGTAAAAGAAGCAGAGACTATTTTGTTATGAGCTTGAGAGCAAAGAAAACTATTATTGCCACCCAAATTACTGGATACAAAAATAACAGGAGAATCAGTAGCAGGTATCAAAACACCTTCTTCCAATTTACCATTGAAGACCAACGAGGCAACCAATATACCAAAGCAGAATAAACTTCCTTCCCCACAAATACAAGCTCTTTGAGAAACAAAGATAGTCAACGATACACTGCCAAGAATAGATAAGTCTGCATCTAAAAAAGTTAATGAACCCATTATACCAAAGACACAAGTAAAATCAAATATACCTAAAGTAAAACCAGTAGAGGTATGAGACGGGTATCTTTATCACGGAACAAATGATGAAGTGTTAAGTAATATTTCTAAAGAAGGATTAAAGCCGATGGGTAGAGGATTGCTTAGTCTTTCAAAAACCGAGTCTTACGCTAAAATGTTTGCTAAAGATGGTATGACTCCAAAAGGGAAAACAAACGCTATTATGTTTCGTGTAAAAGCTGATTTATTAAAAGGGAAAACTGTGAAGAGCAATAAGCCTAGACCAATGTCGGATGAATTAAATGAAGTTTTAACCAAAGGCTCTATATCGCCAGAAAACATCGAGATATTTCGAAACGGAAAATGGCAACCACTACAATCTCCTACCAAAACCAATACACCTAAAGTAGAGGGGAAGAAGAACACTCTCCCTATGGCAGAGAAACAAGCGGTGGCTGATAAAATATTTAATGCAACAGGCAAATACCCTAAACAATGAATAGAATTTGCCAGACCATTAAAACAACTTGTGACCGATGGAGAAATGTCTACTACATCAGGAGGGAAAGTCTACACAGCTACAAAATCGCAAGTAGCAGATGCGAGCAAGCTATTGAAAGCAATTAGGGAAGATGACTTAAAGGCAGTTACTGAGGTTTTTAACAAATATCCGAAAAACAAAAAAATGGTAACAGGACGTACAACGTTTGTTCCGAGAGACCATGTATATAATGAGTTAGGCTCAAAAGCAATGGCAGTAATGATAAAATTAAAAGAATTTATAAAATAATATATGGACAATAAACCAACTTGGTACAACGGAACAAGGGCATGTATAGGGGCAAACTTAAACGAGCTAACAGTAAGGGGCAACCAGTGGACTAAAACGGCTGAACACCAGATAATGAACCATATAGAATCACTGGTTAGAATTGAAATGGAAAGTTGGGAAATAAAACACGGATTACGAGAGAAACCATCAGAAGCACCAACAGCAGAGCCAGAAATTAACTTCTAACAAATAATATGAACGATAAAAACAAAACAAAAGTGAAATACTCCACTACCAAACCGCCTAAAAAGTAATATACTCACTATATGCCCCCAGAAGAACTCATCATACCACCTCAAAACTGAGACATAGAGCCTATACTAGAGGCTCAAATTATCCAATCTAAGGAGATAGGAGATGAAACGAATATACTCTTAGAAAGCCTCATAGCTCAATGACAAGAGGATAATACAGAAGTACTCTTAGAAGCTCAAATAGAGAACGATAAAGAGAATACAGCTAAAGTAGTAGAGGCTATAAAAGAATCAAACGCTAAAGAGATGAATATCACTCTCGATGGTATAGAGATATGAACTCTACAATGACCAGAGTGAGAGAAGGGTGAGAAAGGAGACAAGGGTGATACTGGTAGTGTAGAACTCCAGATGCCTGATTGAACTACACAAAAAACAGAAGGTAAAATAGTTATTAAATGACTCAAATGAGACAGGGGAGAAAATGGTACAAACGGAATAGATGGGATAGATGGTGTTGAATGACCTATCTGACCAAAAGGAATAAATGGTACAAACTGACTCGACTGACTTGACTGAGAAGATGGAGTAGACTGACTCAATGGAAAGGATTGAAAGAATGGTAAGGACTGAAAGGATTGAAAAGATTGAAAGACTAGTATTGCTTCTGGTAGCTCTCCTGTCATTATAAAAAATCAATGAGTAGCTATATCAAACTATCCTAAAGAGATAAACTTCTCTACATGACTCACAGCAACACAAAACCACGATAGTATAACAGTTACAGCAAGTGGTGGTGGTGCAGTAGTCTCTGTAAATGGGGAGACAGGTGTCGTAGTATTAGACACAGATGATATAACAGAGGGTGTAAATAAATATGTAACAGCAGGGGATAAAACTAAACTTGGACATATATCAGTTACCCAAGCAGTAAACCTGGACACAATGGAGAGTGATATTGCTACAAATAATGCTAAGACTGGTATCACAGCAGGACAAGCAAGCGATATTGTTACTAACACTGCAAAAGTAGGAATTACCGCTGGTCAAGCTAGTGCTATTACAGCGAACACAGCTAAAACAGGAATAACAGCATGACAGGCAAGTGATATAACAGCAAACAATGCTAAGGTTAGTAACGCTACCCATACAGGTGATGTTACAGGTGCTACAGCCCTCACAATAGCAAATAACGCAGTTACAAACGCTAAGATTGCAGGCTCTGGTACTCGTGATGCTACAACATTTTATCGAGGAGATGGTACTTTCGCTGCACCAGCAGGAGGTGGCGATGTCACACTAACTGGAACTCAAACCCTCACAAACAAAACACTCACTTCCCCTATCCTTACAACTCCTGCTCTCGGTACTCCTGCAAGTGGAGTAATGACAAATGTCACAGGTCTACCACTCACTACATGAGTAACAGGTACACTACCAGTAGCTAATGGGGGTACAGGTGCTACAACACTAGCAACTAATGGTATCGTATACTGAAACTGAACAGGTGCAGTAGGAGTCACAGCAGTAGGCACAGCAACGCATGTATTAACCTCTAATGGTGTAGGCGTAGCACCGACCTTTCAAGCGGCAGCAGGGTGAGCATCTAAATGTCTAATGTATATAGGGGGATGTGCCATAGCAGCATCCTCTACTCTTTTCTTTTGATTTTTAGGTACAGCAGTTGGCTCTAATGCTACTGCTAATGGAGTGGAATTTACAACACAAGCAGCAGGAACTTTTAGAAAATGGAGTATGTTTATGTATGAAACGCTTGGGGGTTCTGGAACTGTGGTTTGGACTATTGCAAAAAATGGTACTTCCACTTCCCTAACTTTTACACAAACAGCTGGGGATACAACTAGAGAGTATAGTGATATTGCAAATAGCTTTACAGTCGTTGCTGGAGATAAAATATGTATTAAAATAGTATCAGGTACGATTACATCTAACTCTGGGAGAATGTCAGGAGGTTCTATTCAATTTGACCCATCATAACCCCATGACTCTTAACTATAACATCGAAGAAGTACCTGATAAAAAAGAGAAGAAAAAGATTCTCGGTATTACTAATTTGTCTATTAAATGAATCAAATGAGATACTGGTGAACAATGAATAGACGGAAAAGACTGAATTGACTGAATAAAGGGGGTAGATTGAGTTAATTGAGCAATTGGGGAGCAATGACCTATCTGACCTATTTGAGAACGCTGAGAGGGCTGAAAAGACTGAGTTGACGGATTAGACTGAAAAGATGGTAAGGATTGAAAAGACGGAACAACTAAAGTAGTAGAAATAGTAGAAAAAATAAAGAAGCTCAAGAAAGATGAGAAACTAGGTCTAGAAGATATACGATGAGGGAAGGAGATACGAAAAGAAGTAGATAATATGTGATTATGGACACAAACTCACGATGAATATAGGGTAGATGGTGTAAAGATAGCAAGTGGTAAGGTACTTAATCTAAAGACTGGAACTGGTGTATCTATCTCTGGTCTTCCAACAGCTGACTGAGCTGATATAACTATCGCAAACACACAATCTGGAGCAGAATGGTGACAAATAACAGGCACACTATCAAACCAGACAGATTTACAAACAGCGTTGAACGCTAAAAAAACAGACTCGATGAATACCGATAGGTTACTCGGAAGGTGAACTGTATGAGTAGGTGCGATAGAAGAGATAATACTTGGTACAAATCTTTCACTTAGTGGCAATACTCTGAATGCTGCAGCATCAGCATGAGCAAATCCATCAGTCTCAGTATGACTCACAGCGGTCAATGGAGTAGCTACTACATTCCTAAGGTCTGATGGTTCACCAGCACTCTCACAAGCTATCGCACCAACTTGGACAGCAAGGCATACATATCAACCAACAGCGAATGGAATTGCATGGCAAATAAACACGACAGCAGGCGTGTCAAGAATTGGTTATAACACAAGTCTAAGTCAGTTGTATATTGGCGACACAGGTGGAAATGGCTCATTAGGGCTTATAAATATTGTAGACCTTACACACTCTTTCAAAGATGCTATCACGATAACTAAATACACTTGGGGTTCTGGGATAAGCATAGGACTATCCACACTTTCACCTGTAATCAAAGCAACTGGCGGTTCGACATTTGTGAGTTATACGGTAACCGATACAGGCACTTATTTTTCCAATGCCGCAAACAATGGAGGGACTTTAAGCATGCGAGTAGATAATGATAATTACTGGACAGCAGGTCTTTATGTCAAAGGTTTCAATAATAATTCAGCTCCGTCATCTGGTCGGTGTAGGTCTTATGGTTTGTATGCACAAGCACAATGACATGCTTCTGGAAATGGTGGGGCAGCTCTATTTTGAGAAATTCAAGCTCCTAACATTGACGGTATAAGAATACAGGTAGCAGGAAGTCAGACAGCTCCAATTCTTCGAGCATATACAGGTAATTACAATGATAGTAGCGCTACAATAAATACGAATACATTTTTTGAAATTGATTGACTGGGGGCTATTAAGCCAGCCTCACTCGCAGACGCTTCGGCTTCAAATAATAGGGTATATTATTCAACAACAGCATCGAAATTAGTTTATAAAGATGCAGCAGGTGTAGTCAATAACCTCTATTAGTTTACTTTATTTTTTACATATAATCATACCATGATAATAACCATCACTAAAACTCTCACGATTTCTCCAGAAAATATATCTCTGATTTCTTTGATTATCTCAAAACTTGGAGGACTTCTCGAAAATGAAACTATGGAAGAGGGGATAGTTAGAATACTGGGTGAAACTGAAAAATATTGAACGCTCTCAAATATCATCCCTCACTTAGACCAATATTTCTGAGAGCAGTGAGCAGCACAATCACAATCACTCAAAGAGCTTCTTAATTGAGAGGCTTTTACTATTTCTATAAATATCGAATAATGTATATATCAACAAAAGACAGAGACTATATCGTTAATTTTTTATCGGGAGTTGTCGTACCAGCTCAGACAGGTGCAAACATAATGAATACTGTAGACTTTCTCTCGAATTTACCAGAGGAAAAACCAGCAGAAGAAGCGAAAAAAAATGATGAAAAACCAGCAGAAGAAAAATTGCCTGTACGGGAAGCACCTAAAAAATAGCTATGCAAAAATTCACTTCATAACAGTTTACTTTCTTTTATTTCTTATTATCATTACTTTATGAAAACACTCGACCACCCTAAACTCTGATTCCTCTCATCGCCTAGATTCTGGGCTATGGTTATAGGGGCTGTATGTCTCTATCTAAAATCTAAAGGTATATTCGGAGAAGATGAAATGGTACTCATCACAACTATAATGGCAGGCTTCATCACAATAAAGACAATAGATAGGAACGCAGGGGATGCCAGAATTGCATCTGCTAAAATAGACTAATGGACACTACACAACACAAAGCTGATGATGCTCAGGAGAAAGCAGTCGAACAAGCACGAATAGCACAAAACGAAGTACAGACTAAAGCTCTCATGGATGCTCTAAAATCAGTATTCTGAGATGGAGATAATAAAGACCCTGAACATATGAAGATACTAGTACGCAGAATACCTATACTCTGCACAAATATAGAAGCAATGCACGAGAGTATTGAGAAGATAGAAAACAACCTTAGCTGGGCTGTTAAGATAGTATTATGAGCTGTTATACTCGCACTCTTAGCTCTTCTAACAAAATAATGAAACTACTATCTAATCATTTTCTGTATATAATAGCATTGTTATTGATGGCATTGTATCTGCTCGTTCTTATCTACAATAACACTGTAACTCTTGACCAGAGAAAGGAAATAATAGCATCTACAGTCAAGCAAGAATTTGAAAACGAACGACAGAATTATAAATTTATCCCTGTAGAATATGAAGATTAAGAAAACTAAAACAATCGTAGTACCTAAGTCAGACCCTAGAAAGGGCTATCAAAAAGTAAAAAGAAAAGTATGAATGAATCCGAACAAATATGCGTAGAACTAGCTTGGGACATTGAATTTACTAAATAAATCTATGGAAAAAGAACTCACACACGAACAACTCGAAGCAATCCACAAGAACTTTGCCCAGATGATAGCTGATATGGTGAGAGCTAAACTTCCTAATCCTAAATAATGCTCACTCGTCATCACATTATTGCAAGACAATTTTGAGGCTCTGACCATACTGACAATATAACCATGCTGGAGAATAAGATGCACCGCAATCTTCACAACCTTTTGGACAATAAATTTCCACACGAACAGATAAATATGATAGCGGAAATAGCAAGTACAGCACTCCACCCTAAATTTAGAAAAGATTTACATTCGGTACTCTGAGATTATACTGGTAAGTACTACAAACATCATACCTTCAAAAATGGTGTCTGGCAATAACCCCTCTACTATGGAGACATATTTTCCCAATATGGAACGTAACAAGGTACAGATAGCTCTTATCCAGAGACAAGCTGAAAAACTCTGAATGTCTCCAGATGATTTTGCACCAGTATGGGTAGAGAACTTTTCAGAAGAGTTCGCATTGCTTCCAGAATGACTCACAATCGAAGAAATAGAAGAAGAGCTATACGAAGTACCTGAGACTCAAAATATCTATGCTGCAACAGTTTCTACTCTTATAATGAAGTAATATGAAAAATACGAATACACATTTACTAGATGTCTGACACTTGATTGGTACAGAGTACATGGCATGAGGGGTAGACACCTTCACCCCAGAATTCTTCATAGAGTACTGAGAGTCTAATTTTGAGAAGCTATACAACCAGTTAGAATGGAAGGACAAGTATGGAAGTACATTGTGTACCATTTATTGACCTATCACAGCTCTTTCAATAGTTCTAGGTAGAGAAGTGACCAGCGAAGAAAGATTAGAGCTTGTAGAGGCTAGAATAGCTATGTACGATTTTAATAAAGCAGTAGGAGGTTGGACATCTATCTGAGTAGATGTATGTCGCAGGTGGTACAATAGAAAGTTTCCTAACGACCCTATCGTGTCACAACTCGTAAACGATAAAAAACTAATAGAGAAACTATCTCAGAAAAGCATACCCCTTGTCACATCATTAAGAGCAACTAGAAACTTCACGATAGACACAAGAGACTGAGTATTGAATAACTTTGATTCATGGGCTACTGGTAGCAAGTACTGACATTGTAGAACACGAAAACAACTCAAGATACTCGATAATTACAATAATAGTTATAGCTATCAGTCACTTTCAGACCTAGAGAGGTCTATGAGTATGGCTTTTGAAAGTAGAAACTGTTATATGTTTATCAAAGAATCAATGCTCTCGGAGAAAGGGAAAAGCTATTTGAAATATATGAAAGGAGGATTCTGGAATGGTGAGCGTGCAGAAGATAACATCACACGATTTGAAGCCTCTAGAATAGCACTAAGGCTAGACTCTACTCTGAAAGAAAAGAGTGTATGGAATGAGAAGAATGGCTGGATAGATGCTACTAGGTTTGAAATATCTATCATGCTCGGTAAAGGGAATAAACAAATACCTACTTATACAGGGACTGATAGGAATCAACCTATGACACGAGGAGAAACAATAGAATATCTCGCAAAGTATTCATAAAAAAATCCCCACCAGTTAAGGTAGGGATTTAATAGAGACTACAAAGAAGATAAGTATTCTACTTCTTCAATATATTTCCAATCCTCAGAGCCATCATCACCTTGCCACATTTGCTGTAGTCTAAGTTCGTATGCCCCACTTTGCCCCTCAATAGCTACAGGCACTTTAACATACCTAAGTCGGGGGGTTAACTTGAAACAACAACCTACACTACGGAGAGGATTATTTGCATGTACAACCATATTATTTATTCTTAAAAAGTAAGTTAAAGTAGGGATTTAGTTATTTAGACTACGCTTCCATTCAGAGAACAAGAGCAGAGAGCATAAAGAATACTAGGAGTATACCTACTGTTATATCGAGCCACTTTGGAGTATCTTTGAGACCACCAAAGATTTTCACGATAGCAATTATCTGAGCTATAAACATAGCGAATCAAAATAGTGTTTCCATATATTATTTATTCTTAAGAAGTAAACGACTCTTGTATGCCTTTGTATGCTTATACTTACGCTTGAGACGAGGCTCTTTGGTATAGATAAGGAATAAAAGGAATATCTGTGCCACGAGGAGCAACTGGGTAATAAATATGTCCATAATCAAATGGTAAAAAATAAGTAGTTTATTCTCGTTTCGGAGTGCTTTTAGAGCTATTTATTGTACGCTATCTTCACATGCCTAAGCCATGTATCAGCAGAATCATTACCGCTCCATCTTTTGGCTTGTGTGAGTGTGGGGAAAGTCTTGTACCACTTAGACCATATAATCACAAAAGCCTCGTAGCTCTCTTCTGGACTATCATAAATACACATTCTGCTTTTGCCTATCTTTTTACAAGGTGCTGTATTTCAATTCTTAATTCAGAAACAGTTATTATAGGATTTTCAGTATCAATACTTACAGTTTCCTGTTTCAGCTATAGCTACAGCGTTAGCAAGTTTATGAATATCAAAGCCTACTTTCTTTTCCTCTATAATCTTCTTAACAGCTGGTGTGACTTTTTCTACCTGTTTTACTTCCATAAGAAGAGCTAATCTCCTATTCTCCATATCCTGTGTCCAGACTATTTCTGTATTACCTACAATAGAGGGCATAGGCACACTTCAACAAGAGAGAGAGGTACATTCTTCCTCTCAGAACACTACCGAAGCAAGAAGGGCTATTAAAGTGGCAAGGAAAGTAAATACTAGAACGAATACATGAAAGGGTATTTTATTTTGCATAGTTTATTTTAAGAGTTCAGGAGTGTCGTATATATTGCCGATAATTTCAAAATTAGTAGATTTCCTGCCACCACCACAATGCCCACAATTGTCATCACTATCAGAAAAAGGTTCAAATCCACAACTTGTATCTTTCCATTCTACAGTTTCAAGTTCAAATCCACAAATGTAATTTTCTTCTTCTTTACCAGTAAAGTTCTTCTTCTTCTTTTCTAACCTTGTCCAATTCCCTTGAGATGGTTCCCAGAGTTCTCCGTCACTAACCCTTTCATAAAAATGGTAAACTCCTTCTTCTCCAATAATATCCCCCTCATATATTTCCTTGCCATTCTTATCGAGAAGTCAGGTAAATTGCATAATAATTTCACTTACTTTTTCCGCAGGGGCATAAGAGTTAGTGTGATTCCACTCATCATTTCCACATATAAAATTATGTTGTGTGTTCCATTTCATTCCAAATACATTAAACATTTCTTTCCCGTCCCACGCTCTAAATTTTATTGTTCTCATAGACTTAATTTTTAATAATAATATCCTTACCAAGTGCCTTGCATACTTCGGCAAGTGTCATCTCTTCGGGTGGTGGGGTGAGTGTAGGTTCTACGAAAGTAAAACTTCTTTCTAGCTGGTAACGAGAGTAATGACTACTAGCTTTTCTGTGGTCATAAACATAGCTTAGCAATACACTATTTGGGAATGAATCTATCACCATGCGAGTATTTCATCACCCCTCTGTCACTATATCCCCCACATCTGCATCTCTGACACTTCGTACAGCGAGCTTGAGGTTGGTGACAAAATCATTAGTGAAGTTTTTACTTAATTGCCAACTGCTGATATATCCTAGTCTATCCCCAGCAAGCGTGCCTTCACAATCAGGATTATTATGACAGATAAACGGTGTACCATCATCATCAATACTAATACGAGCATCGGTAATGTTGTGTACAGTTCCGTCACGAGTTATCATGCATGTAACTTTATCAGCGTGGTTAAATTTGGTCATAATTATTTATTATTTATTAAATCGTCTATCC
>Ga0209284_10005699_pt1 | contig 12648 bp, 11 predicted proteins | sample FRY03_FD_187211 | JGI IMG/M metagenome (GOLD analysis project Ga0209284, IMG submission 187211) | Freshwater microbial communities from Lake Fryxell liftoff mats and glacier meltwater in Antarctica - FRY-03 (SPAdes) (version 2) | ecosystem: Environmental > Aquatic > Freshwater > Ice > Glacier... | reverse complement strand
ACTGCTTTAACCTTTTCGGCGAACTTAAAAGCAGGTGGATTCACTTTTATTCCTGAGTTTAGATTCGATAATAATTCTGATGAAGTATTTGTTGATTCTAATATGGCTCCTACGAAATCAGCTTCTCAAGTTGTTTTAGCTGTAGTTTACGGATTCTAATATGAGTTTAAATTTATGATTTTTTTTTTACTGCCAAGATGCTATTTAGTATTTTGGCAGTTTTTTTATTTCATTATAAAAATGACTAGTTGTTACAAATACCAAGGAATTATTTTAGTTATAGATTATACAAATTGATATGAATTCCGGCTTTTATTTTAGAAAATTTCTGAAATTTGGGGCAGATTTTTTTAAAGTGATTGAGTATTGAAAATTTAATTAGCTTAGCGTTTAGCCAAAATAATTAATACTAATATGCTTTTATTTGAAGAAAGATGCGTTATAAAACTAGGAAACAATGCATTAATAATAAAAAGAAGCGGTCTTTTAGATTATACAAAAGTCCGCTTTTTAAGTTTATTTTAAACCAACTATTGTTTCTTGAATATATTGTAAATGGTATTAACGGTTTTTACATCTAGAATTGCATCAACTTCTGATTGAATATAATGAAGTTTAAATGCAATAATGGCAGCCGCAAGATTTTTTGTATCGTAGCCAATAATTCGTAAGGCCAGATCTACATTGAAGTTTTCTGGTGCAAGTTCTAAAACTTCATCGGGCCAAATGCCAAAACCATTCTCGGCCAATAGTTTCCAAGGGAACAATGCGCTGGGATCTTTTTTTCTGGTTGGTGCAATGTCTGCATGACCAATAATATTTTGTGTGGGAATATTATAATCCTTTTTAAGTTTTGTCAACAAGGCCAAAAGACTTATGATTTGTGGGTCAGAGAAAGGTTGAATTCCGTTATTGTCCAATTCAATTCCTATCGATGCCGAATTGATATCGCTGTTTTTCCCCCAAATTGCATTTCCTCCATGCCAAGCCCGAAGATAATCATTGACCATTTGAACCACTCTACCATCATCGGCAATTACGTAATGAGCACTTACTTGCGTTTTTGTAATTGTGAATGTTTTTAAAGTTTGTGCTAATGAATCTTGTGCTGTGTGATGAATTATGACAAAATTTGGTTTTCTAAGATTAAAATTTACGGTGCTGATCCATTCGGTACTGATTCCATTTTGTAATATAATAGGTGCTTTTATGGATAAAGTATCCTTATAATACATTAATGGATCAAATGGAATTGGTTCTGGTGAAGGCAATATAGTTGTGCTGCTAGTTTCCAACTTAGCCGCTTCCATATTCGAAATCGTCTTTTTATAATTTTCAAGCTGCTCCTTATATGATTTTTCGCTTGCTTTATATGGATTTGTCGAGCAAGCACTGATTATTAATACTAAAATCAGATAAAAAAAAGGTTTATGTGCACAATATTTCACGCTATTAAATGGTATTTAAAGTTCAATGCAATAGATTATTCCTGTTTTTCTTTTTCTTTTTCTTTTTTTGACTTTGATTTTTCTTTTGTCTTTTTCTGAGTTTTTAGATCTTCTTTAAAAACAATGTATTTTTCTTTTTGGTCTTGACTCAAAAATTGATTTATTTTTCTATCCGTTGATTCTGAAAGTGCCTGAAAATTTTTCATCTGATCTTCATTACTAAAATCTTGTTTGAGCAATACTCCCTGCGTTCTTATGTTTTCTATCAAAACATTAGATATTGCAATGGTTTGAAGTTCATCAAGATGTAATGCTGGTTTCATTCGTTCAATTATTTTGGCAACAGTCTCTTCAACTGGCACCTCTTTTGGTTTTTCTGGTTGACCACCTTGATTCATTCCACTGCCCATTTGATTCATTCCGCCACCTCGATTCATTCCTCCACCTCCACCAAAACCATTGTTCCCATAACCATTTCCGCCATATTGGGCAGAAATACTGGTGATTGATAATAGCATAAATCCAAAAACTAGAAATGTGTATGTTGTTTTCATGGTTACTATTTTAAAATTAAATAGGCTCGGCAAATAAATCAAACTCTGTTGCATCCGTAATTTTGACCATTACAAATTCACCTGTTTTTACATAATGTTTTGAGGCATCTATAAGGACTTCATTGTCCACGTCAGGACTGTCAAATTCAGTTCTTCCCACAAAATGCTCTCCTTCTTTTCTGTCAATGATACATCGGAAGGTTTTGCCAATTTTCTCTTGGTTCAAATCCCAAGAAATTTGTGATTGGATTTCCATAATTTCATTGGCGCGATTTTGTTTTACATCGTCGGGAACATCGTCAACCAAATCATAAGCACCAGTGTTTTCTTCATGTGAATATGTGAAACATCCCAAACGTTCAAACTTCATTTCTTGAACCCAATCTCTCATAATTTCAAAATCTTCTTGCGTTTCGCCAGGATAACCCACGATTAAAGTAGTTCTAATAGTCATTCCAGGAACTGCCGTGCGGAACTCTTTCAACAATTTTGTCGTTTTTGCTTTTGTGGTACCGCGCTTCATTGATTTCAAAATTGAATCCGAAATGTGTTGCAACGGAATATCGATATAATTACAAATCTTTGGCTCACGCTTCATAATTTCCAACACATCCATCGGAAAACCAGTAGGGAAGGCATAATGTAAACGAATCCATTCGATTCCTTCGACTTTTACCAAAGCTTCCAATAATTCGCCAAGATTTCGTTTTTTGTAAATATCCAAACCATAATAGGTCAAATCCTGCGCAATCAGAATTAATTCTTTTACGCCATTTTTTGCCAAACCTTCCGATTCTTTTACTAATTTTTCGATAGTTTGCGAAACGTGCTTGCCTCGCATTAACGGAATGGCACAAAAACTGCAGGGTCTGTCGCAACCTTCGGCAATTTTCAGGTACGCATAATTTTTTGGCGTCGTAGTCAAACGCTCTCCCAATAATTCGTGTTTATAATCGGCTCCCAATGCTTTCAATAAAGCAGGCAACTCGGTTGTTCCAAAATACTGGTCTACATTGGGAATTTCTTTTTCTAAATCAGGTCTGTAACGTTCTGATAAGCATCCAGTGACAAATACTTTGTCCACCAATCCTTTTTCTTTTTTATCGGCATATTCCAGAATCATATTTACGGATTCTGCCTTGGCGTTATCAATGAATCCACAGGTATTGATCACAACGATGTTGCCTTCTTCTTCATGCACCACATCTTTTCCGCTGGCACGAAGTTGACCCATTAGCACTTCGCTGTCATATATATTTTTTGAACACCCAAGGGTGATTACGTTAATTTTATTCTTTTTTAAGGACTTAGTTCTCATAGGTTTATAATCCCGATAATTTGGGAATTTTGCAAAATTACGATTTTTATTTTTAGAAGCATAAACCTTTGTTTTTTTAGAAACGTTTTGTCCTGCTGTCCACAGTATCTTTTCTGCCAAACCCTGGCATAAAAGGATACTTGCTCCCATCAGGTCTATTTTATGACTTTCAGTATTTCAGTATGTCTTTTTAAAGAAAAAACCACTTCAATATGAAATGGCTTTCTATATAAATTTTCAAACGATGACATTAAAAAGCTTACAATTCAAACAATAAAGTCATCGAAACGGTATTGTTTTTGGTGTTGATTTTAGCACCATCTGTAAATCCTTGGGTAAAAAATCCTTGTTGCGAATTTCTGTCTGCATAAGCATAAGCTAAGTCTAATTTGAATACGCCAAAGTTGTATCCTAAACCTCCAGAAAAACTGTTCAAATCTCCTACTGTTGCTGAATTTTTGTATGGACTTTCTTCAAAGCGATAACCACCTCTAAGACTCCATTCCTTAATTTTATATTCGGCGCCAATTCTCAACTCACCCGAAGTATTTAGAATGTTGTTCATTTTACTGTTCAAACCTCTATAATACACATCGTTTTCGGGTTGAAATTTTGTGCTTCCATACTCTTTTATTGCATAATCAATGCTTATTAATCCTGTTTTCCCGAAAACATAAGCAAAACTTCCGGTAAACTTGCTTGGAGTTTGCAATTGGTAAGGTGCATAATAATTGATGAGTTGTGGATTTACTACATCAGCAGGTAATTCCCCGCCTATACTGGCACTCACGGCAACTATTTGTTGTGAAAATTCATCGCTCAAATTATACCAAGTAGGCGATTCGTAAGCTAATCCTAAACGGATTTCGTTGGTGACTTTTGCGATACCACCTATTTGAAATGAAAATCCTGTACCATAAGTGTATAAATCGTTGTCGAAACGCAAATTTTTCACCGTGTAATCAAGACTTAATGGGTTGTTATTTCTTTCGTAAAAACTAGTGGTTCGATAGAAATCCGTGAAATGTGAATTTAAGTTTATCCCAATATACAATTTGTCTTTGTAAGAAGTAGCTATGTTAAAGGACAATTTTCCGTTATATCCATCAGAATAGATTTCGTTTTCTTGATAGTAATTACCTCCAGGAGTTACATTCGAAACATATTGTGAATTATTTGGATTTGTATCGTCAACAGGATTAATTACATAAGATTGATACCCCAAATAAGCTTGTTGCGCACCATTGTCTAATTCGCCATAATTGGAATTGTCCAAAACATTTAGCGGAACACCATTTGCATAACTTAAAAAATATTTTGCAACTGAATTTGTTGGGTTTACACCTGTAGAAAACACAGAATTGTCAAAGTTATTAGTGTTTTCATAGTTTATCGAAAAGGAGATTTTTTTCCAGTTGCTATTTGGTTTTTGGTTCTTAAAAACAAATACACCACCGGTTTGATTCATATCGAAAGAATTATCAGTAGCCGAAGTACTGGTTCCAAAATAATTAGAATTGTTTTTGGTACTGAAATTACTTAAGGTCACTGTAATTTGATTATTGGAGAAAACTGCAGAACCTGCAGGGTTAACGTTTATGGAAGATAAATCGCCTCCAAGAGCACCAAAAGCACCACTCATTGCTCTAAAACGAGCTGTTCCACTTAAATTATCTTGTGAATAGCGAATAGCATCAATGATTTCCTGTGATTGAGCAACGCTAAAAGTGAAACCAGCAAATAGGAATATATATTTTTTCATATACAGTTTAATTAGAGTTGTTTTTTTATTTTACAAAAGCTAAAAATAATTATCTTCTTCCACCGCCACCGCCACTTGATCTTCCACCGCCACCACCACTACTACTACCGCCGTATGATCCACCACCGCCAGTTGATCTTCCTCCGCTGTAATTACTGTTGGAACTTGGGGTGTTATTGTAAGTTCTTGTAGGAGCATAATTTTGGCTTCTGGAACTGTTGTTGTTGGTATTGGTATTTGTGTTAGATCTTGTTGTTCGTCCTGAATTATTTTGAGATTGTGAATAATCTCTCGTTATAAAAGTTGAATTGTTTCTAGTTGCATTATTGGTTGTGGAGTTTCTTCTAGAATCTGTAAAATTTGATCCTCTGGTGTTAGAATTGGCAGCACTTTGAGAATATCTATTATTTCCATAAACTCCATTGGTGTATGAAGAACCTCTTCTACTGGAATTATAAGAATAATCATTGTTATTGCCATAACCATAATTGCCCCAACCGAATCCATTATTAGGAAAACCCCAACCAAATCCATTATTAGGAAAACCCCAACCAAATCCATTATTAGGAAAACCCCAACCAAATCCATTATTAGGAAAACCCCAACCAAATCCATAATTAGGAAATCCCCAACCAAATCCAAAATCAGCAAAGCCGAACCCCATACCATAACCGAACCCCATTGACATATTCCAAGGATCAGCATATACATTTACAGATGTTGTAGTTGGATTGCTCCCCCAACTAGGATGTCCTTGGTCAAATTTCTGTATGGTGTCGTTTGCAGTATTTTCGGTTTGCAAAGAGCTAAAATATTCTTTGTACTGATTGCTGGAAATTTGTTGAACTTCATTTCCAGTATTTCCGTATATTCCATCGGTGTCATAATAAGAACTGTTTTGATACGAGCCACATGATGCGACAAGTAGACTTAAAAATCCAACTAAAGAATAAAGGGCAGCATTTCGGGAGAAATAAATATTTGTTTTCATATCAATAGGGTTTTTTATTGTTGCACATTACAAAAATAGTTAGTTTTGCCGAACTATTATCTTAATATTTTATTAATACAAAATTTGTGCCAAATTATTCAATATGAGCAAGAACCTTACCACACGATCAGAAGATTATTCAAAATGGTATAATGAGCTGGTTGTAAAAGCCGATTTGGCTGAAAATTCAGGAGTTAGAGGCTGCATGGTCATCAAACCTTATGGCTATGCAATTTGGGAAAAAATGCAGGCAGAATTAGATAGAATGTTCAAAGAGACAGGACATCAAAACGCCTATTTTCCATTATTTGTTCCCAAAAGTATGTTTGAAGCTGAGGAGAAAAATGCCGAAGGTTTTGCCAAAGAATGTGCTATTGTGACTCATTATAGATTAAAAAACGATCCTGACAATCCAGGAAAATTAATGGTTGATCCCAATGCAAAATTGGAAGAAGAATTAATTGTTCGTCCCACAAGTGAAGCCATAATTTGGTCGACTTTTAAAGGCTGGGTTCAATCCTACAGAGATTTACCTTTGTTGATTAACCAATGGGCGAATGTTGTACGATGGGAAATGCGAACGCGATTGTTTCTGAGAACGGCTGAATTTTTATGGCAAGAAGGACATACAGCACATGCAACGAAAGCCGAAGCTGTTGAAGAATCTGAAAAAATGATGAATGTTTATGCCGATTTTGCCGAAAATTTTATGGCAATTCCGGTAATTAAAGGGTTGAAAACGGAAACTGAACGTTTTGCCGGAGCGGAAGAAACGTATTGTATTGAAGCTTTAATGCAAGACGGAAAAGCTTTGCAGGCTGGAACTTCCCACTTTTTAGGACAAAATTTCGCCAAAGCCTTTGACGTAAAATTTGCCAATGCCGAAGGAAAGCAAGAGCATGTTTGGGGAACTTCTTGGGGAGTTTCAACACGATTGATGGGAGCTTTGGTAATGACACATTCTGACGATCAAGGATTGGTTTTGCCTCCAACATTGGCACCAATTCAAGTGGTAATTGTTCCTATATACAAAAATGAGGAACAGTTGGATGAGATTTCTGCAGTCGTGAATGAATTAGTTTCGGAATTCAAGAAACTTAATATTTCAGTGAAATTCGATAATAGAACAACCCAGAAACCAGGATTTAAATTTGCTGAATGGGAATTAAAAGGAGTGCCTGTCCGAATTGCAGTAGGACCAAAAGACCTTGAAAACGGAACTTTTGAAGTGGCCAGAAGAGATACTTTGTCGAAAGAGGTGGTTTCAAAAGACGGGATTGTGCTGTACATAAACGATTTGTTAGCGCAAATTCAAAAAGATTTATTTGAAAAAGCATTAAATTATAGAAACACCCATATTACCGAAGTAAACAGTTTTGAAGAGTTTAAATCGGTTTTAAATGATGAAGGAGGCTTTGTTTCAGCACATTGGGACGGTACGGCAGGAACCGAAGAAAAGATTAAGGAAATGACCAAAGCTACCATAAGATGCATTCCGTTAGATAGAGTAGAAGAGTCGGGAAGCTGCGTATTTACTGGTAATCCATCGGTTGGAAGAGTGCTGTTTGCTAAGGCTTATTAAAAAAAAATAAAAAAACATACCTCAGCTATTGCGCGAATTAAAAATAGTTGTATTTTTGCATCCGCAATATAGAAGCAGGCCCGTTCGTCTATCGGTTAGGACGCATGGTTTTCATCCATGTAAGAGCGGTTCGATTCCGCTACGGGCTACATTTTTTTTGCAAGAGTAAAGTCATCCTGAACTTAGAGGGAAAGCTGGCCCGTTCGTCTATCGGTTAGGACGCATGGTTTTCATCCATGTAAGAGCGGTTCGATTCCGCTACGGGCTACTAATTTAGTTGTGAATTTGTTTTATAAAATAAAATTTTGTGTCTCAATTTTTTGTTTTATTAGTTAAAACTGAAGTGATTTTAATTTAATTATGGGAGGTTTTTCTTTTTTTACTAATTAGTAAATTAATAAATTTTAAATAAAAAAAACAAGAAAATGGCAAATCATAAGTCAGCTTTAAAGAGAATTAGAAGTAACGAGAAAAGAAGGGTTTTAAACAGATATCAACACAAAACTACTCGTAATGCAATTAAAGCATTAAGGATAGCAACTGATAAAGAAGATGCTTCTTCAAAATTATCTAGCGTAATTTCAATGATTGATAAATTAGCGAAAAAGAATATCATTCATGATAACAAAGCGTCTAATTTAAAATCTAAATTAACGAAACACGTTGCTAAATTGTAATATTTACAATCATCTATATAAAAAAGCCCCACAGTTTTGTGGGGCTTTTTTTGTGCGATATCCTTAAATTATGCACTTTACATATTCGAGCATTTCTTTAGAAATCGGTTTTGACAAAAAATCAATAACCATTGGATATTTTTTTGATTTTTCTAAATCTTCCGGGTCAATTGTAGAGGAAAGAATGATGACTTTCGTCTTATTATAAGCAGCATAATCTGAAGTGCTGAAACTATCTAAAAATTCCCAACCTCCCATTACTGGCATATTCAAATCTAAAAAGATTAGTTGTGGTTGCTTTTTAAGTTCGCCATAAGAGTCAAGCTGTTTGAGCGAATTAAAGTATTGCAGGGCTTCTTCTCCATTTTTGGAAGTGGCTATTTCATTTGAAAACGAAGCTTTTTTAATTACCATTTTGCATAACATTAGCGTTATGGGATCGTCATCAATAAATAAAATTGAATCAAGCATATTTATTATTTATTTTTAAATGTTAACGTAAATGTGGTGCCCACATCTACTTTGCTCTCCAAACTAATGGTTCCTCCCATAGTTTCCACTTGGGATTTCACAAGATATAAGCCCAGTCCTTTGCTGTCAGGATAGTCGTGGAATCTTTGATAGAGACCAAAAATTTTATCTCTATTTCGTTCTAAATCGATTCCTATTCCATTATCCTTAAAAATTAAAAGAACATTATTGTCTTGTTGACTGGCAGTTATGTTTATTTTTAATTTTCGGGTTTCCGATTTATATTTTATGGCATTAGTCAACAAATTCAATAAAATACTCTCTAGATAGGACTTGTTTGTGTTTAAAAAAGATACTTCTTCAAAATTAAATTTTATGATCGGTTTGTGCATACCGATTAGAAAATCCAGTTGGCTAAAAACATCTTCAAAAATATCTTTTAGAAAAAGATCTTCTTTTTCGATAGAAGGATTATCCTTGATGATAATTACTTTTACCAAGTCATTGATTGTGTCATTCAATAAATGAGTTGATTTATTGAAACCGTCTAAAATTTCTTTTAGCTCCTCATTTTCGATAGGAATATCCTCAATTAAATTTAATAGTCCGGTTAAGTTTGAAAGTGGCGCTCTAAGATTATGAGAAGTAATATAAGAAAACTGCTGTAAATCCTTGTTGTTCTGCGTTAATTCTCGAATAAGTTGTTCTTTTTCTACCTCTTGTTTTTTATCTTCCGTGACATCTCTTTGTATCGAAACCCAATGCGAAAGTTCACCATCTGAATTATAAACCGGCAACATAGAAAAATTCACCCAATATTCCTCTTTGTTCTTTTTGTAGCTGAGCGTCTCCACTTGGCACTCTTCTTGGTTTTTTATAGCATTTATAAGTTTTTCATATTCTTGGTTATCAGAATTTGGACCTTGAAAAATTTCGGGTGATTTTCCAATAATTTCATTTGAATTGTAACCTGAGTTTTTCGAAAATGCTGGATTTACATACACAATATTCGGTATTTTTCCATTGTTTAAATCGGCTTCCGTAATAATCACGGAATCTTTTGTGTGCGTAATTACGGTTTCTAACAACTTTAGTCGTTGTTCTTCCTCTTTTTGTTTGGTTATGTCTTGGATTGCTCCAATCATTCTCACGGATTTTCCATTTTCATCCTTTAAGATAAATCCTCTATCCAATACGTATTTATAGGAACCGTCGGCACATTTAAATCGATATTGATCTTGCCATTTTTCGGTTTTTTGTTCTATAAAAGAGTAGAGTTTTATTGACATTTTAATGCTGTCTTCGGGATGAATATTGTCAAACCACCATTCTGAACTTTTGCCTACTTGATCCTGTTTATAACCAAAAATATTTTCAATTCCTTTGTTCCAGGTCATGCTATCTTCTTGAATTTTCCAATCCCAAATAGTATCACTAGTTGCTTTTGATACGATATCATACCTCTCGTTAGACTCTTTAATTTCATTATTGGTATCCTTTAATTTTTTATATATTTCAGAGTTTTTTATATCGGTTTTATATAAAATATATTTAAGAAGTATTCCAGAAAATAGTATAAACAGGATGTCGTTTACGAAGCTAAATGAGGATTGGTTTATAGAAAAGTGTTTTATTGCTTCACGGTAAATAATAACCAGGAATATGGATATAAGGATGCAAATTATGGTTATTTGATTGGTCTTGTTTTTCATTATTCAAATGTAATTAAATATAAGGTAATTTTTAAACATCAAACAAAACTTATTTAAAATTGGTTGGTTTTATTGCTTTTAGGTTAAGAAAATGCAAACTATTACAGAAAGATTTTTTTAATGAAAATAAAGTGTACCTTTGCAACCTCAAAAAAATTCAGATGGAAGCTATTAGAAACATTGCAATTATTGCCCACGTCGATCACGGTAAAACCACTTTGGTTGATAAAATCATGTATCACTGTCATTTATTTCGTGACAACGAAAACGCAGGTGACTTAATTCTTGATAACAACGACTTGGAGCGTGAAAGAGGTATTACCATTACGTCTAAAAATGTTTCTGTAGTATATAAAGGAACAAAAATCAACATTATCGACACTCCTGGTCACGCCGATTTTGGTGGTGAAGTAGAGCGTGTGTTAAATATGGCTGATGGAGTTTGTTTGTTAGTGGATGCTTTTGAAGGCCCAATGCCACAAACACGTTTTGTATTGCAAAAAGCACTTGACCTTGGTTTAAAACCTTGTGTTGTAATCAATAAAGTGGATAAAGAAAACTGTACTCCTGAAGAAGTTCATGAAAAAGTTTTTGATTTAATGTACGAATTAGGTGCAGAAGAATGGCAGTTGGATTTCCCAACAGTTTATGGTTCTGCTAAAAATAACTGGATGTCTGACCATTGGGAAAACGTAACTAACAATGTTGAAGCATTATTGGATATGGTTATTGAAAATGTTCCAGCTCCAAAAGTATCAGAAGGAACGCCACAGATGTTAATTACTTCATTAGATTTTTCTGCTTTTACAGGTCGTATCGCTATTGGTCGTCTTGAAAGAGGTGTCTTAAAAGAAGGAATGCCAATTTCTTTGGTAAAAAGAGACGGAAAAATTTCAAAATCACGTATCAAAGAATTACACACTTTTGAAGGACTTGGTCGTAAAAAAGTAAAAGAAGTAATTGCTGGAGATATTTGTGCAATAATTGGAGTAGAAGGATTTGAAATCGGGGATACTATCGCTTGTTTCGACAATCCTGAAGCTTTGCAAACCATTGCTATTGATGAGCCTACAATGAGTATGTTGTTTACCATCAATGATTCTCCTTTCTTTGGTAAAGAAGGAAAATTTGTAACTTCTAGACATATTAGAGATAGATTGACAAAAGAATTGGAAAAAAACCTAGCTATGAAATTAGGAGAAACTGATTCTGCTGATAAATTTATGGTTTTTGGTCGTGGAGTTTTACACTTGTCAGTTCTTATTGAAACAATGAGAAGAGAAGGATACGAAATGCAAATAGGTCAACCACAAGTTATCATCAAAGAAATTGACGGTAAAAAATGTGAACCAATCGAAGAATTGACAATCGATTTACCAGAATCACTTTCTGGTAGAGCCGTAGAGTTTGTTTCTATCCGTAAAGGAGAAATGTTGAGTATGGAAGGTAAAGGGGAACGTATGATTATAAAATTCAATATTCCGTCTCGTGGAATTATCGGATTGCGTAACCAATTGCTTACTGCTACTGCCGGTGAAGCTATTATGTCTCACCGTTACATTGGATATGAGCCTTTCAAAGGAGAGATTCCTGGAAGAAATAATGGTTCATTGATTTCTATGGAAAATGGAAAAGCAATTCCGTATTCTATCGATAAATTGCAGGATCGTGGTAAATTCTTCGTTAATCCTAATGATGAAATTTATGAAGGTCAGGTAATTGGAGAAAACTCTCGTAGCGATGATATGTGTGTGAATGTGACTAAAATGAAAAAACAATCTAATGTTCGCTCTTCAGGAAATGATGAAAAAGCAAGGATTATTCCTCCAATTATTTTTTCTCTTGAAGAAGCACTAGAATACATTCAAAAAGATGAATATGTAGAGGTAACTCCAAAATCGATTCGTTTGAGAAAAATCTATTTGACTGAAACTGACCGAAAAAGATTTAAAATCTAATTCTATTTTTTATAGCAAAAAAGCCATTCGAAAGAGTGGCTTTTTTTATGCTGATACTTTTTTTAAATTAAATTTTATTGGGTCACATAAATTTTCTGGGGATTAACTAAAAAGTTTTTCCATTCTAAACAGAAAGAATTTCACATCTACGACACCTCTTTGATTTGCTCTAAAG
>Ga0209284_10005697_pt1 | contig 12654 bp, 13 predicted proteins | sample FRY03_FD_187211 | JGI IMG/M metagenome (GOLD analysis project Ga0209284, IMG submission 187211) | Freshwater microbial communities from Lake Fryxell liftoff mats and glacier meltwater in Antarctica - FRY-03 (SPAdes) (version 2) | ecosystem: Environmental > Aquatic > Freshwater > Ice > Glacier... | reverse complement strand
TGGAAGGTGTCTAGTAAAGTGGGGTGCATATTCCGGCCCATCGTGAACACCCATTCTGGTTCAACGTGAACACTCATTCCAGTCGAACGTGAACAGCCATTCCGGCTGAACGTGAACACTTTTCCGGCATTTTCCGGAATGGGTGTTCACCATCCCGGAATAGGTGTTCACGTTAAACCGGAATCTTTCCCAACGCATTGATATTCAACTGATTTGGTAGGCTCTCCCACTTTTTGGGGAGAGACCATGCCAGCCACGAGGATCACAATGCGCAAAATACGGGACGTACTCAGGCTGCGGCTATCCGCCGGCCTGTCCATCCGCGAGATCAACCGCAGCACCAAGCTCAGTGTCGGCGGCATCCAGAAGCTCCTCACCAAGGCCGCCGTCCTGGAACTGGGCTGGCCACTGCCCGACGAACTGAACGACAACCAACTGGCGGCGTTGTTTTACCCCCGGTCTGATACGCAGGCCTCCCGGCGGTATCAGATGCCCGATTGGGCCGTGATCTATCAGGAACTCAAGCGGCGTCACATGACCAAGCAATTGCTGTGGGAGGAATACACCCAGCAGTATCCGAACCGCTGCTACAGCTACTCCCAGTTCTGTGATCGCTACCGTCGCTGGTGTGGCAAGCAGAAACGCTCCATGCGCCAGCACCACAACGCTGGTGAGAAGTGCTTTGTGGATTACGGCGGTTCGACCGTGTCGGTGGTCAGCGCCAGTACCGGCGCGATCCGGGAAGCGCAGATCTTTGTCGCCACCCTCGGCGCCTCCAACTACACCTTCGCCGAGGCTACCTGGAGCCAGTCGCTCCCTGACTGGCTCGGAAGCCACGTGCGAATGCTGGAATTTTTTGGCGGATGTACCGAGGTAGTTGTCCCGGATAATCTGCGCAGCGGCGTCAGCAAGGCCTGCCGCTATGACCCGGATCTTAACCCCAGTTACCAGCAGTGGGCCGAGCATTACAGCGTCGCTGTCATCCCGGCGCGGCCCTATAAACCAAAGGACAAGGCTAAAGCCGAGAATGCGGTGCTAGTGGTTCAACGCTGGATTCTGGCCCGCCTGCGCCACCACACGTTCTTCTCCCTGGCCGAACTGAACCAGTGTATCCGCGCCCTGCTGGAGGACCTCAACAACCGCCCCTTCAAGCAGTTGCCTGGCTGCCGCCGCTCGGCCTTCGAGCAGCTCGACCGACCGGCACTACAGCCACTCCCGGTCCAGCCCTATCGGTATGCGGCCATCAAGCCGGTCAAGGTCAACATCGACTACCACGTGGAGTACGAGCCCCACTTCTACTCTGTGCCCCACCAGTACGTGGGTGAACGGCTGGAGTTACACGCCAGCGACACCTTGGTCGAGATTTACTTCCGGCGGCAACTGGTCGCCACCCATCCGCGCAAGCACACGTCGGGCTTTACCACCAATCCCGCCCACATGCCCAGGCGCCACCGGGAACAGCAGCAATGGTCACCGGGGCGCCTGAAGCGCTGGGCGGCGGACATCGGTCCGGACACACTGATCTGGGTCAGTGGCCAGCTTGAGCATAGGGAGCATCCTGAGCAGGCCTACAGAGTCTGTCTGGGCTTGCTGAACCTCAGCAAGCAATACCCGTCCACCCGACTTAATGCCGCTTGTCGCATCGCCAATCAGGCTGGCCTGATGCGCCTGAAGCAGATCAAAGCCATTTTGAAGAGCAATCGGGACCAACTTCCCGAGCAACTCAGCCTCGCGGCTGAACTCCCCCAGGACCACGAGAATATCCGCGGCCCCCATAACTTCCACTGAAGGAGATACACCCATGACAACAGCCATCACACTCGCCCGCCTGCGCGACCTGCGCCTCGGCGGCATGGCCCATGCCCTGGAGCGACAACTGGAACAGGGAGGTACCTACGAGGCCTTGCCATTCCTCGAGAGGCTGGCCCTGCTGGTCGAACAGGAATGCCTGGAGCGGGAACACCGCAAACAGGAGCGATTCGTAAGATTGGCGCGCTTCAAACTGCGCGCCACGGTCCAGGACATTGACTACCAGCACCCGCGCAATATCAAGCAGGCACAGATCGCCCAGTTGGCCCAGGGGGAGTGGATAGAACGCGCCCAGAACCTGCTGATCACAGGTCCCTGCGGCAGCGGCAAAACCTACCTGGCCTGCGCCGTGGGGCACAACGCCTGCCTGCAAGGCTACAGCGCTCGCTACTATCGCCTGTCACGCCTGCTGCTGGAGCTGACCCAGGCCAAGGCCGATGGGAGCTACCAGAAGCTGTTGGCACAGATCGCCAAGATACACGTGCTGCTCATTGATGATTGGGGTCTTGAGAAGCTCACCGCCGCGCAGCGGAATGACCTGATGGAGATCATGGACGACCGCCACGGCTCGAAGTCAACGATCATGATTAGCCAGTTGCCGACGGATCAGTGGTACGCCGCCATCGGCGATAACACACTCGCCGACGCCATCCTGGACCGGTTGATGCACAACGCCCACCGGCTGCCACTCAAGGGAGAATCGATGAGAAAAAAACAGGGAGTAATTGACTGAACGTGAACACCTGGGTTAAAAACCCGGGTACGTGATGCGCTGGGAGTTCAGGTGTTCACGTTCGTCCGGAATAGGTGTTCACGTTCACCGGAATACGCACCTAATAGGCATAACAGCCTTATTCATTAGAATTGAGTTTTGATTTAAGCATAGAAGCCTCCCCTGTGCGGCGATAGAAACCAATGCTTTCTTCGTAGCTACGGACACTCAATATTTGGCGCCCGAGCTATTAACCTGCAGATAAACCACTCCACCATCAGATAGCTTGTAAGCCTTCTGGCGAGCCTTTGCCTGCTTAACTGCAGTATTGGCCAACTTCATTGGGGGATACCTACTTTCGAAATTGCCCATATACCCCCAGATAACAATAGACTGCTATGGTCGGTAGATGCGCCAGAAATAGCTTAAACGATTGTTTTAAAGCAATAAAAAAGCCGTCCAAGGACGGCTCTGTTATTCGAGTTGGTGGTGATAGGTGGACTCGAACCACCGACCCCGGCATTATGAGTGCCGTGCTCTAACCAGCTGAGCTACATCACCTTTTTGATCATTTCCTGCAGAATGATCCTGCGAGTCTCTGCCCCGGAACAGCAAATCAAACACGCAGAACCCGTTCGGGGGTGGGATTGTCCTCAGGCAGCGCTGCTCTGTCAATTGGTTTAGCCGGTTTTACCGGCAATGATCACCGGAAAACCCCTAAAGGCTAGCAAATACGAGCGTCTAGACGTTGAAGCGGAAGTGCATGATGTCGCCCTCCGCACAGACGTACTCCTTACCCTCAACCCGCAACCGGCCGGCCTCTTTGGCACCATGCTCGCCGTTGCCGGCAATATAGTCGTCATAGGCAATCACTTCGGCACGAATAAAGCCACGCTCAAAGTCCGTGTGAATTTCACCGGCAGCCTGTGGTGCGGTGGCACCCACCTTGCTGGTCCAGGCACGCAACTCTTTGGGACCCACCGTAAAGAATGTCTGCAACCCCAGTAATGAATAACCGGCACGAATCACCCGATTGAGGCCGGGCTCTTCCAGACCTAAGTCCTCCAGAAACGCCACTTTATCTTCATCATCGAGCATTGCAATCTCGGCTTCCATGGCCGCACACACCACCACGACCTCTGAAGATTCCTGAGTCGCAAACTCGCGCACACGGTCAACAAACTCGTTGCCACCGATCCCGTTTTCATCGACATTGGCAATGTACATGGTGGGTTTAATAGTCAGAAGGTGCAGATCGCGAAGCGCGAACCACTCTTCTTTCGATGCGTCCAAAGACCGCGCCGGGTTCATCTCATTCAGGTGCTCACGGAGACGCAACATCAGATCACGAGTCGCAATATTGTCTTTACCACCGGCACGTGCGGCCTTCTCTGCACGAATGAGCCCTTTCTCTACGGTATCCAGATCCGCAAGGTTTAACTCGGTATTGATAGTCTCGATATCGCGTAATGGATCAATACTGCCACCGACATGAGTGATATCGTCGTTCTCAAAGCAGCGCACCACATGGGCAATGGCATGAGTCTCACGAATGTTGGCAAGAAACTTATTGCCCAGACCTTCGCCTTTGGAGGCGCCTGCCACGAGACCGGCAATGTCAACAAATTCAACAGTTGCCTGAATAACCTTCTGAGATTTCGCGATCGCAAATAATTTGTCCATGCGCGGATCGGGCACTTCAACGATCCCGACGTTAGGATCGATGGTACAAAACGGGTAATTCTCGGCGGCAATGCCGGCTGAGGTTAGCGCGTTAAACAGGGTGGATTTACCGACGTTGGGAAGCCCAACGATTCCGCATTGAATGGCCATAAACTGTTGCTATCTGATAGGTATCACTGTGGCTGAGCGCCAGGGAGCGCAATATTACCACCGCCAATGCGAGAGGACAGCTAAAATTGCCAGCCGGACGTATTCCCTAGATGTCTTCCTAGGCACTTTCCATTGGGTGGTAAGGGCGGCCCGTCACAAGGGTCGACGGGTATTGAAACTGCTAGGCTCAACCCATCTAATAACAAGCGGTCGCCCTGTTGGCCGCGCCTCATGAACTAAAGGACACTCCCATGTTTAATGCAACAATCGCCGGCAGTCTGCCGCGCCCGGACTGGCTCGCCGAACCCGAAAAGCTGAAAGGGGGCTGGAAGCTAGAAGGCGAGGCCCTGCGTGAAGGCCAGAACCGGGCCGCTCGCGAATGGATCAAACATCAGGAAGATGCCGGCATTCACACCGTCACCGACGGTGAGGTGTACCGCACACATTTTGTGCACACCTTCCTAGAAGGTATTCAAGGTATCGACCAGAACGTCAAAACTTTAATGGGTATTCGTGACAATCGTTACAACCTCGAAGTACCAACCGTTACCGGCAAACTATCACGACCTAAAGCCATTCATCTGGAAGACGTTAAGTACGTGCGCTCAATCACCAAGCATCAGCTTAAATTTACACTCCCGGGCCCCATGACTATTTGCGACACCATTGCCGATGCTCACTACGGTAACCGTGCAGACATGGCAATGGCCTTTGCCGAAATTCTGAACGAAGAAGCCAAAGAACTGGTCGCGGCAGGTGTCGATATTATTCAGTTTGATGAACCTGCCTTTAACGTCTTTACCGACGATGTTGTGGCGTGGGGCTGCGATACGCTAAACCGTGCCATTGAAGGCCTGGGCGTAAAGACGGCGGTGCACGTGTGCTACGGCTATGGCATTCAGGAAAACACCGATTGGAAAAAAACATTGGGCGATCAGTGGCTGCAGTATGACGCCATCTTCCCGGCAATGAACAAGAGCAATATCGATCAGGTCTCGCTCGAATGCGCCAGTTCTCATGTGCCGATATCGCTCATTAAGCACTTGAAAGATAAAGAGCTTATGGTGGGCTGTGTTGCCGTGACACCCGATAAGATCGAGACCCCGGAAGAGGTTCTGGCAACCATCAAAGAAGCGCTGAAGTACGCCGACAAAGAACGGATATTGCCCTGCTCCAACTGCGGCATGACACCCATCTCTTACGAGATTGCGCTGGCTAAAGTTAAAGCGTTGGGTGCTGGTGCAGAGCTCGCGCGCAAAATGCTCTAAGGCACGGTAAGTTCAGTAGCACCCCGGCAGATGTCGATACGCGCATCTGCCGGGATATTGGCTTTGTTCACAAGGCAACTCATACCCGCTGTTAGTCGCTCAAGTAGCCGGCCTAAACCTGCCCAGCCAGCGGGCGCGTCAGTCTGATCTGCTGCAAACTCACCCCGGGCAATAGCAGCGATAATCACCTGATTGGTAACACTATCAACCAATTCCATTTCGACGTTCACATCAACAATGTTCAGCGTCGACATAAATGCCCGCACGCGCTCAGCCTCACCTTGCTTACCCTCCGCCATAGGCAGGTAGCCTGAGGCTCCGGCCAGCTTCTCAACGTCCAGATCCGTGAGCGCAACCCGCAGGTAGAGGATATCGTCGCCGGGCTCTTCGACCACGTTATAACCACTACGGAGCATGTCGCTAATCAGCAAAAAGCGCATCAGATCGGCCAGTATTTTTATGCCGTCAGGCTTAACGCCGCGATAGGGTGAATCGACACTAATAAAGACCGCCGGCTGATCAACCATCACACCGGAATAGCGCTCAACCGTCTGCGCCAGCTGCGGATCAATATAGACAGCTGTTACAGCACCTTCCCACTCAGGCTGAGTGAGCAGCGCGTAATCCGTGAGAAAACCGGCGTTCTTTGCTGCCTTATCAGCCGTGCTCTTATCAGGGCCTGCACAGGCGCTGATCAGGAGTGCGGCGATCGCAGCCAGCAAAATACGGGCGGTAGTGTTCATGAAAATCTCCGGCAGACAGCTGGCACAACTCTAATCTCTGGACGCGCCGCACTCAACCATCAACCCGAAAGACAGAAAAAATGCAGCCACTGACAGTCGATTTATGAGCAGTCACTGGGTTATGCTCCATTAACTTTTGATAGCGGGCAGCAAATCCATCGTGACCACAAACCATACAAGTAGTCTTCTGCTCTGGCGTACCTCGCTGCTCTGCTCTGCACTGTGGCTGCTCGGCATGGCCCTACCCGCTGGCGCAACCAATGTCTGGTTTGCCCGCCAGTCTGCCGTAGCTCACATGAGCGCCAACGATCAGGCGCTGCTCAACAGCACCCTTAGTCGTGTCTTAAATGATCAGCCCGATGGCAGCACCACAACCTGGGAGAATCCCGCTACCGGTGCTTCCGGCAGGATTGCTGTCGGTAAAGCCCAAGACGATTACGGGACAAGCTGCCGTCTTATTAAGATGGAGAATACCGCCAAGACCATTACCCGGGAAGGCAACTACCGGCTTTGTAAAGACGGCCAGGGTGAATGGCGATTTGCGCCCACATCCAGCACCGCAAAATAAACATGCTAATTCTCAGCTAAGCCGATGCATTCACGACTGACAAAATTTAATTTTACGTATCTGCTCATCGGATTGCTGTCTGTACTTATTGTCGGGCCGTTAACGCTTGACGTATTTGACTACAGCTCAGATCTGCTGACGAGCCTCAGCTTTAGCACAACCATGATCATTGGTATCTGGAGTTTCCATCAATCAAAGGCCTTATTCAGGTTTAGTCTGCTACTTATCGCTGTTTCGTTGTGCGCTTCCGCACTAGATCCGGCATTTCCCGAATGGCGCCTGCAGATTCTCAACATGCTGGTGGTCATGACATTCTGCACTATGAGTTTCATATTCATACTCGCCGATATAACAGCTGACATGAAAGTGGATGCCAATCGGGTAGTGGGTGCTGTCTGCCTATATCTGCTTATTGGCCTCATATTCGGTATCATTTACACGATACTGGAAACCTTCATCACGGGTTCTTTTTCCAACTTGCCGGAGGAAAAAGAACACGTCAGTAGCGTATTTTTATACTACAGCTATGTCACATTAACGACGCTGGGCTACGGTGATATCACACCACTGCGCCCATTAGCCCGCACTGTTGCTTATCTTGAGGCCATTGTTGGTGTGTTCTACATGTCCATCATGATCGGATCAATGATCGGGTTATTATTGAACCGGGGCAACGTAAAAATTGTCGACAACAACAGTGCCGGCAAGCCGCTCAAGTAACGGACTTGCAATGGCTATGGCTATTCAATGAGAATGGTCGGTATTCCGTGGTCAGGAGTGGCCCGTTTCGGCTCAACGATGGAGAGCAGCATGAGCAGTTTTTTTAGAACAGTTTTCATAATCGCCTTGGCACTCACGATGGCTGCCTGTTCATCAGGGGCAAAGATCTACGTCAATAAAGACCCGAATACCAACCTCGGTGCGTTTTATACATTTGGTTTTGAATCCAGCCTTGGCACTGATCGCGACAACGGCAATCAGACGTTGTTGTCGCAATTTTTTGTAGACTCCACCCGCAAGCAAATGGAGTTGCGCGGCTATACGTACACAACAGAGACACCAGACATTATCATTAATTTCTATGTGAGCACCAAAGAGAAGATTCGTACGACCAGCGCACCCGCAGTAGGCGGCTATTACGGGTATCGCGGCGGTTTTTATGGTGCCTATGGTGGTTATGAGACCAACATTCAGCAGTACACCGAAGGCACTGTCACCATTGACCTGGTCAATAACAGTACTGACAAACTCTTCTGGGAAGGCACGGCTGTCGGCAGAATCACCAGTGAAGTTGATGAGAATCTTCAGGAAGCCGTAAGTACTGTAGTCGAAGATATCTTTAAAAAGTATCCCACTCAGCAAGGTGGCGGCCAAGCTTACATTCCACCTAAAAAGTAGCTCAGCAAAATAATAAAAAAAGCCGGCCTAGTGCCGGCTTTTTTTATTTTAACGCTAAAACTATTTGCGGGGGGTTGCCGTGTGCAACTCAGTGGATGCGCGCTCAAGGCCACCCTCCACAAGAGTAGCAATACTGCGTTGTGCATAGTTAAGCGCTTCAGTAATGTCAGCCTCATCAGCTTTACCGGGTCTATGCAGAACGTGACCATGGACTGCATCTTTGTGTCCCGGATGACCAATACCTATCCGCAAGCGCGCAAAGTCTTTACCGCAATGAGACATAATACTCCGCAAGCCGTTATGCCCCCCATGACCACCACCCTGCTTAAAGCGCACAACACCAGGCGGCAAATCCAGCTCATCGTGACACACTAATACCTGATCAATACTGAGCTTATAAAAGTCAATAAATTTGCGCAGCGACTGGCCACTCTCATTCATATAGGTTGCTGGCTTAAGCAGCCGCACGCTGTCTCCGTGAAAGCCAATCTGGCAGGCACTGCCCATGACCTTAGATTCAGCTTTCAGACTTACTCCGCCTGCAGCCGCAAGCTGATCGATGAACCAGAAACCCACGTTATGACGGGTCCGTTCATACGACTCACCCGGATTTCCCAGCCCCACGATTGCCTGTATCTTCAAACTGCTCACTGCTTATCCCTTGGTGTTAGCCGCACACGTGCCTGAACTGATCTATTGCCATAGGGCTAGTGTGCGGAGTCGATAAAAAAATTGCAAAAAAAAGCCGCGCTGGAAGCACGGCTTTTTTGTCACAAGCGATAGCAGACTGCAACTAGTCTTCGCTAGAGTCCTCTTCAGGAGCAGCGTCAGCTTCACTTTCAGTATCATCCTCAGCAGGGGCCGCACGCAGCATCTGACAACTTGCAACCGGCTGGTCATGATCCTCACCGAGAGAAAGTTCAATAAGCTCCACATCGGCGGACACTTTAATGTCGCTCAGATGAATAATGTCATCCAACTCCATTGCACTCAGATCAACCTCAATAAACTCGGGCAGATTCGCGGGCAAACAACTGATTTCCACTTCACTGATAAGATGTGAAACAGCACCGCCATTCAACTTCACGCCCGGACAGATATCTTCACCGATAAAATGCAGTGGGATTTGCATGCGGATTTTCTCGTTAGCAAGAATACGCTGCAAATCAAGATGCAGGATACGGCGCTTCGCAGGATGGACCTGAATATCTTTAAGAATGCAGGCCTGCGTGCGCTCACCAACCTTAACGGTCAGGATGCTAGAGAAAAATGATTCGTTCTGTGCCTGACGCAACAGAGGCGCTTCATCCAACATGATATTGCGTGGCGGACGACCACCACCGTAAACAATTGCAGGTACTTTACCCGCGTGACGCAGGCGGCGGCTCGAACCTTTCCCTGTGTCTTCGCGATATTCTGCAACCAGATCAAATTTGTCAGACATGGTTAAACTCCAAATATAGTCTTTTCTAATAAAATTAAAGGCCTGCTTGCGACCAGCAGACCCTCGGGGAGCGCGATAGTAACCCAAGCAGGCTAAGGTCGCCAGCGAAAAGGGCTGGTCACGCCCGGACAAGACCGCTGCGGCCCGGAAGTGATTACAAATAAAGGGGTTGCAGCAAAAGGCTGGCGGCGCTAATCGACATAAAGTGAACTTACCGACTCGTCCTGACTAATACGGCGGATGGTTTCAGCCAATAACTCAGCCACTTCCAGTTGCCGAATCTTGGGACAGGCTGCTGCTGCCTCGCTCAACGGCACGGTATCCGTGACCACCAGTTCGTCCAAAACCGAAGCGTTAATACGATCAATCGCCGGACCCGACAAAATGGCATGGGTAATGTAGGCGGACACACTAATCGCGCCTTTTTTCTTCAACGCACCCGCCGCCTGACACAATGTGCCGGCTGTATCGACCATGTCATCAATCAGCACGCAGTCTTTACCATTTACTTCGCCAATGATATTCATAACTTCAAGTTCATTAGCACGTGGGCGACGTTTGTCGATGATGGCCAGATCGGCATCATCCAGTCGTTTAGCCAGCGCGCGGGCGCGAACCACACCACCAACATCAGGCGATACAACCACCAGGTTATGGTTCTCTTTCTTCCAGACATCACCCAACAGCACCGGCGACGCATAGACGTTATCTACCGGCATAGAGAAGAAGCCCTGAATCTGATCGGAATGCAGATCAACCGTAACCACCCTATCGATACCGGCAGCGGTAATCATGTCAGCAACCAGCTTAGCGGTAATCGGCGAACGTGCAGCGCGTGGACGACGATCCTGACGGGCATAGCCGTAATAAGGAATAACCGCCGTAATGCGCTCAGCGGATGCGCGCTTGCAGGCATCGGCCATAATCAGCAGTTCCATCAGATTGTCATTAACCGGCGGGCAGGTCGACTGAATGAGGTAAACCTCACGACCGCGGATATTCTCGAGAATCTCGACGGCAATTTCACCGTCACTAAAGGTGCCTACCGATGCTTTCCCCAGAGGCAACTGCAGATGCCGGGCTATTTTCTGCGCCAGCTGAGGGTTTGAGTTACCCGTCAACAACATCATGTTGCCGGTATCCACATCTCTGTCAGTGCGAATTTGTACCATGTCTTCTCTGACTCCCGGCAGATTGAAATTGGCTGGGGCGGCAGGGATCGAACCTGCGAATCACGGGATCAAAACCCGTTGCCTTACCACTTGGCTACGCCCCAATAGATCTGTATTGACTTAATTTTCCGGCCCCGAAGGTGAGTGAGTAGCACTCAGATACGCCAGCAGGGCGGTATTGTGAAGGCGGCGGCGCAGACCTGTCAAACGAGATTGGCAATAGCTTGAAACCGGTCACAGAAACCCTAGCATTAGAGTGCAGCATTTACTCGATCAAAAACCACTTATCGACAATGACCCGCAAACGCACAGCATCGCTTTCTACCTGCAGCTTAGCTGGCAGCACGTAGCCATTTACCACGGCAAACCGCTCATAGTTGACCTGCCAACCCGACTGCTGCACACGGAGCAAGGCGCCATCTGCGCCGAAATCCTGCGTATACGCTAAATCGGGATTAGGCATACCGAGCAGCCAATAACGAATACTAGCCGCCGGAAACGGCCAGCCAAGTTGCTCGGCCAAAAACTGTTCCGCTGCATCACTCCCGGTATAACGATGCTGAACGTCAAGATCAGCACCACTCACGACCACCTCATCCGGTACCCAGTGGATATTGATTGCACCAGAACCCAGCGGTCCAGCCAGGGAAATGTCAGTATCTTCGCCAGACTGCTGCCAGGTAATCTTTCCCTGTCCACTGCCTGCGGCCCGCTTTACCGCAATCCGTCCCTGCATTGTCCAGACATCGAGCTCCGCCAACTGCCGCATGCGCTCAGCATTGGCAACCTCTTCGAGAGTGGCGGTTTGTTGCAAAGAACTACAGGCAGAGAGCATCGCAAGCGCAAGAAACAGCGCAATAGGACGAATCAAGATTTGTACCTTTCAATGGTCTGTCTCAAAACCAAATGCTCCGGCGAGTTCTGTAGCGCCAGAACCCAAACAACGTTCGCTTCACCATTACGGCCAAGGCTCCACAACACCTCTCCCAAATGAGCCGCAATTTCGGGGTCACTATCCAGTGTGTAAGCACGCTCTAAATAGCCAAGGGCCTCTGCACTCTTGCCATAGCGATAGAGCACCCACCCCATACTATCTAGGAATGCTGGATTTTCGGGCTGCTCGGCCAATGCCTTCGCAACAAGTTTTCGCGCCTCGCGCAAATCCTGATTGCGATTGGCCAATGTATAGCCCAAAGAATTAAGCGCATTGGCATTATCAGGATCAAGCTTAACAATCTGCCGCAGCGCTGCTATCGCGCGGCCGGTATCGCCCATCAAATCTAACGAGGCAGCGCGGCCGAGCATTAAGTTGATGTTCTCAGGCTGATACTCAAGACTGCGGTTGTACGACTCATAGGCATCGGTGCTGCGCCAATAGCGCGCATAGAGACCGGCTTTAGCAACCCACAGATCAAAGCCCAACTGAGGAAACTGCGCATACACCTCATCAAGATGCGAAATGCCGGCATTCAGATCACCCACTTTCCCAAGAATATCGGCGATTGATATTTGTGCAGACACCAACAGCGGGCCCGAACGAACCTGCGAGTAATAGCGCAAGGCGTCGAGATACTGACGCGAGCCCTCAGACATTCCGGCAAGGTAGTAGTTGCTCTCATTGGTATAGAAGCCGGCAGATAGCAACTTGTTGAAGTCATCCCAGGCCACCAGCTGATTGTCCTCGCTCATACTGATGATGGCGGAAAG
>Ga0209284_10005696_pt1 | contig 12655 bp, 34 predicted proteins | sample FRY03_FD_187211 | JGI IMG/M metagenome (GOLD analysis project Ga0209284, IMG submission 187211) | Freshwater microbial communities from Lake Fryxell liftoff mats and glacier meltwater in Antarctica - FRY-03 (SPAdes) (version 2) | ecosystem: Environmental > Aquatic > Freshwater > Ice > Glacier... | reverse complement strand
CCACTGAGTGTAGGTCAAGCTTTCGTATGTAGTCATGAAATCCTACTTTCTATTACCTCTATTATCTCAAAGATGTGTTAGCTTGTCAATACTAAAAATGAAAGTCTACAGGTACAATGTACCACGCTTTGTCACCGTTGTCAATACTCTTTTGCATGGGTTGCATACTGGTGCTGTCGTTATGCATGTCATAGAAGTATGAATTGAAGTCCCAAAGTCCACCAGCCATGTCATAAAGCTTCTTGATAGCATAGAGGTCAGACATTATCTTGTAGTCAGGGTCACCAGATGTTGAATGCTTCAGAGAGTCAAGTAGAGCCTTGTAGTCAATCTTCTCTGCACTAACTAGATACTCAGACATCTCTGTACTGCGATTAGTCATAGACTGAGTCAGCCTCTCCACAAACTCTGGGGTATCTTGCTTTACAACATCATCCATGTAGCTATCGTTGTAAGGGTCCTCACTACTCGAGAACCGTCCACCACCAGTAACAAACCAATCAAACCATGTATTATTGTCGGAGTAGGGGTCATCCCCTAGCTTTGCTTCTAGTCCCTCTTGTACAGAACGAAAGGCATGCTCGGAGTCGTCTGCTTGAATAGCTATGTTTTGAAGTACGTGCAAGGGGTTCCTATCTGTTGGGGGTTATGTGTCAAGTATGACATAGGCAGCGGCCATTGTCAAGTCTTTTTAGAAAATAGAGTAAGCGGAGAGGCTGAGAGATAAGACAAATCTCTGGGTACTCATCCAGGCAGTCTCTCCAAAGAAGTACTTAGTCTTCTTAGCACGAGTAACAGTCTTGTAGTAATCATAAAAATTACTAGCCTCATAGACTGAGATGTCCTCGTTATGAAAGATCCTGTCCCATGATCCTACCTCAGATACCCGTGGCTTACGATCTGCGTATACCTTCTTATCCATTGAAATCCTACTTTCGTTTGCTTGTATTCTATCTTATCAGAGGGCTATGCGTTTGTCAAGTGTTTGTGAAACAGCTTTACAAAGTTGGGGAAGCTGTAGACGATATCCTGACAAGTAACAGTACCATTAACAAAATCAACAGACATAGGCTCGTAGCTTTCTTCTCCGTGCTCATAGCTAGAAATGCCATAGCCAGTTTCCTCCATTAGGCTATCTTTAATTAGATAACTAACTACCATACGCATTGCATATGAAGTATCAAACCACCTAGGCTCTGCATGATTAATAGCTGCAGCCAAATCATTTGCCTTGCTATCTCCACCCCAATGTGAATACAGCCATACGCTACCCTTGTAGTCTTTTAGTTCGAAGTTTGTTCTGCTACCCATAATTTCCTACTTTCGTTTATACCTTTATTATAACAGTGGGGTCTGACATTTTAGCTAAGCTCTGCTCTCCACTCACCAGTGAACTCCCCAGCTTCGATGTCATAAGGCTTACCCAAAGAGATAACCTCATAGGCTTTGTCATATGCTTCATCCTCTGATCCAGCCTCTACATCTACAATATGAGCAACTTTTTCATAAATACTTACGGTGTATTCCGCCATCAAAATCCTACTTTCTTTGATACTCTATTGTCTCAAACTTCCACGGTTTTGTCAAGCGCTTCTTAAAGTATTTTTTATGAAAAAGAGTTTATAGAATGATGAGCTCTGGATCTGGGGCCCCCCGAAGGGTCCTACTAGAGGAAATCGATCAGGTCGCCATCAAAGCCACCAGTCTCCAATTCCATGTTCAGCTCTTGGTAGGAGATCTCACCCTTCTCAGCCATTTCAAATAGCTCTACCACGTATTCATCTTCCATTGCGTGTCTCCTTCTGTTGGTTATCCAAAGTCTCTATGACTTCTTCCATTTCTGTTCTTCCAAGATTTCTTGGTATTGGTTGAGCGCCATGTAGTCCTTACCACACTTGGCAAGGTAGTGTTGGGTAGTGTCAATGCTACCACTCAGGTATTCAAACTCAATGTCCTCCCAAGTTATCTGGTCTACCTCATCATAGAGAGTATAGAGATGAGTAACCATGTAGTCTAGGAACTGGTCAAGATTAGCAAACGCTTTAGTCATGAACGTCAAGGTAGTCTCCCTACTCTGTCTTTTTCGAATTTTCATCTTGGGTTATACGTCTTTGAGCATTTCTGCTAGTTTATCTAGTTGCTCTTTGGTTAGACTATTCAACACGTCTTCGTTGATTATACTACCGTCTGTCCAAGCACTCATTTTGCATCCTCTAGCTTTCTTGCTTCGTGGTCATCTGATTTCCAAGTCCAACCTCTGGTTAGCTTGTCATACGCTTCTACTAGACAATGGTATTTGGAATGGTCTTCCTCTACCTTCTGAGCAATTAGTTCTGCAATCATTGCAGCCTGTTCCTTACTAAAAAAGTATCCTGTTTCTGACATTAGCTTCTCCCTAAGTGTAGTAGTTCTTCATCTGTTAGTTCCTCTAGCTTATCATTACCCTCAGACATTATACTCTTGCTCTCCTTCACACTTGTTACAGAATGGTGTGCAATCAAAAGCACCTTCGTGGTTGGGACATGGCTTTGTTGTTTTCATAGTTCCTATTGTAGGGGTAGGGGATGACATTTTAGGAACATGAACATAGGTTCCATCACCACATGCATAGTAATCGCTAGTCAATGTCGTCATTGTCATTGTCATCCTCACTCTCTACAGTTTCAATGGGTGGTAAGCGGAAGATCGTCTCCCATAGCCCTCCTGGAATTGGTTGCCAATTACTCATCTTCTTCATCCTCATCTTCTTCTTCTATCTCATCAACACTAATGTCATGAACACCATCATAGGTTATGTCATTGTCTAGTGTGTCTCCCCAAGAAGTCCAAGCAAGCTGTTCTGCTTCATCTTGAGAATCTGCTTCAACAACTCCAGAGAAGTCAATTCTCATTTCAACATTGTATCTAGGCACATCTCTCCTTTTGTTTGATAGTTACACTATAGCATTGGGGTCAGACATTTATTGTTTCAATGTTGATAGCGTTCAGTAAGTAATCAGAGTTACCAAATCCCATAGACATTATATCTTCCACTGTAGTCTCCCTGACGTAGTCTACCTGTTCCTCTGGGGTGAGATTGCCAAGAACCTCATCCCCATCCACAAGGTATTCAAAAACAATACTAGCTCTTATGACCTTACTCATTTTCCTCTATACCATCCTGAATCTATCTTGGTAAAGTGTGTAAGCTTAGTTGTCTTACTAGGAACGTGGACATATGTTCCGTCTTTCTTGGCCTTAGCTTTTGATACTGTTGCCATTATCTATACCTCCTACAGGTAGTGCCCATAGTTACTTCAGCCATTAGTCTTCCCATTCTGATAGGTCTTCTTGTCCCTTTAGTATAGCAACTGCATACGACATTTTATCTCTGTCCGCTAAGGTGTCAACAACACCCCACTGGTCTTCGGTAAGCTGGTCATAGGAAAAGGTAAGTAGCATACCACTACCATAGTTACCATCTTCTGAAATGTATGATTCTGGTCTTAGTGCATAGGTCATTGGGGGTCTCTCTTTCTTTGTATGTGTCTATTATACTTTGTATGTGTCTATTATACAAGGGGGGTCTGACATTTTACAAACTCCCACGAATTCTGGAACCGCCTCTTAATAAGGAATTTATAGCTAAAAGAATAAATAGTGAAATTCAAAAATCCGGGCCCAGGATCTGGGGGCCCCCGAATCTGATGAAAAAAAATGACTCCCCCCATTTCTGAGGAGAGCCATTCTTGTTTTGGAATACTAAGCCTTAGCGAGAACCAAGCTCATTAGGCGATTCTTCTCGGCATTTATCATTGGGTCAAAGCCAGAAGCAGAAGCCAAGATAGATTCGTTAGAACCACCCCTAGCTGTGCGATACCAGTCTAGCCTCTCGGTCATGGCGTTCAAAGCTCCCCAAGCCGTTCCACTAATCATAGCGGTTGTGTCGCTGTAGTAAATGGAGTTGATTAGGTCAATCTTAGTTCCATACTTCTTGAACGACCCCTTCTTGTCTTCGCCCTTCGGTGCAGGGTAGGCAAGAGCTACAAGTTCATCAAACTTAGCCTTAGAGATTTCAGTCTCAATCATGTTCTTAGCAAGAATGTCAAATTCATCCATGTAAGCATTAGCCAAGCCAAGTGCCTCTCTGGCTTGCTGAACCTTGCCAGAAGCTGTTGCTGTGTGACGAATCTTGAACGACTGCTTAGCCTTACCCCTAAGAGCAAAGTTTAGAGTGTTGGCACAAACAACTCGAACAGGAGTGATAGAAGCTTGAATGGCAACAGAACCATCGTGGCTCGTGTTGATTAGAAGATAAGTGTTGATTTTATCAGAGACACCGCTAGGGTCTAGGATAGTCTCACGCTCAAGAGCAAGAGAGCCAAACACTTGGCGACCGCCCTTGATAGAACCAGCGGTCTCCCATACTCCACCGCCGTCCAACATTAGGTCACCAAAGTCAAAAAGGTCTTCGTTCTGCAATGGAACATAACGCTCACCGACAACGCCCAAAACATCGTTCTGAGTTTTGTCAAAAGGGTTTGTTCGTGTTACAAAAGAAAAGCTCTTGTCACTTGCAAAGCCATCAGGAATTGCTACATCCTCCAAGCGGACATTCCAGTCTGAAAGGTGGGCTAGGTCTAGCATTTCCTTAGTGGTAACTTCTTCTTCAAAAACTGTGCCCAAGCCATGCCAAGCTGGCTGGCGGTGAGAGGCAAAAGTGGTCTGTCCGTTTACTGTTTCTAGTTCGTGTGCCATGCTATCTCCATCTGTTGGGGTTGTCTAATAGTCTAAGTATACAGGGGGGGGCTGACATTATCAAGGTCGTTCGTAAGATATTTATTCATTTTATATAACGGTTTGATAACAAGCGGGGCCCCGAGATCCAGGCAAAAAAGTAGCCCCCCTACCTTGCAGTAGGGGGACTTGTTGCTTGTCGTAGCAACCACCACGCCAATTAGCCAGAGTCTAGATAGCTAATTAGATTATTAGTGAGCAGTTTACCTAGACATACTCAGGTCATTTTCCCTAAACCTTTGCAGGTTTATAGGAACTCTAGGATTGCCCCATAGGTTGAGCCAGAAACTTCCTCTTGGTTAGTCATACGAAGAATTTTTAGGTTCTTCTCAAGTAAGGACTTTTGGTCTGACCAACTGTTGCCATAGTGTCTACCCTGGTTTGGCTTTTCTGGACTCTTTGGCTTGTCTGGGAAATTAGAGATTACAGAGCTATCAAACTGAATTTCAACTTTTTCGTTGTTGTAATTGCTTGGAAAAATTCGAACTGTGTCATCTTGGTTATAGCCAATCTTGCTAGGATTCTTACCAAGATAATCACGAACAAACTCAACCAGCTTAGCTTTGTAAATGTCCATGTCAATCTCGTGCTTCTCAACTAGAGAGGGGTATAGAGCTATGGACTCGTCAATCTCGGCAATCTTTGACTCAATACTTGAAATCAGTAGTGCTGTTGGAATCTTTACGGAAATGCTTCTAGCCATTTGAAATCCTACTTTCGTTTGGGGTTGTTATTACTTACTCATTATACAATAGGGGTATGACATTTTAGGGGGAAGATAGCGAAAGGATAATAACTCTATCTTCCCCCAAGTCTAATTAGATTACTTTACAGTAGTCCAACGAGGCTGTCCGTTTACATCTAGGCGAACACGACTTGTGCCGTTCTTGTTCTCCTTGATTTCGGTGATAACACCGACAACGCCAGACTTCTGAGTGGTGAACTGTGAGCCAACAGTTAGAGTTGCATTTGACATTTGCTTCCTTACCGCCCCAAAGGGACTGATTTGATTTTTACCAACGATTTGTTGATAGGTCTATTATCTCACGAAACACAGCACTTGTCAATAGCATTTGTGTAACAACTTGGTAACAACTTTTCCTATGGAATGTCCTGTAGTTGCTTGATGTATCTATTATGAGGCATTGAAGGCAAATTGTCTACTGTGAATACCTCCAAAGTTCCCATGATTTTTTTGTAGCTTTCATAAATAAGCTCTCTAAAGTGTTTGAGGATTGATCGTAAAATTCCGGGGCCCCGAAAAAAGTGGCCAGTTTCTCGTCATGGCCAGGACGTCAGTACCCCTACTGAAGCTTAGTTACTTCTATTTTCATGAATTCCAGTCGGCGCTGCATATCAATGATGTTTTCCTCTAGGCTAACTATCTTGTTACGCATGCTTAGCAATGCTGGGTGTTGGACCTCTGTCCAAATTGATATTACCCTATTCATGGGAACCTCTTTTCACTATCCAGATAATTGCTTGGGTTGTTCTGGGTGTTAGACCGTGCTTGTCAGCGATGATTCTCACTGCCTGGCTCATTGCGAGGTATTCAGTTTGATTAGGTCCAGACTTTACACTGCCCGAAGCTTTCATCATCCATACGTCAATTACAACTGCCTGCTGGTCACCCGCAATAGCCTTAGCGAATGCATTAGTCTTTAGACCTTTCAGAGCCTTGAATCCGTCAGTGAGGGAGCTCTCAGCCATACGGATGTTATTCTTTAGGCAAGTAACTTCCTGCCCTAGGGAAAAAGCTATAGCCCTAGCAACGTTCATTGACCAACGCTCTCGAGGTGAAAAGGATGAGACAACACTGGCTCCAACTTCAAGGGTAGCTCCAAGATTATTAGCAACCTTTTCAGCAATACGCTCAGCGTCAACATACCAAACAGCTGCTTGCTCAACTTGGCCTAGCGTAGCTTTATTTAGTAGTTCCTCATAGTTCTTGATGTAAGTCTCTAACATTTATTATCCTTTTCTGATTACTAATAACTATACCCTAGGGGTCAGACATTATAGAGAGGATCATGTTACACTTCTTCATTGAGTTATCTAATTGTGATCTGGGGCTCCCGGGGCAGCTAGGTCTAAATGTGCAACATCATGCCGATTATCTTGACATTTGAAAGGTTCAACGATAATTTTGCCCATATCGGCAATATCTTGCACATTTAGGGGGTGCCGCCCTTGAGTAATGACTTTGGCACAGCAATCGGTAACACTGTTCGCGGGCCCCCCGAAGGGTCATGCTATTCCTTTCCCCGCTGCTGCTTGGCTTCTTTGAAGGTCTCAGCTGCCTTTGCGAACTGGCTGACTCCAATCGCAAACATGATAGCGGGAACAAGAAACATGAGTAGTAGTATAATTACAATTTCCATTAGTTCTCCTCGTCTTCCATTTCGGATTCACACCATGCACCTAAGTAGTATGAACTAATAACATTCCTGGCAGAAACATCTGTGTTGCCTCTAAAGCTTACGCCCTGTGGCAACGGTATTAGTTTATCTAATTCATCTTCCCAATAAGCTTCAATAGCCGCAACTGCTGTAGGAATCATTTGATGCGGAATTGGAGGATAGCAATTACTACTAAAGTGAATACCTATCTGATTCTCTAGGCTCATGCCTTGCTCTTGCAATTCTATCGCTGTCAACATTCCCATTATTTTACCTCAACCCATTCCATTGCAACCCTCAAAAGGTTGTCATAGTCTCCAGACATACTAGCGGAGACATACTCGCTAAGTTCTGAGGCGGTTGCCCCAGACTTCTTTAGTGCAGACTTTACTGCTCCCATTATCGCAAAAGCGTTTCCGTCATTCCCAGATAGTTGAACTGCTACATCATACTTTGGCATTATACAACTTCCATTTCTTTTTGGTTTGCAACATCATAGATAGCTTTTTGACTAAACGTCTTGGCAAGCAATAGTGCATTGCTCAAGTCTGATACTCTAACTGTTTTGTCAATCCAAAGAAATCCTGTAGAGTCTGTCCACGCTCCAAAAGTTTCCCCCAACTCTATGGCGTCAAGAGTTGTTTCCTCTACTCCAACCCAATACCCTGACTTAGCGATAATAGGTATAAATCCTGCTTCAGTTTTCTGATAAGTTCCGTCTTTCAATTTGCCAACTTTCTTGCCGAGGGGTGTTGAACTCTAATAGCATAGCACCTGCCACAGACATTTATAGTTTTGTATCCGTATAAGTTTTCGTTACGGACTAGAAGATTACAGTCGGAACAATTATAAACTTTAGGCACAGTCGGACTCCGATTCTGATAGCCAAGTGTCTCCGTCAAACTCAACGTCATCGGAGTAAATAACTGAGGAAGATAAAAGCATTTTTGTATCCTTTCGATTATAAGATAATCCTACACTAGGGGTCTGACATTTTGTTCACTGGCATAGCAAACTAGGCATAGGTGTCGGGAATCAAAGTAATAGACTTGGGCATCGTACATAACGCGGTCGCAAGTGTCGCAGCTAGTCTTTCCCCAGAATAGTGTCTTAGCCATTATCCCTACTTTCCTTTATGGACTTTTCATTATCACTTTTGCGTGTTCCCTTGAATTTTGCGGGAGTCTTTACCAAGTGAGGGTTCTTCAGCATTTGGAAAAACAACGCTTGGCTTTCAAGCTTGCGCCTCGCTTCATTATTTCTATCTAACATACTCCGTATTCTATCACAGGGGTCAGACATTTTGTGTACAAACTCCACGATTTTTCCCACGATTTCATAAATACCTTCTTAAATAGGTATTGTGATCTAGGGGGGAATGCCCCTGGCAGTCGGGGCCCCCGCCATGCCCCCAACGGAATAGAAAGGATAAAAATCATTCCGTTAGGGGCATAGAGTCTAGTCGCTTGGATTAGGGTTTTCAGCCCTAGACTAGAAAATTAAAAAGGCGGAATAAAACTTTCTCGCTTAGTGGAGAAATACTTACGCTTAGCAAAGCCAAGTGTAACCAATACAGCTACAGTAACCAAAATCAAATCAACTAGCAGGTTGAATCCGTTATAAAAAATCATCAGATACCTTCTTTCGTTACGAATAGTCTATCAGGATTATCTGATAACATCAAGTCTATTTTGAAAATAAGTTGTTCGAGTTCTTCTGTAGTCATCTGCTTAGTCATTATCTCTCTCGTATTCTGAAAAGGAAATTCTGTATGCTGTTGCGTCCATAGTCTTTAGCACCTCTGAGGCATAGAATGTAAAAGCTCCAATTTGATAAGGTGGGAAAAGCTCGTCTAGAAATTCGTCAAAATCTTCTTTAGACATAGTCCTCAAACTCCTCTGGGAAATCTTCCCCTAAATAAACTTTTGCTTCTGGTAGTGGCATTAGCCCTTTGTAGTCGTTGCAATCAAAACATACAAAGTCGTTCACGATGTTTAGACAAAACACGCAAACCGATTCAACCATTTTCACGAATCGTTTCTTTTACAATTTCAAGGATTCTCTGAGCGTCTGCTTCTGAAACGCTGGCAATAAGGTAGCCAGTCATTTTGGCATAAGCGGTGGAAAAGCCAAATTTATCTTTTAGCAATTTCAAGCTGGCTTCTGCGAGGTCATAACCTTTGGCGTTGTATGGCATTTATTTATCCTTTTCTGTTTGTAATTTTATCTTAGCATAGGGGTGTGACATTTTAGGCAACGCTGCCTGCAAGAAGAAAGTCTAGGAACTCTTCCCTAGCCAAAGCGTTTTTCTTATCCCATAGCTCGTTGTGAACTGCTAGGGTGTGGCTAGTCCTCCACGCCTTAGCGTCGAGGTAGTAAGAGGTGCTTAGTTCCTGAGAGAATCCACAGCCCTTGCAGGTGGTCTTGCGATACATTTTTGTCATTGGCTATCCTTTGCGTTATAGGTATAACCTATCAGAGATTAGCCAGGATGTCAAGCTTATTTGGTAACAGTTTGATAACGGTTTTTGCGGGGCCCCGAGATTCCATTTCTGGAATACCTTCTGCTACATTTTGCCAGAGCAGACAACTGGAGCGGTATACGAGTTGACACCGCATTCCTCACAGCGTATACAGTCATCATCTAGAAAGTTACTGAAGTAGTGTCTCACAGGCAGCCTACATTCACAGTAAACTCTGCAACGCTAATGGCGCACTCTAGGCATAGGGCGTTCACGCTATCATCTATTAGTAGCACCGCTTCGGTTGCTTTGGCAACTTTACAAAATCCACAATTCATTCTTATCCTTTTAGTTAGAGAGACTTATTCGCTAGGCTCATCCGAACAGTTGTTCGGCTTATTTGCTAGGCTCATTCTCTATCTTTATTTATACCTTTATTATAGCAAGGGGGTCTGACATTTTAGGTGCTAATCAGGAACGATTCAAACACTGTTATCAAACTGTTATCCATGCCTGTTGGGTCAGGGGAATACATTTGGCATGCCTACTCCAGAACTTAGTAGCATCCCATACCTGAACACCAACCATGCATAGGGTGCATGCATGAGTAGGGGCAAACCTAAACATGTTGTTGATTCGCTTACCCCTTTGACGATAGGTGATAGTGACACCTGGTATTTCTCTAGGTATCATTATGCCGATACCTCATAGTCTTCTAGCGATAGCCCGAGGTATGCAATAGCATCCCTGATAGGCATAACGCCATCATACTCATTACAGTTGTAGCATGAGAGATTATCCGAATCCATCATGTCCTCGCAGTAAACGCACATTGAATCAAAAATCATTAGCTTATCCTTTTCTTGTTGTATGTTTATCTTAGCACTAGGGTCAGACAGTTTAGAATGTCTTGCTAAGCTGCAAGTCTATCCACCTAAGCCAAGCTGCACCTACTGGCTTATTACCAGACTTGATGCCCGCTAGGACTGTTGAGTAAAACATTTTTTCTTCTTTATTCATTCTTGATTTCTTCATAGTTACACCTTATCATAGGGGTCTGACATTTTAGGGACATTCGAGGGGTGTTTTGCCATGTGTTATGAAACCGTTATATTCGAACAACTGTTCGATGCGGGGCCCGCCAAAAGATGTGCGACACAAGATCGACACACCTTTGTTGTTACTTATTTTTAGAGGGGTATGCTGCTGCTAAGTAAGCAAAAGCAAAGAAGGCAACTAAGCCAATGGTATCTATTACTCGCTGACTCATTAGGATACGCTCCAGCCTTTGATTAGACCATTCTCGAACTGCTCTTGGTAGAAGGATAGCACTGCCTTGCGGTGCTCAGGGTCATAGCTAGGGGTGATGGTTGTCATGTCGTTTAGAATTACTGTTACTGTCATTTTCTTATCCTTTATTTGTATAGCTAAAGACTATCAGTTTAGGCAGACATTGTCAAGCTTATTTGGTAACAGTTTGGTAACGAGATGGGGCCCCCCGCCCATTGATCAATGTCAAGTCGACACGCCGTGTTTTACAAATTAGTTTCTTTCCATTTTGCCAAGCGGTATGCCTGAACCATTAGCCAAGTGATGCCACCAATCATTGACAAAATTAGTATCCAAGAGCGGAGAGTATCCATTAGTTATTATCCTTTACTAGTTGTTGTTCTAATTCTACTATGGAAGCAATAGCGTTGTCAAATTCATCCCAAGTTTCAAATGTAAGTGTTATCATTCTGCTACCATCCTCTCGTTGAGCCAAGAGCGTTAGCCATTACCATTAGCCCGTTGATGTATTTCATTTCTTTATCGCTAGGGCTATCACCTACTGATAAAAGCATTGTCTCAATTTCAACCTCTATGTCTGAAAGTGAGAGGGTATCTAATTCTTTGAACCTGTTCATTATTATCCTTTACTGTTTATACTATTATACTAACACGAGGGTCAGACACTTTAGATAGTGTCGTTACCAGTTACCATTAGAATGGTGTAGCCCATCCCCTCAAGCTTAGCGATAGCGTTATCAACATTATCCGCTCTTGCACTAAAGCTAACCATTGAGTCATTTTCTTTGCTAACAAAAATCTTCTTCATTTCTTTATCCTTTATCTTTCTTTGTATAGTTACAGTCTATACCCTACAGTTGAAAAGTCAAGCCGACACGCCGTGTATTATGTAACAGTTTGGTAACGAGATGGGGCCCCCCGCCCATTGATCAATGTCAAGTCGACACGCCGATAAATGGAAAAAAAATACCCCTATTGTTCTGGGGTATTCATTTCGGTTACGACACTAGCAATTCCAGCTATAGCGTTGTCATACTCTTCCCAAGTATCAAAAGTAAGCGTTATCATTATATTACCAACCTCTCGTTGAACCTAAGGCGTTAGCCATTACCATTAGCCCGTTGATGTATTTGATTTCACTATCGCTAGGGGTATCACCCACAATAGATAGTAGTGTTTCTATCTCTACCTCAAGGTCTGATAGCGACAAGTTATCTAATTCTTTGAACCTTTTCATTTTGTATCCTTTACTGTTTATACTATTACTATAGTGCTAGGGTCAGACATTTTAGGGGTATATGGTAGTGTCGTTACCAACTTGTTATAAATACAAAAATAAGGTAAATCAAGAGACTGGCTAATAAGAGTGAGAGAAGACGTTCCATTACTACATTATAAGGGGTAGGGGTGGATAAGTCAAGAACTAAAAACTTCTATATTTACTGGCGTACGGGTGCCCTAAGATCTTTTATATTTAGGGGCGTACGGGTGCCTAGGGATCCCTTCTAAACAAATACCCCTACGGGTGCAAAAGAAAACAATCTATTACACTTGACAAGAACCAAAATGTATGCTAAGACTTATCAGGTACGTGCGCACTATTAATTGTTTGTTTATTTGTATGAGCGTGTATCGTACATAACTATAAAATATTCCAATTCTCTAAAATATTATTTCTGAATATCTATTCAGATTTCTGAATATTTATGGTATAATGAGAGCATGAAA
>Ga0209284_10005689_pt1 | contig 12673 bp, 12 predicted proteins | sample FRY03_FD_187211 | JGI IMG/M metagenome (GOLD analysis project Ga0209284, IMG submission 187211) | Freshwater microbial communities from Lake Fryxell liftoff mats and glacier meltwater in Antarctica - FRY-03 (SPAdes) (version 2) | ecosystem: Environmental > Aquatic > Freshwater > Ice > Glacier... | reverse complement strand
CAGCAGTTCCACAATTTTCTTTATTTCGATAATCTTCGTATAATAACTCAGCATTTTCATAGACCATTTCAGCGATATTTCCGGACATATTATATAAACCAAATGTTGTAGGATTATATGCCCTAGTTACAGTTATAAAATCTACAAGGTTATCAATTTGAATAACATTTTTATTTAAGCTATTGCAGTCTTTTTCGACGCTATAATTTGCTTGAAACAACCCATTTATAGTAAGTAAATTATCACCCCACGGATATACTTGATTATCTTTTCCGTTCGATGCAGCATAACACCATTCAGCTCTTGAAGGGAGGCGAATTAAATTTGAAGCGCGTTTTTCATCCTTATTACCATACTCTTTTTTAAATTCTTCTTGAAGCCAACTACAATATAATTCGGAACCTGCTCTTGTGATATTACAAACTGGATAGTTATTGTAAGCAAAATGACTTGAATAATGTTGGTTCATAGGAAACAAACCAAGTCCATAAAATTCAGTCCATTTTTCAGAATCAACTTTTGCTGTTTCATAATCTTCATATCTTTTTTGAAGAATCAAATCATTTAAAAATGTTCGGTATTCTAAATTAGACACTTCGGTAGCTTGCATATAGAATGAATGGAAAGAAACGTTCTTCCCTTTCAATAACATTGTTCCACTTGGCATATAAACATAATCTTCTGACTTTAGTTTAGCAAGTGCTTTCAACATTTTCTTTTTTTGCTTATCGTTTTCTTTAATTTGTTCTTTGTTTAAAACAGGGTAAAGATTACCTCCAATTGATTCTGATTTAACCAATAAATCGTTTGGATGTAGCGGGTGATAAATTAAATTTACTGGCTTAAATTTTAATCTTTTAGAATTTGAAATAGTTGTAACATTTTCCGTTGAATCTTCCTGATTTAATTCAGCTTTTGCAAAATCTTCAGCTTCGTTTTCTTTTTGTTGCTCTACTAATTTCCTTTCAGTTAAGGCTGAACTAACTTCTTTATTAATTATTTTTTCTTGAATGTTAATTGTTTCGATATTCGCTGTTGTTCCTGTTCCGAAATAAAATACGGCAACTAAGGATAAAATAGATGTTATCATAATGACACAGTTTTTAAACGTTAATAATTGTTTTATCCAATTCCCTTTAGAATCATTAAGAGAAGTTACAAGCTTTTCTTTTGTTGCTTCAAAGCTAAGTTGAGGTTGCTCTTCTCTTGCTTTTTGAAAAAGTTGGTTTAATTTTTCTTGACTATCCATTTGTGACCTCCTTTTCTTTAATGATTTCATTGTCTTCCAAAATAAGAAGTAATTTTTTCCTTCCTCTTTTCAGTCTTTGTTTCACAGCTGATTCAGAACTTTGATGCAATTCAGCAATTTCTTTGATGCTAAATCCTGAAATTTCAAAAAGGATAATACTTTCCCTTTGCTCTTCATTCAACTGATTCAATGCTTCGTATAAAAAATGTAATTCAGCACTTAAAGTTGTTTGATCATTCATATCTGGAACTCCTAAACTTTGTCCGTCAAAAGTTAAACGTTCTTCTTTTATCTTCTTGGTGTGGTTGGATAAAACTCTAATAGCAATTCCGAATAAAAAAGATAAAAAAGCTTTCTTCGATTTTAAAGTATCAAGTTTCTCAAAAGCGATAATTAAACTATCGTTTATCAAATCTGAATACTCCATTACACTCGTTCGACCATACAACTTTGCTCTGCAGAAGCGTTCGAACCTATCATGAATCGGCTCGTAAAGTTGTAAAAATCGTTCTTGCTTTTCTTTCATTTAAAATTCGTTGCTATTAGGTAAGTGTCTTAAGTTTTAAAAAAGTTACATGGATGTAAAAATAAATAATAATCAGTGACTGCTCGGAAATAGGGTTTGTTTTATTTTGATATGCTATAAGAATTTTAATTATTACAACTACTGTGATAAATATTGAACGAATCAAAGGTAAATCCCGATATTTCGAATTCAATTTTAATGTCATCGTATTTAGTTAATAGGCCAAAACACGTAACATATATACCAACCTTTTTTTACCATTTAGGAATTAAGAAATTATACTGTTATTTAAGATTGCCCTTGTCAATTATTAAGAAACATTAAGTTGAACCGACTTAATACTATTTCGGCATTATACTAACTGTTTTTTAGACTATTAATTATAGTTGGTATTACTTAGTGTCTGGAAGGAAACCCAACTAGACGATCTACTTCTCCCATACAAAATAGATTTATCGCTGTTTAAAAGCATTTAAAACAAAGAATTAATAGACCATATTAACCGTATAGGGGAAAATTTTTACACTAAATAATTTATACTTTTTATTTAAACGTTAAAAATCATATCTTTATATGAAAAATAAACACGTTTGTCTTTAAAATGGTCACTCCTACTTATATAGAAAAGTTATTGCTAATCGATGAACAAGACATCGGCTCTGTGATTTATCGATTGTATGAGGGAAGGATTTTTCATGCAATTATCAAAAAAGGAGAAAAGATTACCTTAGAAATGACTAAAAAGGGATCTGATTTTTTAAACCGTAATGGAGGTGGTCGCTTTTATAACATCTACGAATTTGAATCTTTCGCTGAAATGGATCCAGAAGTTAGAGAATGGAGCGCTAACACTTCAGGCAATCATTACACTTATGTTGATGCGATTGTTATAAGTAATTTCGCTCAAAAATTAGTAGCTGATTTTTATTTAAAATTCAATAAACCACCAATGCCAACTAAAATCTTTAAATCTAAAGAAAAAGCATTGGAATGGATACTTGAAAAAAATGTGAATTTTAATAGACATTAGACCGTTGCACTTATAGACATTAGACCTCCGTCAGCTGACGGATCATAGACTTTAGATTGCAAATTGGCAAATACTCCGTGTAACTCTGTGAAATCAACTCCGTGGAACTCTGTGGTGAAAAGAAATAATGTTGAATGGTGGATGATTAACTCTTAATTCTTAATTTTATACTATGCAATTTAAAGATGTAATCGGACAAGAAGAGTTAAAGGCTCACCTCATTCAAGAAATAGTGAATGAAAAAGTGAGTCATGCCCAACTATTTCTTGGGAAACCAGGTTTTGGTAGTTTACCTATTGCTCTTGCCTTTATTCAATATTTATTTTGCGAAAACAAACAACAAAAAGATAGCTGTGGTGTCTGCTCATCCTGTAAAAAAGTAACAGAATTACAACATCCCGATTTACACTTTTCTTTTCCTGTTGTTCAAGCAATTGATAAAAAATCTAATTTCTTTCTTCCTCAATGGAGAGAACAAATCAAAAGTCAACCTTATTTTGACTTAAACGATTGGTTAAATAAAATTGATGAAAAAGGTCGAAAACCGATTATTGGAACAGATGAAAGTCAAGAAATAATTAAAAAATTAAGTCTTAAGTCATACGAAGGAGGTTACAAAGTGATGATGATTTGGATGGCTGAAGAAATGAATCCTCAATGTTCTAATAAATTATTGAAGATTTTAGAAGAGCCGCCTGCTAAAACATTATTTCTATTGATTTGTGACTCACAAGAATACATTTTACAAACGATACTTTCTAGAACTCAAATTGTAAAAATACCTCGCTTAAGGGTCGATGAAATTAGTGACTTTTTAAGAAAAAAACATCTACTATCTAACGAAGCTTCAAACAGTATTGCTTCAAGATCAGATGGAGATTTCATTGAAACACTTGATGTTTTAAGTCAAAGTCATGAACAAGATGAAAACAGAGATTTGTTTATTCAACTTATGCGTGTGTGCTATAAAAAAAGTGTGCTAGAAATGATGGATTGGGCAGAAAAAGTAGCGGTTTTATCAAAAGAAAAACAGAAAATATTTTTACGCTATGCCATTCACATGTTTCGACAAAGTATCATCAAAAACTATACTGAAGATCAATTAACAAGAGTTTCGGATGAAGAAGCACTCTTTTTAAAAAATTTCTCTAAATTCATAACAGGAAATAATATTTTAGATTTTTCTCAAACTTTTAATGAGGCTCATTATCATGTTGAAAGAAATGCAAACTCAAAAATTCTTTTTACAAATATCTGTTTTAAAGTAATGCGATACATTCACGTTGCTTAACAACTAAACTTTTAAATATGAAATTAACACAAAATTACATTCAAGAAAACAAACAAAAATTCTTAGATGAATTAATTGAATTATTGAAAATTCCTTCTATTTCTGCTGATGCTTCTTACTCTAAAGAAGTGCATTTAACTGCTGATGAAGTGGCTAAACAATTAAAAAGTGCTGGTGCTGATAAGGTTGAGATTTGTCAAACAGCTGGATACCCAATTGTTTATGCAGAAAAAATTATCAACCCAACCTTACCAACTGTATTGGTTTATGGGCACTATGATGTTCAACCAGCAGATCCAATAGAATTATGGACAAATCCTGCTTTTGAACCAATCATTAAAAAAACTGAAATCCATCCCGAAGGTGCCATTTTTGCTAGAGGTGCATGCGATGATAAAGGTCAAATGTTTATGCACGTAAAAGCATTTGAAGCGATGATGAAAACCAACGAACTACCTTGCAATGTGAAATTCATGATTGAAGGTGAGGAAGAAGTTGGAAGTCGTAATTTAGGACTTTTTGTTAAAGAAAATATAGAAAAATTGAAGGCTGATATCATCTTAGTTTCAGATACTGGAATGTTATCAAACGATAATCCATCAATCACAACTGGACTGAGAGGATTAAGCTATGTTGAAGTTGAAGTAACTGGACCGAATAGAGATTTACATTCTGGATTATATGGTGGGTGTGTTGCAAATCCTATCAATATTTTAGCTAAAATGATTGCTTCGTTGCATGACGAGGATAATCGTATTACTGTTGATGGCTTTTATGACAATGTAGTCGATTTAACAGCTGATGAAAGAACTGAAATGGCAAAAGCTCCTTTTAGTCAAGAAGCATATAACAAAGCATTAAATTTAAACTCTGAATACGGAGAAGCTGGCTATACAACTATGGAAAGAGGTTCTATTCGCCCAACACTAGACGTAAACGGAATTTGGGGAGGTTACATTGGTGAAGGAGCAAAAACAGTTATAGCTTCTAAAGCTTTTGCTAAAATATCGATGCGATTAGTTCCTAACCAAGGTCCAGATGAAATTACTGAAAAATTTGTAAAACATTTTAATGCAATAGCACCAAAAGGAGTAACGGTAAAAGTAACTCCTCACCATGGAGGGGAACCAGCTGTAACACCTATTGACTCTATTGGATACGAGGCAGCAAGTATTGCTTATGAAACAACATTCAATAAAAAACCAATTCCTGTAAGAAGTGGTGGAAGTATTCCAATTATTGCCATGTTTGAAAAAGTATTAGGACTGAAAACTGTAATGATGGGATTTGGGTTGGATAGTGATGCTATTCACTCGCCTAATGAGCATTATGGATTGTTTAATTTCTACAAAGGAATTGAAACAATACCTCATTTCTATAAAAACTTCACAGAATTATCTAAAAATTAATTATAATGGTCGCTAGAAATAGCGACCTTTTACTTCCTTTTATTATGAAATTACTCGTTGGTTTTATTGCTTTTATATTCCTGTTTTCATCCTGTGAAACTGCTAAAGAAATAGATATTGTAAAGTTTGAAGATGTCCGAATCAAAAAAATTGAAGGCAAAGAACTAGATCTCGAAGTTGACCTCAGCATAAATAATCTTAATTTTTATGGCGTTAAGCTAAAAGAAATAAAGGGAGAGCTTTTTGTGCAAAATAAACTTATTGGAAACATTGTTTTAAATGACAAAGTGAAAATAAAGCGTAAATCAACCAATCGTTATGCCATTCCGTTTCACATTCATTTAGAAGAAGGAGTTTTAATAAGATTTGTACAGTTTTCCTTACAAAAGCATGTTGATATCCAGCTAAAAGGATTCGCAAAAGGTACTGTTTACGCAATTCCAAGAAAAGAAATCTTTGAATTTAACAAAGCGATAGATGGGCGTTTTTTCAATATCAAAAATATTTTAGGCAAGTAATGAACACCTTCGATTTTCCTCTACTGTCCGATGAAAAATTAAGTTTAGCATTCAAAACAATCAAACTGAATACATTTCAATCTGCCGCCTACTATTTGAGAAGTTCTACATCAATAGATAACTTTTTAAATTTGGTTGTAGATGATTCATCTCAAAGCATGACGAAAACGTCAAAAACACATGCAGTTCTAGCTACGCTAGCAGTTGAAAATCAGATTGATGAAGTTGAACTAATGATGGGTATTTTTTTAATTGACGAATTAACCTTTCCAGAGTTAAAAAATTATTTCAGTGATAAAAATTACAAAACCATTGCCTTAACAACATCTTATCTTAATATTAATGGAAACAGATTCGACTTCTCAACAGATGCTTCAATTTTAGATAGGATAGCCAATAAAATCGTCAGAGAACAACGGATGGATCCACATCAATCAAAAGAATGGAAAGAAAAAATATATGAAGATTATATTCAAAAATGGTTGAAAAGAAATCCGACAATTGCTTATTCCTTAGCGCAGATTTTAAACGATGAAAAAAACATAATTGAACTACTTTACAACAGATAAGACAATCAATTATGATTTTGGGTATCAAAATCATCCTTAATCACTTAACATCAAGAGAAAGAGTACTCCTTACTAAAGAAGACAATCTTACAAGCAAGCTCTTTGCTGTTTTAGAGAAAAAGATGTTAAAAACAACTATTAGACTGAAAAACACGTAAAAATTTACTTTACACACTTTTTTAGTACAGTATCATTTTTTTTATATCTATATTTGGCTAACAATCTAATGATTTGAAAGAATTAAAATTATCATACTATTCTAAAGTAATTACTGAAAAAACCTTCTGTAAAGCTTTTTACTTATTAGTCATCCTTGTCTTATCAAGCTGCTCTTTAACAGAAGGATGGAGCGTTTTAAAAAGCGAAGACTTAACGAATGTTTGGACCTTATCTGATGTTAAAACTATCGGGGAGAAAATGGATGAAAATTCGCTCTTAGAAGAAGCGATGAACAATGAACAAGCTGAAACAGGATATAAGATTAGTTTTTTTAATGATCACAAAGGTTTTCAAATTAGAAATGGCGTTTACAAATCTTTTGAATGGCAATTTACAGAAGAAGAAATTACCTTGAAATTTAATAATCATTCGGAAAAAATAAAGGTGCTAGACTATTTGAAAAAGGATGCTAGAACAACTTTACTGCTTGACTTTAAAGAAAAAGGGGATTACGAATTTGTTAAAACAGATGAAATGTTATCGGATATTAAAAATGATCCTTTTTATCCAGAAAACAATGAATGGAGAGTTAAGCCAAAACATTTAGAGTCAAACAAAGAGCTACACAATAGAGTGAAAAATTACATCAAGCATAACGCATTGATTTTAAAAGCAGCAAAAGAAAGAGCTTCAAATGTAATTTCGTTTGAACACTCTCAAGGTATTGTTAAAATTTACAGAAGTGCTATTGGAATTATTGATGAAGATGAAATAGCTGAAGAATGGTATTCCTATTTTTATAATGATAAACAAGCTATTGAAGCATATTACATTTACGATGAATTCTTATCTGCCAATAAATATAGAGGAGCAACCACAGGGGAATGGGTGATTGATGATTATAAAATATTATTAAGTATCTATAAAGATATGGAGTTAGCTAAATTATAGGTGTGTCTTCTTCTGTAAGAAACGCTCTTTTTTTACCATTAAGATTCTGTGTTATTTTCCAAAGAAAAATATTTATTTTTTATACCCTTACTCTAAATCACACAAAAGCTAGCTTGTAAGAGGGTCTTCTTTTATAAGAAGCTCTTTTTTCACCATTAAGTAATTAAGGATAAGCATGGTACAATTAATTAAGATTGACTTTATCAATTTTTAAGAAAATTAATACCGATAGCTATCGGTAGGACTTAATATTCTAAATCAAATAATAACGATTATGTATTCAATAAGGACTTTATTTCATCAGCCCTTTTTAATACTATATCGGCATTATACCTATTCACTTTGGGTTAAAATATAAATATGTTGGATATAAAATGCCTTTATACAAAGAACGTCCTTAATCATGTTAATGGTAAAAGAAACTATTCCGAAATCTCATCATCAAGTTCTAGTTATACCTAGCACATCAAAATAATATTTGCCACAAATTTTAGAACAGATTTAAAATCACATCAAAATCTTAAATTATTGATAGTTAAATTGATAATATATAAAGAAAGTAGAAATATTAATTTTCAACAAAAAATAGTAACTGAACTTTATCCACATAAAATGAATATGATTCCTTAAAATCAATTAAATGATAAAGACAAGAAAAATTTCTATTCAGAACGATAAAGTTATTGTTTTAATCTCCATAAATTTTAACGTGAGCCGAACTAAGCTTTAGCTTGAACTTTTAAAGGTTTAACAGACTTAATCGACTTCGCCATTAATTCAATAATTAAACGCTCTGAGCCCTCATCTCTACTTTTGAACACATAAGTAACACCATCAATTACTTTCTCAGCGTAAACATGGTAAGACTTATGAGGAACACCTACAGAATTTGCTGCTTTATTAATTCCTTTTGGCATTAACTCTTGCTCATACATTATGAAATTCTTTTCGTCTACAAGGTATTTTATTTTGTAAAAATCTAATTCCTTCAGCTCTTTTTTACGGGTAACAACCATATCTGTATAATCTCCCCAATCATCAATCAATAATTGAAAGTTTGACCCTACAAATAACTCCCATTTAAAATCGTCTGTAGTATGTATTACTTCTGGCTTTGTTGAAGCTCCAATATTTGCTGTTTCATCAGGAAGCATTACCAAAACAGGAATATCGAATGGTTTCAAGCTAAATCCTTGAAATTCATAATAATCCTCATTCAGTATCATTCCCTCATCCTTAGGAGTATCATCCGTTTTTTTATCGCTACATGAAACTAAACCTAAACTAGTAAAAATAAGCGCTGATAAAAAGAATAATTTGAAGCTCATAAATGTTGTTTTATCGTCATAAATCTTTAACAAAATAGTAATAATATGTTTAAGATTTGCATCACAAATATAAAACTATTTAGAGATACATTTGTATAATTAGATACAAAAAAAGTTAACAGTGAAAAATCAAATTGTTGATATTGATAATCACATAATAATCACACCCTTTAGTCCTAAAACAGGAAGTGTTTTAATGTTTTTTTCGTTAATACTTTCAGCTGGAAATATGAATTTTTTATCATACATCAGATCATTTACCCAAAAACTAACCCAAAACTCGTTTGCAATACCAAAAACCTCTTCCATAATTGGTTCAATTTTAGCAGCCTCATTCGGTAATAAAATTTCTAAACAGTGACGTAACATAGCCGTTTTAACTTTTTCACCAGTTAACGCGTTTTCACCATAACCTTTACTTGTTATAATAACACCTTCCATAATGTCATCTCTTAAATTCAAGAGATAAACGTTATAAACTGTTTCTTTGTCTTCGTTTAATTCTTGTACTACTGCTATCGCAACATTTTCAACTTTTGGGCCTTGTAATTCTTCGCGCATCTTATACCAAATATAGTTTAATAGTTTATAGGTGTTATTTTTTAATTCCTTTTACTACTTTATTTCCAAATGAAACTAATTCAAAAAAATCTTCAGGGTGACCTGCTTTGTATTCATCTTGAATTGAGTTGGTTTTATCATTAAACTCAATCGTTTTAGATCTTTTACCTCCAAGTCTAACTATAACTATATCTTGTTCAGGAATAGAAATTATATATTGACCTAAAATACCTCTGCAATAATAAATTGGCGAACCTGATCCTAGATACGTCCAAATATGTAATCCATAACGATAATTTTTCCCTCCATTATCAGTAGTCATTTCAGGATTTTTAAACATCTCTTCCATATAAGATTTTGAGATGATTTGTAGATTACCCCATGCCCCTTTATGTGAAATCAACTTTCCTAAGCGACCAAAATCTCTAGGTGAAGCATACATGCAACAAAATGCTTTTTCATCACCATCCTCTTTATCTAAACTCCAAAAAGCATCTTCTTCAGTACCTATTTTACTCCAAATTTTATCTTCAGCGTATTCATTTAGACCAACTCCTGTAGCAGTCTCAACAATGTAGCCTAACAATTGAGAATTTCCACTTTGATATTCAAATCGTTTCCCTGGCTCTTCAATAACTTCTTGGTCCATTACAAGGTTATAGAGATCCGTTCCATAATAAGATGCCGCATTGTCTGACAAAGGGTTTTTACCACTTTCTTCCCAGTCTAAACCTGATGACATCATTAACAAATGTCGAATTGTAATATGTTCTTTTCCGCTTTTATTAAAGGCAGGAAGATAGTCCCCTACTTTATCATCTAAACTTTTAATTTTATGTTCATCGAGTGCTATACCAACTAAAAGAGAAACAACTGTTTTAGCCGCCGAAAATGAATTAGACAAAGTCGAAGCTGTATGTCCATCCCAGTAACGCTCGTAAAGAATTTCATCGCCCTTAAAAACTAAAATCGCCTTTGTTTTTAGATGTTCAAAATATTTTTCTTGTGCAGGTGTAAGCTTTGTGGAATTGATTGCACTGCTGTTTTTCCAGACATTTGGCTCTTTAGATTTTTTGATACGCGAATTAGGGAATTTATCTAAATCATAAATCGTTGGACCCGTTTCTCCTGACAAGTAAGTAGAAGCAATTCCTTTGTATAAATAGTATTTACCTGTTACAATTATAAAAACATTAGCAATTATTAAAAAAATGACAATTGTCCAAATTAACCTCTTAAATAACTTCCCTATGAATCTCATGTGAATAGATTTTATTCATTAATATAAGAATAATCAAATTGTTTCGAAAGTTTTTCTTTTAACGCTGCGCTAACTTCCTCCATATCTAATTTTCTACCTAATTCTTTTTCCATCGAAGTAACCGCTTTATCATCAATACCACATGGAATAATATGGCTAAAATAAGATAAATCTGAATTAACGTTAAATCCAATTCCGTGCATCGTTACCCAACGAGAACTTTTCACTCCTAAAGCACATATTTTTCTAGCTCTTGAAGTATCACCTTCAATCCAAACACCAGTTAGACCATCAACTCTTCCGCTTTCAATACCATAATCTAACAAAGTGTCAATTACAGCTTGCTCTAGAAATCGCAAATATTTATGAATATCAGAGAAAAAGTAGTCTAAATCAAAAATAGGATAAGCAACTAATTGACCTGGACCATGATAAGTAATATCTCCACCTCGATTAATTTTATAGAAATTTGCATCATTTTCTGCTAAACCTTCGTCGTTTAGAAGTAAATTATCTTGACTTCCACTTTTCCCTAAGGTATAAACATGGGGATGTTCGCAAAACAAAAGATAATTTTGAGTAGATAAACCCTCTTCACCATTTCGGATTTTAATCTTATCTGCAATCGTTTTTTGAAATAAATCTTCTTGAATATCCCAAGCTTCTTTGTAATCAATTAATCCTAATTGTTTAAAAATAACTTCAGGCATATTTGAATATTATAATTTAGATAATTCGTTTTTCAAGAAATCAATTGCGCGAATATCAACAGGATCAACATTTTTCAATTCTGCAAGATATAATGAAGCCCAATCAATAACGTGAATAAAGTAAAATGATTTTTCAATTTGATTTTGACCTAAAGCTTTAATTACTTTTACATTTTTTGTCCAACGTTTTGCTTCTTCTATCGTTACTTCAAAACGTCTTTTATTTTGTGGAATTAAATCTTGAGAATCTAAAAACAAAGCCGCAAACTGATCTGTTCCTCCAGACCATCCAACTAATTCATTGTGATTCATTTCAGGAATTACATGTCCAATACACAACTCTTTTGAGTTTTCATTGAATTGTTGCTTGGCTCTAATAACAACTGCTTCATAATCAGAAGATGCATAATACACTCCAATTTTAGATTGTAAGAAAGCAGCTAGTTGATGCGCTTCTTCTTTTATAATTTCAATGTTTTTTTCAAGAACATCTTTAGAAGCAACTACTTGATCTAAAATAGATGAAGAAATTAAATCAAGATTAATAAGAAGATTAACAATGTGTACAATTGAAAAGGCAGTTGTAGTTCTTGGCGGATTACCACCAGGCAAAACTACGCAATCAAAATTATTCGTTTTACAAAATGCTTCTAATTTTCCTCCAGAGCAAATTCCAACAACATGTGCTCCTTGATTTTTTGCTTTTTCAGCAGAGTAAAGCGTCTCTTCAGTATTTCCTGAATAAGAACATGCTATTAACAATGTATTTTGATTAACAAATTTTGGAATATCATACTCTTGGTATAATAATACAGGAATATCTATTTCATTTTGAATCCATTTTGAAACAATTTTTGCTCCAATACCTGAACCTCCCATACCCACTAAAACAATATTTTCAATCTTATTTTCTGGTTTCGAAAAAGTTAACTTTTTAGCAGCATCAAAGGCTTGTAAAATGTTTTGAGGAAATGCAGCAATTAAATGTTCCATGTCTTAGCTTAAATTGTGGAATTGAATAATATTTTTAACACAAATATAAAATTATCTTATTACAATTAAGACTTAACACACTTAAATCTTAACAAATATTATTAGTTTACACTTAAAA
>Ga0209284_10005686_pt1 | contig 12679 bp, 10 predicted proteins | sample FRY03_FD_187211 | JGI IMG/M metagenome (GOLD analysis project Ga0209284, IMG submission 187211) | Freshwater microbial communities from Lake Fryxell liftoff mats and glacier meltwater in Antarctica - FRY-03 (SPAdes) (version 2) | ecosystem: Environmental > Aquatic > Freshwater > Ice > Glacier... | reverse complement strand
TGTTCCTGATGTTGGTACAACTGAAAGTGTAGTTGCATACGTACTATTGTTTAAAGAATATTCATAACCATTGAGAGCAGCAATTGCAATATTAGCCGTCAAATTTGATCCTGAAATAGTGAATGTTTGTGGTGCAGATGCAAATCCTGCACATTTTGAAAAAGCATTTAATGCGGAAACAACGTTTAAAGTTGGCATGGGCGGTGCTATTGAATAAATCCCATAATTAGCTGAATTAGCTGAAATTATTTCAAATTGACCATTCCCATTAAAATCCAAAATTTTAAAATGACCACTTACAGCTGAACCTTGAACGATAGTAACTGGCTGGCTAGTGTCAAAAACAATTGATCCCGAGGAAATGTTTTTATAAAACACGTAATTACTTAGCGCGCTGCTGTAAACAATTAAATCATCGTTACCATCGCCGTCAAAATCAGCGAGACTAAATCCTCTTGAAGGAATACTTGTTGTCTGAATTGTAAAAGAACCGCTACCATTATTGGTAAGAATTCTGACATCACCCCCAATATCTCCTGCTATTAAGTCAATATCCCCGTCAGAATCAAAGTCTCCTGAAGAGATAAAGGACGCGTTGAAGCCAAAATTAGAGGACGGAGACAAATTAATACGAGTTGGGCCTACCGTATTTGTAGTATTTAAAACAACAAAAAAACCAAAAGATCCTGAGACCGCATAGTCTTCGTACCCATCATTATTAAAATCGCCTGTTTCAATTTTTGAAACAGTATTACCGAGAGGTATGGTAGCACCAGGGGCTAAATTAACATATCCCATATCACTATACGTAGCCTGACCATCCCCTTCTGAAATAGCGCTATAATTAGTGCCTACAGATCTATTAATTACAAAAGATGAAATCCCTGAAAGCCAATATGCTCCAATAATATCTATTTTCCCATCCTTGTTTAAATCCCCAATTTCAGAATCGTATGCGGTGAATGCCCAAGAACTTGCAGGTGGTAGGACAACTTTAGGGCTGAAACTTATTGAAGGGTTTGAATTGTTTTGAAAAACCCAACCTCCCGAGTTTCCTCCACCCCGGCAAGTCATTAAATCTAACTTTCCGTCATTATTAAAGTCCCCAACTAAAGTGTTAGTAGAGCTTTGAACTCCTGCATCTAAGGTTATTATGGATCTTACAGGAGAAATAGCAGGTGTGTTGTTTGTTAAAATATATAATGACGATCCTATTGACGATGTAATTTCTAAGTTCGAATCACCATCGAAATCTGAAATAGAAAAATTTTGTTCTTTTGAAATATTTAAATTTCCTGTCATGGCAGTGTTAACCGTTGCAGCTGCTAGCATTGAGGTAAATACTGATGAAACTTGATTTCGAATAGAAAAATAATTAGCAGAAAAACATGATAAATTATTTGATACATTTACGAGCTGAAATCTACCTCTTGAATTAGATGTTGGAATTGTAATACGAAGCTCAGTTGATGTTGCGCTTGTAACTACCGCTTTTACCCCTCCAAAAAACACCACATTATCACCTGGAACAATATTAAAACCTGTTCCTGTAATTGTAACGGAAGAGCCAACTACTCCACTGGAGGGAGAAAAAGAAGTGATTGTGGGTGGTGCTTGTGCCCAAGATTTGGTGCTCAAACTTAATCCAATAGTGAGCAGAATAAAAAATAAAATTTGTTTAATGAAAGTTTTGTTAAAAATTATCATGTTATTATTTGTTTGGTTTATGATTAAATGTTTTGCAGAAATGATTTAAATAGTTTGCAGATACCCAACTTTAGGTTTGTAACTTGTATTTGTTGATGCGGTTGCAAAAGAGCCTGTTGCAAAGCAAACCCCAGCGTAGCCACCATTTTTGGTGTTGGCTCCAATAGTGTAAGCGCTGTTTGCACTACCACTGCCATAGCCTTCTTTGATTGCAAAAACAGCGTTTGCGCTTACAGTTGGTAAATTAAGCGCCACAGTATTATTGTTGCATATGATGGTTGATTGATTTACGGTGCCACTTTTTGTTGTAGCGTAGAAGATACCGCTTGCTTTACCAGCGGTATTAACGCCCAATATGATTGATGTTTGCAAAAAAACCGACCCAATTAAAAATGTAAATATCAAAACCAAGTTGACAATTATATACTTATAGGCAACTAACCCAACAAAATAGGTCTGTCGCTCTTGATTTTTTCCTTTTGGGGAAAGGCGTAAATCTGAGATTTGTAAGCAATGCCCAAAATTAACATACCAACTATTGATAATTTTAACAATTGAGCCAAAACTAAGTAGACAAAGTGAGATGAGTTTAATTTTCATCATATACATTCAAATCAAAATTACAACCAATAACAAACATGATTTATCCCTTACATAAGGGATACGAAAAAACCGTTTATAAACACCGGCAGGTTGTGCGCCCTTAACTGCCCCCAAACGGGCTCAAAGACCTTTGAAAATATAAAAGATACCCCCAAGATGACAAAAAAATGACTATAGTGTTGGTTTTACGAAGCTTTTGGGTTTTTTTTTGATTGACTATTTGCCACAATTAGGGATAAAAACAGGTTTATGTACTTTTTAGGTTTGGCGGTCATTGCGTTTTTTACATCTGATACGGAACTAGTTGGGCTGTTTCTTCTTCTCTTATATTATATTAAGGCTAAAAGCAAAATGCTAGTCTGCTTCCTGGCAGGCACAAAGCTTAAAGCTAAAAACCTATATAACAGAATATTAACTAAATTATTTGTGAAATTAATTAATGGACGCTATATAAGTTCAAGAGGGGGTTAATTTTTGTGTTGACTTTGCGTTATTTGCCATGCTGTTTGGTACAGCGTTCATTAACTAATTACCGTTTTATAGAACAATAACAGCCCAAATACTGCTAAATAATCCAACAACAAAGCCCTATATTTTTAATGTAGGGCTTTGTTGTTATTGTAGCTAATTGATGTAATTGTTTAACAATCTGCTTAATCGCTAATTTTCCTTCGCCCGTTAACCTGAGGCTGTAGGTGCCCGCAGAAAGTTCACTGCTATCAAAACTGATGGTGCCTACTTGCCTCCCAATTGTTTTGGTGAGCAGATTTTGTGGTTGCTTTTGTCATCAACCACAGTTTTGCGCAATTACGGTATCGTACAAATGATATAAACCAATGGAAATTAAGCGCCATGCTTTACGGTGGTGCCGTGATAGCACCGATTATAGGGAAAAATTGTCTCAACCATGATTTACCCAATTCTTTTGACCTCTCCAAAGTGGGTGAATAAAATAAATTAAAACGCTAGTCATTTAATCACAAAATTATGGCGCAGACAAAATAAGACTTACAATTTTAAAAAAGCTCCGTAAGTCTGGTGAGTTATTCTTTGATTTAACAAAAAACGGCCACGTATTGCTACGTAGCCGTTCCAATAAAACTTATTTATTTTTAATTCTTGATCACGCTTTTACTAACCGAACCCGTTTTGCCTTCTAACACGATGAAATAGTTTCCTGCTGGCAAATTGCCGATGTTAAAACTAGTTAATGCCTGTTTTGCATCAATTGATTTGCTTGCTAAAACACTTCCTTTCAAATCAATCAGCTTGGCAATGTTGTAAACGCCTGCCTCAAACTTGATATTCACTGCCTCCTGTGCAGGGTTTGGGTAAACCGATACTTCATTGCTGTTTTTCAACGCTACATTCACCACTTTGGTTGCCAAAACAGTCGCTTTTCCATCGGTATCAAACTGCACCAATTGGTAATAGTTGTTTCCGTTGGCTGGGTTTTTATCTGCTGTTTGGTAGCGGTTCTGTTGGTTGCTGTTTCCGCTTCCGCTGATTTTTGCCAGTTGTGCAAAGCTTACACCATCTGTAGATTTTAACACCATGAAATGGCTGTTGTTACTTTCCGAAGCGGTTAACCAAGTTAAATCTACCGAACCCGTATTGTTTTGTTTTGCATCAAAGCTGATGAAGGAAACGGGTAGTGTGTTTTCTCTTGTTACCGTGATTGTGTAGGTTTTTATTGTTGTGCCATCTTGGGCGGTTACCCTGATATCAATTGCGTTTGAACCTAGGTTTAGGCTTAATGCACCTGAAGCAGAACCACTTGTAACTGTAGCATAAATTCCTGCATTTACCCTCACTTGTATCGTTGCATTTGCTTCTGCTCTGGTTGGTGTTACCGTTACACTTGTTATTGCATTAGTAACACTTGCTGTATATGCTATTATTGAAGCATCAAAGGTTTGGGTGATGGTGCCTGCCGTAGTTGTTAATGCAGAAAGATCTGCATTGGTAGATGCAACCGTTGTGGTAGTTATACTAGCCGAATAGCCCCCTTGACCAGTTACGCTTGTTTTATCTGCACTAACCCTGTAATAGTAAGTTGTATTACCAGTTAATCCTGTTACAGACTGTGATGTACCAGCAACAGTCAATCCATTGTATCCAGTAACAAAAGATACAAATGTAGATGAAGTGGATACATCCAATCTGTAAGCATTATCAAGCGTTCCAATAGCTGGTGCAACCCAATTGGCGGTTAAGCCTGTTGGACTTACACTTGTTGCTGCTGTTGCTGTTGGCACTACCATGGCATAACTTTCTACCCAGTTGCTGGTTGTACCTGTTAATGCAAAATTATTTAATGACCCATTATTTAGGTTGCTAGTTTGATCTGTTAGTGTTGTGATACCAGTATTGGTACTACCTGCTGTACCTGCATCAAAATTAAAAGAAGCTAACAAACCTGTTGCGCTACTAATTGAATTAAACATATTTCCTTGTAGTTCTACATCAGTTCTTCCTACATTCCAAATCCGCATTTTATCTAATGTGCCATTAAAATGGGCAAGGGGTGTCACACCATCAAAAGCCCGCCCAATTGTTGTTGTAACAGAATTAGAAATATTTGGGTTACCATTAACACTAACCACAGTAACTACTACACCATCAATCAACAAATGCAAATTGCCATCTGATGACCGCTTAGCCGCAATATGGTGCCAACGACCATCGTTAATTGCAGCAGGACTTGTTGCTCCGGTATAGTCTGCAAAATCAGTGGCATTTATCTCTAAAACTATTTTTCCATCATTAAGACTCACTACGAAAAAGTTTCCATGTGAATTAGCATCGCGTTTTGATATAATTGTACCAGTGGTTGCAGTAGTTCGTACCCAAGTTTCAATAGTAAAGGCACCTGTTCCAAAATTGCCAATGGTACTGTTGATATTTACATTGTCATCGCTTCCATCGAAATGTAGTGCATTGCCTGGTGGCAACATAGTCCTTGTCACCGTTACCGTATAAGTTTTTGTTGTGCCATCCTGTGCGGTAACCCTTACATCAATTGTGTTTGCTCCAATATTTAAGCTTTGTGCTGATGATGGAGATCCACTTGTAACTGCACTATATCCTCCTGCATTTACCCTCACCTCAATCGTTGCATTGGCTTCTGCTCTTGTTGGCGTTACCGTTACACTTGTTGTGGCATTGGTAACACTTGCTGTATACGCTATTGTACCTGCTGCAAACGTTGGTGATAATGTGCCTAAGCTTATTGCCAAGGCTGATAAATCTGCATTGGCACTTCCTGCAGCAGTAACTGTAACCGTAACAACATTGCTTATTGCGGGATTACAAAGCCCGATGGTGACCGCCGCTCTATAATATACAGTAACCGTCAATGCTCCTGTAGTGAGTGATGTTGCAGTAGCACCACTCATATCTGCCCAACCATCTGTCCCATTTGCGGAAGACTGCCACTGGATGTTTCCTGTTTGACTGGCTAAACTAATCGTTGTTGAACTGCCTGAAACAATTGAAGTTGTTCCTGATGCTGTTCCTGCAACTGATGTTGGATTCACCGTCACCGTCACTGTATTACTTGTAGCTAGTAAATTACATGGTGTTGCAATGGAAGTCAGCACTACCGTAACAGCATCACTGTTACTCAAAGCAGTTGAAGTATAGCTAGCACTGTTTGTCCCAACATCACTTCCATTTACTCTCCACTGGTAGGATGGTGTTATCCCTGCATTAGTCGGCGTAGCGGTAAACGTTACACTCGTTCCCGCGCATATCGTGGTAGCAGTACTGGCTGTGATGCTAACGGTAGGAGACACACCCGACATAAATGTCCAGCCGGTTGTATTGCTGATATTCTGACTGCTCGGCCCTGCCGTAAATGTTGCTCCTCCGGTAACATTGATATCTGTTGTACGGATATAATCTGTACAAACAGATCCACTGGCCATGGAAATGGTAGCCTGGGAACCAACGCTGTTTGAATTTAGGAAAATAGGGTTACTTCCTGTTCCACCTGCAATATTCAAAGCTGTATTAATAGTTTGAGTAGTTCCATTGGTAAATGTATAGGTTGCACCTACACCCGTTAAATTAATTGTGCCAAATGTATTGGATGATCTAATATTTGAACTTCCTCCAAATGTTGCAGTTGTTATTGTACTTGCAGCTCCACCATCTCCTCCACTACCTTGTGCAAACGTACCTGTTACTGATAAGCTAGTAATTGTATTGGCTCCAGCAAAAGCTTTACAGTTTCCAGAAAATACCACCGCATTGGCTGTTATTGGTCCTTGGTATATACCTGCATTTGCACCTGTAAAATTTAAATTATTATAAACTAAATTGCCAGCACTATACATTTGTTGTCCATTCCCTCCTGTTCCTGTAAAATTGATTGTTGATGTGCCTGATGAAAATGTCATATTGGTGGTAGTATAAAGATACCAAGCACCTGCCCCATTAGATAAATTTATTACAGATGAACCTAGTGTTAGAGACCTAACATTTGCATTGTCGCTACTAAATGTTACTGCTGTTATAGTTTGATTGTTTGTACTAAATGAACCATAGTTTAAATTAATAGTTCCAACCGTTAATACATCCTGCAATGTCCAACCACCACCAATTCCATTTAAAGTAAGGTTACCCAATGTTTTACCTGCACTTGTTATCGTTTTACCTGTTGCTGTTGATTCAAAACTTGGATTGAAAGAGTTTACTGTCATCCCTGGTACCAAAGTTAGTGAGCCATATACTTTTAATGTTTTGCTATTACCATTTAATGTTGGTGCATTCACGACCCCTGTCCATGTCATATCATTACACGTTGGGCTTGTTACATCTAATGTTACCGTTTGACTAACTGAACTAAACGAATTCGCATCGAAAATTACATTGTCGGTTGATTGTGGTATCTGGATTTTGAATGTGGAACCTCCTGATGTTGTTGCCCAATGTGTGGCAAAATCGCTCCAGTTGCCGGAGCCGCCAACCCAATAATAATCGCTGGCCTTTGCGAAAAAAAACGATGCTGTTAACAGCGATAATAGTAGATACTTTTTCATATGATTTTATTTTAAATAAAGATTGATTGGCTAGGTATTTAGATTAAAAATTTGATTTTTGGATTATCATCAATTGTATACGATAGTTAACAACTCAATGGAGTTATTTTTGATTAATTTCTGTTTTTTGTAAATACAAACAAAATCATCAAGTGCAATACCAAATAGTTCATCCAAGCTAGCGGATATAGCTTAAGCTCCGTTACCTATATGGGTGAAAAAAAAATTACCTGCATTTGTTGGAATAGTTTTGGTGAATACATTTCGATTTTGCAAAGATGTTGCGACCAAAATAAAGAACTTTGTAATTTTGTTTGAATCAGTTTTGTAAATTGTTTTAATGGTTAATAAATTTGATTTGCATTTTAGACATTTTTAAATTACGTAAAAGTAAACAAGCCAACCATTGATGCCCTTAGCAATTGAGCCAAAACAACGTAGAAAAAGTGAGATGAGTTTAATTTTCATCTTACAAATTCAACCCAAAATTACAACCAATAACAAACATGCTTTATCCCTTACATAAGGGATACGAAAAAACCGTTTATAAACACCGGTAGGTTGTGCGCCCTTAACTGCCCCCAAACGGGCTTAAAGACCTTTGGAAATATAAAAGATACCCCTAACATGACAAAAAAATGACTATAGTGTTGGTTTTACGAAGCTTTTGGGTATTTTTTTTGATTGACTACTTGCCACAATTAGGGTTGAAAATAGGTTTCTGTACTTTTTTAGTCTAGTGGTCATTGCGGTTTTTACATTTGATACGGAGCTAGTTAGGCTGTTTCTTCTTCTCTTATATTATATTAAGGCTAAAAGCAAAATGCTAGTCTGCTTCCTGGCAGGCACAAAGCTTAAAGCTAAAAACCTATATAACAGAATATTAACTAAATTATTTGTGAAATTAATTAATGGACGCTATATAAGTTTAAAAGTGGGTTAATTTTTGTGTTGACTTTGCATTATTTGCCATGCTGTTTCATATGGTTTTCCTTAACTAATTACCGTTTTGTAATGCAATAACAGCCCAAGTACTGCTTAATAATTCAACAACAAAGCCCCACATTTTTAATGTAAAGCCTTGTTGTTATTGTAGCTAATCGATGTTATTGTTTAACGATTTGCTTAGTCGCTAATTTTCCTTCGCCAGTTAACCTGATGTTATAGACTCCTGCAGAAAGATCACTGCTGTAAAAACTAATGGTGCTTGCTTGCTTCCCAATTGTTTTGGTCATCAAGATTTTTCCTGTTAAATTTCTATATTATTTCTCAACTATAAACGGACGTTAAGGATAGAAGCGGCAGCTCCCAATTTTTCATTGGGACTACAGCGGATAGCCTGTTAAAACTCCCAAAAACATTTACTCTAATCTAAAATTATAGGAGAAAAAGACATGGCAACAATAAATTTTTTAATTTTGTAAACTAAAAGCTTTTAAATAGGTTAATTAATGTTAGTTCGTTTCAACAGCGATTTTAATTATTGAAAATAGATATTAAAGTAAATGACAGACAGTCTAAATAAAGAAGAGAACAAAGAAAAATCAACCTATTATTCCGGTGAAGCTAAGTTTTCGCCTGTGCCAATGTCGGTGAGTTCGCCTGTTATTAAATTAATAGATAAAAATAAAGTTAGAGCAAATGCAGTTGAAGCGATGCACATGCAAGCAGTTCAACAAATTGGTATGCTACGTAAACAGGCAGAATTGATTATGCAACAAGTGCAAGAGATTGAGGACCGCCTAAAAATTTCTGAACTGATTTATCAAGCAGATATGCGGTTTAAACCAGTAATGGGGCAAATTTATCATCTATACGAAAAAGAAGAAAAAGGTAAGTTTTTAGTGAGTATGATTGCCCCAAATGAGTGGGGCCGTTCTAAAAATTTTAAAAGATTTTTATCCACTATTCGATTACTTTCCGATTCTACTTGGGATGTTTTAGATAAAGCCTCGTTTAATTTTGAGGATTTTGAAGAAGCCATTTCATTAGATCAGGATGCTTAAATTGGTATCCTTCGGAAATAATTTTCGCGGAATCTACAATTTTATAGCTTCCTTCTTCTTGCAAAAATTGTGCTGACTTTCCGTTAAATTTCTGACTAGCTAAATCGTAAAAATCTGTTTTTAACGGATGCGATGGCGCAGCGGCATTAAAGGTTTGATCCCATAAATTATTTTCGATTACAAATTCAATAACCCCAATACAATCTTCTAGGTGAATTAAGTTGACTGGTGATAAGCCAGAAGGAATGTTTTCTTTCCCAGAAAAAAATCTTCCTGGATGACGGTTTGGCCCAATTAAACCAGCCATTCTAATAATGGTTGACTGTATTTTAGGAATAGATTTTATAATTTCTTCTGCCGCAAGCATTCTTTTGGCTGAGGCCGATTCGCTCTTATCTTCGTAAGTTTCATCAACATGATCATTTATGTCAGGGTATACCGAAGTTGAAGAAATGAATATGACCTTTTTAATAGTCGATTTTTCTATTTCTTTGGCTAAAGCCGATATTTTATCTTCATAATCATCTGCTTGTTCTGTTCCTCTTCCTGGTGGGATATTTATAATCAGTAAATCGGCATCTAAAAATAATTGAATATCATCTCCACTTTTTTCTAGTCCCAAGTTTATTAAAAATGGTGCAATACCATTTGATGCTATTCTAGACACTTTATCTATACTAGTTGTACTTCCGTTTACAAAAAAAGAATTTATTACTAACGATTTAGCTAATGGCAAACCTAACCATCCACAACCAATTACCGCAATTTTCTCTATCATTAGTATTTTATTTTATACAAAAATACAAATAAGATTTTTTGGCATTAACTTTGAAATATATAATTAAATCACAAATAGAAATTATGAAAACTAATCAATTAAAAATAACAGCATTAAGCTTAGTAGCAGTTTTTGGTGTTGCAAGTATTTTACCTGGATGTAGTTCTTTATCTAAAACACAAAAAGGAACAGGAATTGGCGCAATAGCTGGTGGTACCCTAGGTGCAATTATAGGCAAAAGAGTAGGTAATACGGCAGCAGGCGCAATTATTGGCGGAGCAATTGGCGGTACAGCTGGAGCTTATATTGGAAGAAACATGGATAGACAAGCTGCCGAGTTAGAGAAAAAAATTCCGGGTGCAGAAGTTATTAGAGAAGGCGAAGGAATTATTGTGAAATTTGATTCAGGTATTTTATTTGATTTTGGTAAGGCAAGTTTATCTGCCAATGCAAAAACTAATATTGATAATTTGGCGGCATCTTTAAATAACTACCCAAATACAGATATTATAATTATTGGACACACAGATGATGTAGGTTCAGATTCTTTTAACATGAATTTATCTGACCAAAGAGCTGGCTCTGTTAGAGTTTATGCTATAAACCAAGGTGTAGATGCAGATAGACTAAAAACTGTAGGTAAAGGCGAAAGCGAGCCTATTGTTGTAAATGATACAGATGCAAATAAAGCTTTAAACCGTAGGGTTGAAATTGTAATTGTTGCTAATGATAAATTGAAAGCAGAAGCTAAAACTGCGGCAGGTAACTAACACAAACAAATCCATCATATATCAAAAGGAATCTTATTATTTTTAAAAAGATTCCTTTTTTTGTCGCTAATTTTAATATTTACCAATAAAATAAGATTTTTTATACGTTTTTACGAACAAAAAGACTTATAATTTGCAATTGTAATATTAAATAGCCTATTTTGTAATGAAATTATTAATCAAACCACTAAATTCATAAAACAATGGTAACTAAATTGAATCAAATCGTTAAAAGAAACAGCACTGAACATTTATTTGTTAATGCTGGTATTCTTCCGAATCAAATTGAAGCTGCCATAAATGAAGCTTCTGGTGCAATGGTTGATGTTTTAAAAAATCAGTTAGAAAGCGGAAAAGCTTTAGATTTAATTAGCTTTTTTAAAGGGATTAAATCTAACCGTACATTGATTACTAATTTGATGGTAAAGAAATATACCAATCGTTTAAATAAATATTATCAGATTTCTGATGATGCAGCAAGAGATTTAGCTACAGCAATAATCCCAGCAAGTATAGAACAGTTTATTGGCCAAACAGATGATGAGCCCAAAACAGAGAATGGTTTTATTCTACTATTAAATTGGTTAAGTGGTAACACTGTTAACTTCGAAAGTTTCTTTTTACGCTCTAAGCAAGTTCAAGTGGCGTAATTTTGGAAATATAATTTTACAAAAAAGCGGCCTTAATTTATTTTAAGGCCGCTTTTTTGTTATGCGTAAAAGTATTTAAGAAATTTAATTATTCCCATATAACATTTGCACCTTGGTAAGATGTAAAATGAGAATCCTTTGAAATAATTATAAGTTTTTCACATGTAGTCTTTAAAATCTTCTAATGGAGCATCAAAATCATCACTAAGCCAAATTTTTCCTTTCAAACTACCAAATTTTGGTTTTTTGGTTTGCATTTTATTTTTGGCGCTGTGTTTTTCTACCAGAGCTTCTATAAAATCTTTAGCTTCTCTTTTTAAATCAGAAGGTAAAGTTTCTAGTTTCGTATATAAAGTTAGCGATGTCATTATTAGTATTTTAAAAGCAAATTTAACGATTTTAAATTAATCTAATTGTTCTAATAAAATCGATTAAGCCTGAGTCAACCAAACTCTAATTCAAAACATAATCTAATTCCATTTCATCTAAGCTTAACAATAGCTCTTTAAAAATATTGATTTGTCTACTTTTACTTGGTAAATCTATGCGTATCTTTTCGTTTGTATCAATCATTACTTATAATTTTTTAATAGAAGTCATTAGCAAAAAGATCATTAATTGTTTTTACTTTCATTTCAAATCATCTTGTGGATTTTGGTTCTCGCCAAATAAATCAAAAGCAATTATAGAATCTGGATCATGATTCTCTGCATATTCACCTTCATACCATTCGGAATTAATTTTAGCTTTTAATTTTACTGCTTTTAATCTCAAGATATCATTGTAACCGTCCTCATAACCACGTACTACTATTTTAGTGTCTGGCGCTAAACTTTGCAGTTGTACTATCAATTCTTGTGCAGTCATTTGTTCTATTTTGTTTTAGTATGCTATTTTTTAACTTAAATAATTCGTAAGTATGAGAGAAAATCTGCGATAGAATTATTTTTTACTTTTTCTACATAAAGACTTTCTAAATTTAATATCCTATAACAATAGCGTCCTAAACGATTAAAAAAGGAGAAAGGAAAGTTTTAACTCATCGTTACCTTTGAGGTGCACAAAAACAGCCCTTTCTCCATGGTAAATATAACGTTATTCTCTCAGATCATTTCCAGAC
>Ga0209284_10005682_pt1 | contig 12683 bp, 10 predicted proteins | sample FRY03_FD_187211 | JGI IMG/M metagenome (GOLD analysis project Ga0209284, IMG submission 187211) | Freshwater microbial communities from Lake Fryxell liftoff mats and glacier meltwater in Antarctica - FRY-03 (SPAdes) (version 2) | ecosystem: Environmental > Aquatic > Freshwater > Ice > Glacier... | reverse complement strand
CTTTTGAAGTAGTGCAAGTTGTTCTCGAGAGATATGGACGATGCCACCAAAATCATCACCTGCCTCTCTTCTGGTGCTTCATTACTGATGAAGACTTCTGGGCAAACGTTTGACGATGCATGACACAAGGTCGCAACGTGCCGGTAGTTAAAATCCTGATCCATTATTTTCACCTCCTTTTAGGAAGTAGAGGTGCGATTGATGATATTAGTATACTCTTTCTGAGTACTTTGTCAATCTACAAGGAAAAAACCGCAACCTTTAATAAAGTTGCGGTGAATTAACTAGCTTGAATCTGTTGAAGATAAGCTATGCTTTCAGAATTAGAAAGCACGTGCCCGTCTGCGACAACAATTACTCTCTTTTCTTTTAGGCTATCAATCAGTTCTCGGTCATGCGTAACTACAATTAATGTACCTTTGTATTCAGCGAGAGCTGCTTGCAGCTCATCGCTCGCAGGTATATCTAAGTGATTGGTAGGCTCATCTAACAAAAGTAAGTTTGCGCCACCCGCAACAACTCCAGCGAGAAGTGCTCTTGAACGCTGACCTGGGCTCAATTCTACAGGTATCATGTCGGCTGACTCTTTTTTGATATTAAACCTCGCTAATATATTGTAAGCTTCTGGCTTAGTCAGCTCAGTCAACCGAACAAGATTTTCAACCACTGATTTTTTTGGGTTAGGAAAACTATATTCTTGATCTATGTAACCAATCTTATAGCCTTGCCCTACAGCTACAAATCCACTACTACAGGTGACAGCTCCTGCAATCATTTTTAACAAAGTAGATTTTCCACCACCATTTGGGCCAATAATTACTACTTTGTCACCAGAACCTACCTGAAAACAATAGGGACCCATAAGCAGATTTTCATAGTAAATAGTCGCGTCATGTGCTTCTAGTGCAACAGAAGAGAGTTTATCAGTTGATATATCAAAGCGAAAATTTAGATCTATGTCTTTCTGTGGCTTGTCGGGTGATTCAAGTTTTTCTACTCGAGAGGCTAAAGCTGTTGCGGCTCGGGCATGTGCACCAACTGCTTTTTCTTTTCTTGCATTTCTACCAACTTTTTCACTATCAGAACTACTACTGCTAGATGCAGCCGCCTGAGCGTCAAACTTCTTGCTTCGTACGGCCTCTTGTAGACGTTTCTTTTCATCATTGAACTGCTGAAAGCGCTGTAAGTCAGATTCTTGTTGCTTTCTTCGTGCATCAAGATATTCGTCATACCCAAGTGAGTAAATTCTAATCGCCTTATTTGGAAGGAGTTCAGCAATTTTGGTTGTAGCCTTACGAAGAAAACGACGGTCGTGTGAGACAATTACAAACCCAGCCTTAGACTGAATTATAAATTTTTCAAGCACTGCCAGACCATCAAGATCTAAATTATTTGTAGGCTCATCTAGTAAAAAAATACTAAAGCGAGCAAGTAAAATTGCTGAGAGAGCCAACTTGGTTTTTTGACCCCCAGAAAGCTCTGCTACATGCTTATGTAAAATTTCGTGAGATAATCCAACTTTATCTAGAGCTTTTCCTACACGGGTTTCGAGTGTGTAAGCTCCAAGTGATTCAACACTCGAATAAGCTCGTTCATATTGCTTTAGAGTCGCATCAGATTGATCTCTACTATATTTATTAGTAGCTTGTTCTAGTGTAGTCAATGCTGCTTTTACACCTGTAACAAACTCTAAAAATTCTATACATGTTAAATCACTATATTCATCAATCTCTTGCGGTAAATAACCAACTGTAAGTTCGTTTGGTCTTGAAATTTTACCACCTTGTGCCTCATAGATTCCGGCTAGGATTTTGAGTAAGGTTGATTTACCGGCACCATTAGGGCCAACCAAGCCAATCCGATCACCTTCATTTATTGAGATGCTGGTCTTATGAAGAACAACTAAGTTGTCATATTCAAAACTAATTTCTTTTGCGCTTAGCATTTTTCCTCTTTCTAGTAGTTTACTTGTAAAAGTACTTGGAATCAATTGATTCCATATCAAAAAGATGATATATAAAGTACATCACTTTGTCAACCTGTCAAGAAAACTATGAATGCTTCAATTATCATTACTACTTATAACCAAAACAAAATTTTAGAACTTATACTTCTTTCTTTAGTAAACCAAAAGTCGTTGTATTCTTACGAGATAATTATCTGTGATGATGGTGGCAAAGAAGAAGCAAACGAAGTTATAGATAGTTTTCAAAAAATGTATCCAGAAATTGAAATATACTACTTATGGCAACAAGATAGGGGTTTTAGAGCAGGTCAAGCGAGGAATATGGGACTAAGGCAAGCCAAAGGAGATATTGTTATTCTGCTAGATGGAGACATGATACCAGAAAAAGATTTTGTACAGAAACATCTTTCTTTTCACAAAAAACACAAGAAGACCGTACTTACAGGGAGTAGACTAATCGTTGATGACAGTAAGCTTTTTGATAAAAATATTATTTTAAGTAGTTATAAAGATCTCATGTCTGTACTTCACCAACAGTCAAAATTAAATACAGAGGAGCTTCAATATAGAAATAAATGGTTCTCTAGTGCAAAACCCTGGATGTCTGTCTTTTCATGCAACCTGAGCTTTCCAAGAAAAAGCAATGTTCGTTATTCTGAAAAGTTTATTGGTTGGGGAATTGAAGACTGGGATTTATCACTTAGGCTCTATGAGTTGGGGTATACAATTTGTTTTGAAAAAGATATTATTGCGTATCATGTAGACTACAAGACGGTAATTTCTAATGCATTTCGTAATAATAATTCTTCAGAACTAGTAGAATTTGCTATTAATGCTTTACTCTTAATAGACCAATACCCAGATAAAAATTTAGAGGTCTGTGCGCTCGCTCTGCAGCACTATGAATTAAAAAATAATCAATGGGAATGGGCTGGTGATAAAAAAGTCTTAAGAAGTAAAGCAAATGCGATAAAGTTGCTACGTAACTGGCTAGAAATAAATAATCTATATTCAAAGTACAATGAATTTTTTATTGAGCCAAATTATACTGAGACTATCATTATTACCCCAAAAAATAATATAGATAATTTAAGAATATATATTGATTTCCTAAATAAACGAGTAAAAAATAATCTTGAAATTATCATAGTAGCTAATTCATGTCCATCTACTCTGACTGAATATAAGAAGCTAGCTCAGATACAAGCTAGACCATGTAAGATCGTGTGGTGTAGAAGCAATACAGTACAACTAGAAAATTTAATAGAAAGCGCTAGAAAACAATCTTGTTCTACAAAAATAATATGCAAATAACAATTTTTCAAATAACTTTAAATTGTTCTCATGCTTTACTCTCTCTTTATTAAGTGGTAGTTTTGGTGTAGAATTGCACCCTGAAAGGAAGATATGAAAACAACTGCCTCTGCCGTAAAAACACTCTGCGATATGCCCAAGAGTCACGTGCAAAAACTGATTCTCAAGCTACCGCAAAATAGTCTTTTGCAACAACTTGGCTTAGCACGTAGTGCAGCCGCGCGCCTTCAAGTATTACGCACGTTACGAGACATGCACCCAGATATTTTTTCTGAGGTACTGTGGCTAGCTGAAGGTAAAAATTTGCCCGATCAAAAAGATATAGACTTGGGCATGGCCCACTCAAATAGATTGGCTGGCTTAAACAATTTACTCACATCACCGTAGGCATTATCGTTTTTGGCAATATCATAAAGCATAGTTGAGGCACCAGTACTAAGATCGAATGCTTGTAAGTCTGCCCAAATGAGGTAAGGACTGAGAGTTGATTCAAAATAGTACGAAAGATTTTTGTGGTCTATCATAGTTCGCCAAAGTGTAGGTGAAATATTGGGTCTATCAGGATCATCTGTACCAAAAGGCTGGCTGGTGTTACGAATAACACTCATAACTCCTGCAAGAGTCTGGCGCAAATCATTGGGCTTATTATTGAGATGCTTGAGGTAGTAGGCTGCTCGTACGAATCTATCGGCTGCGGCTGTTGTGCCTGGTAGAGGTGCATTGCCACCATAGCCTTGGTAATTGCTGAGATTTTGTAGTTGTAACTCAAAATTTGGAGAATTGGTCATTACATCGTATTTCTTACTATGGTGAATACTGAGTTTGCCATCAATGAATTCAAATATTGCCATATCCCCCTCATTGTCTTCTAGGGCCAAGTGGACAGTCGCCTGCACTGGTGTGTCGCCAATAATAGTAGTTACGACATCAAAGGGGTGTTGCTTGGTATGATCAACAGCTTCTTGGACAGTCGCAAAATTATCTAAGTAGTATTGCCCCCAGAGGCTAATAGAAAGCCCTGGCGCATTAGTATTGCGCAGCCCGTAATCGCTTTCGGCCAGCCATAACATATGCATGCCTAGGCTTTTTTCATTGACGCCATCGCAGGTTGCTATGTCGTACCCAGATGTTGCTATGCTGGCATACTTACTTTGCCAATTAAGAGAATTGGCATCATTAACGAGTCCAATACGTTCTTGCCCAGCCGGCAATACCCAAAGATTGGAGTGCATATCCTCATGCCAATCAAGAGTACGCCCAGCCACATTGGCTATGTCATTATTTTTCCAAACTGCTACAGTACACATACTAACAGTTTAACATAAGTGCTTAGGCTGAGCGCTGTGGTCTAGATTAAACTTCGATGTTAGCAAGTTTTTTTAATTTTGTGCCTACTACGGATCTGGACAAGCCTAGATCAATCTTGGCTATATAAAGTCTTGCGTCAATGATGGTCTTTTCTGGAGTGTATCCGAATCGGTCTTGACGGGGCCCATATACATAGTATCTACTCTTTCAGTAATCTCATCAAATTCCTCGTGTACTTTTACATTATTTTTCGGATTGCCGTTTAATTTTTCGGACTTGTCTTTCGCATAGTCAGCTAGCACTCTTTGTTTATTTATCCTTATCTGTTCAACATCACTCCAGAAAGCTGCGGTATTGAATTTGATAGTTTCATCGATGAGTTCGCATTTATTATAAAAACTTATGATAGCGTCCCATTCATCGCGATCAAAGTCACGGATGAATAAATATCTAGAAACACTCCAATTCTCTGTAGGTAAGAGGCGGAGGTCGTTCGGCAGAGATGGCGGGTCTTTAGCAAGACTCGACCGTATTCCACCATGTATTAAAAGTGGAGTCTCTGTAATCATTAAGCTTCCGAAGATCAGGTAGCTGTTCAAGCTTAGCTTTAAAGAATTGTATTAACTTTTCGGTATTCATCTTGTCGCTAATTATATACCTTTCTACTTGAGTGAACAGGTCTAGGGAACGGGTCAGCTTTTGGGCTGCTTGCTCCTTCAAGACGGGAGGGGCTGGGTTAGAACTAAGTTACAGGGGTGAAATGAAAGAACCGCCCTTACGGACGGTTCCAACATTTGTACTTTGTTATCGGCACAATTTTTTCTTGTCTGACCAAGGAGAGAAGTTAATTCAGGTCTAGGAACTAGGTCTGCACTTTTCTCTGCTTGGTCTGGCTCCGGAGACTGGATTCGAACCAGCGACCAATTGATTAACAGTCAACTGCTCTACCACTGAGCTACTCCGGAATATTTTTTCATGCTACCTCGCGAATAAAAAAGTGAGTTGTTGCGCAAGACTGTGCAGCTTTGTAGTACCACACGATTATAATCTGTTGGTAGCCTTGAAGTCAAGGTCTAAATATGGTAAGCTAGCCGCGCTAATTTGCACCTACTACAAATTCCCAGGGAGATCAAATGCTTGAATTTGGAACAACTGAAATATACTACTTAGGCGGCGCCAGCCGTATTTCAAAAGCAGGTAAGTATTGGGTTAGAAAGGTCTTAAATGACCCAACACAAAAACACTTTCTTATTGTTGGTGTTTTTGATCAGCGAGACGCTCACCGAATTGGTGAGTTTATCGCGGTTGTCAGACCAGAAAACCCCAAGAAAACCTATTTTCAAAGTTGGGATTCCTTCTCTCTAGCCCGTGCTGGAAAAGAAAGTACAATCAGTATACAGGCTCAAAGAGAAACTTTAGAAAGCCTCGTTCTGGGTAACGGCACAACTGTGCAGAGCCTCACCAAAAACTGGTCGTCTGTTCGTAACAGCCCAATAGCTATTGAGTATTTCTCTCAACTAATGCGCAGCTATAGCGCAAAGCTAGTTTCATCTCAGACCATCAGTAGAGTAGCAGCCGGCGATAAACTATCTAGGGTAGTTGAGCTTAAAGACAGCACCGGCAAATACAACCCTGGAGCCATAAGTGCGCAAATAACTTCAGCTAATAGTGATTTGTCTCAGCAACTAAGCTTTGACGCTCTATCGCTAGGTTCGGCACAGAATCGTTCTGGTTTTGCAAAAATTGTTGTCGAAACTTTCAAAAAAGAGCTGATTTGGCTAGATAGACTACTTAGGTTCGGCAAGAACAGCACTGTTCAAGCTCAGCTTAGTAGGCGAGCGGTGCTTTATGGCTGTAAGCCATTTGGCTATGGCATGCCAAACGCTATCTACACTGCCGAAAATTTATCACTAAAAGACAGAGACAACATTAGGTCGGTTTTCTTTACTGAAAATTTACTTGGTGAGTTTTCTAGCAGTTTGTCTGTCGCAAAAAACGAACAGCTTCGAAAGCTCCAGCCAAGTATTGCAAAAGACCTAGCTGCCATTATTGATGTCACGCCGCCAAACCAAGCTTATAGTGATCTACTAGATCTGCTTAGAACAGACCTAGAAGAGCTTAGCTGTATGATTGACTCTGGCTTCGAAAACAAGCTGGTGGTAAAGAAGATTATGGTCATCAAAAAACAGCTGCGTAACCGCGCCGCCAACCCTCAAGGTTGGCCAAGCTGAATTGAGTAACCTAGACCCTATTTTACGATAGGGTCTTTTTTTATTTGTATTTGAAGTATAATAAAGACTTAATACTATGACAAAAAACCCAAATCCAGCAAATAGCACTAAATGGTATAGCAAATACTTAAAAATAATTTTAGTATCGCTTTTATTTTTGATTGGGCTTTCTATAATACTGATGTTTCGATTTTGGATAATAAATAGAAATACTCAAGAAGTTATTGGGGTTAGCTTTAGTCAGGTGCAAGCTGAACGCTATGGCAGTGATTGGCGTCAAAACTATGTTTCTGTTTTAGACGATCTTGGCTTCAAACACATAAGAGTAGCGGCTTACTGGGACAGGTTAGAACCTAGCCCAGGAATATACGACTATAGTGAGACAGACTATATGGTAGCTGAGGCCAAAAAGCGTGGCGCTAAGCTTACTATGGTAATAGGTCAAAAATCTCTACGAGTACCAGAGTGTTACTACCCATCTTGGCTAGACAAAAATGATGCGGCATTAGTAGCAGAAAATGCTAACAAAATGCTAAAAGAAGTTGTTGATCACTATAAAAATGAAACAACAATTGAGGCTTGGCAGCTAGAAAATGAATTTCTACTTAAATCTTTTGGCGATTGCCCTGCCCAAAATCTAAATAACGATGCTCTCAAAAAAGAACTTGCTACTGTCAGATCTGCAGACAGCTCAAGGCCTATTATAATTACCCAAAGTAATCAAACTGGCTTTCCGGTATTTGGCCCGCTGGCAGAAGTTTTTGGGTTTTCAATGTATCGGTGGGTGTGGTCACCATATGGCTATTACCGCTACCCGCAAACTGGAATATATAATTGGTGGAAAGCTGCTATTATAAACGCCTACACTGGCAATGAAATAAAAGTCCATGAGCTGCAGGCCGAAGCTTGGGACTATACTGGCAACGAAAATCTAGAATTTGGTCGCTCTCAAGCAACAATGAACCCTACTCAGCTGTTAGAAAACATTGAGTACGCAAGGCAAACCCAAATAAAACGAATAGACCTGTGGGGCTCAGAGTGGTGGTATGCTCTCAAGCAGCAAGGCTACCCGCAGATGTGGCAGGCCGTACAGCAGCTGCCGAATAAAGACTAGTTCACTTTTTCTTTGAAAGTACGAATTAGAAAAGTCACTGGTTAATAAAACTAGAAATACTTGTTTTATTAGCTACAATAGCAACAATGGAATAAAGCAGTTCTAATCTGTTGTGCTGTGCTGTTAGCTGCCGTGCCATTCTATGCTGTTGCCTTCACATCCCCGTCTGCAGCCAGCTGTAGCTTATTTTCACACTCGTTCTAAATTCGCCCACTTACTCGCTTTTTTTTGCAGCTTTATTTATGCTTCTTAATTTACTTCGTTATGCCCTTTTTCAAACTATTCCACGTCTCATTCGCAAATCTATCTGAAATTGCTTTGCGTCGCCCCACACACTAATCTCTTTCATGAACCCCTCCGTCAAGCCCTTCGTAGTGCTATTTCTTGAAGAATTCTTCATACTTCTCCACGCCGTTGGTGGTCTTATTTCTTGGAACGCTCATCATGCTTCTTCACCCCCTCCGTCACATCCCCATTCATAGACCCCTTCGTGACGTCCCTGTTCATAGATCCCCGTCATTCCCATTCATAAACCCCTCTGTGACGTCCCTGTTCATAGATCCCCGTCACCTCCTTTTTTAGACCCCTCCGTCATCCCCGGCTCGACCGGGGAACCAGTACTAAAAACTACTTCTGTCTTAATACTTTTTCGTAGGTATCAAGCGTTTGTTTGGCGGTTTTTTTCCAATTATATTTTTTTACCTGGGTATAGCCTTTTTTCGTCATTTTGGCTTGTAGCTCTTTGTCTGAGAGCACCGCAGACACAACCTTAGCAATACTTGCAACACTCTTTGGCCTAAAGTATTTTGCAGCGTCGCCTAGCACTTCTGGTAGGCAAGTAGCTTCGCTACTAGCAACCGGCAAGCCGTAGCTCATAGCCTCAAGACCCGGTAAACCAAAGCCTTCTGACAACGACGGAAACACGTACAGACTAGCTGATTTGTAGAGCCCGGCCAGCTGCGACTCTTCAACAAATCCGGTCAAAATTACTCTATCTTGAAGGCCACTTTTTTTGACATCTTCTTCTAGCAAAGTATGAAAGTCATCTTTTTTTCCAGCTATCACGAGCTGGTAGTCAAGCAAGTATTTTGTCACCAGCTCGCCAAATGCCAGAACCATTCTCTCAAGATTTTTGTGCGGGTATGCGTTGCCAACATACAGTAAAAAAGGCTTATTTATGCCTAATTCTTCGAGATTTATCCGGGCCCGCTGATAAGCTGGGTCAGCCGCTTCATGAGTTACCACAATTTTGTTGCGTCTAACGCGGTAGGTTTTAGCGATATCTTCTTTGACGTACTCAGTGGGAGTGAAAACAGCCTTAGCGTTGTTTATGCCTTTTCTAAGAACCAAGCGCATTACTTGGTCTTTGGCTAGATATACAGGCTTACTAAGGGCTGACTGTCTTATGTTTTGAAAGTGTAAGAGTGTAAGATCATGAACTGTTATTACAAATTTACCCTTGTAGCGCAGTGGAAAATTAAAATTGGTAAAATGTACGAGATCGGGTTTTTGTTGGTTGATTATGTTTAAAAGCTTGGTCTGTTCTTTTACTCCGTACCAGTCAATATCTACCGGCAAGAGTGAGAGATTTGGAGCTTTAAGAACAATTTTGTTTACATCTTTGGCTCGCACCAAAAGCACATATTCATTTTTTTTGTCATACAAAAGAATTTGTTCTAGAGTCTTATTTATGTAGCGACCAATGCCTGTTTGTCTTATCCATCTGCCGTCGATCAATATTTTCATGAGCTATATTATACCAAGTATACCTGCCAGATGTTAGTGCTAATCAGCTTTGCAACTAGAGACATGTAGTCTTTTTGCAAAAATATTAAAAGATGGCAAATTAACACGCTCTTGCTTGCAATACATTTTTAGCTAAGCTACGGTAGAAGCGTTCCATTGAAGTTTAGTCAGATTCACCAACTATATTGGAGGTTGACAATGGAAGCTCAAACCGCGACCGGCAAGGTCGTTTTTGCGTTTTTAGCAATAGTGCTTGCGCTTGTAAGCACACTGGTACTTTCACAACAGCCGGCAAACGCGGCAACAACTATTCCTCAGGGCATAGCTCTCACAGCAAACGGTAAGAGTTTTTATCTATTTCAAAATGGCAGCAGATACGTAATTGCAAATGTAGAAACTGTTAACACTTGTTTTGGTGGTATTCAAAACGCTCCTAAAATATCATTTGGGCAAATGTACATGGCCATCATAAGCAGTAAAGATGGTGGCAAACTGGGCTGTAGTGTAAGCCATCCAGAAGGCAGCATAATTAAAGCAGCTAGCCAAACTGCGGCTTACATTTTGAATGGCTCAAGACTTTATGCAGTTCAAGACTCAGCTACTTTAGATGAGTGCCTGGGAGGTTCGGGGCAGGTAAAGACACTCAGCGATACAGAATTAATTTGGGCACAAATAACCTATCCGGTTAAGGGTAGCTACTATTGTCCAAAAAAATTCTATAGCGAGGGCAGTCTGCTACAAGGATCTGGGCCTGGAGTTTACTTAATTAGGGGAGGTAAAAAACTTGCAATACCAGACCCCACTGTTTTGGCTTGTTTTGGAAATTGGCCAAAAGTAAGCCGCATATCAGACCCGTCTTTTAGCTCAATGCTATTCAACTACCCAGACGGTGGTACAGCAGCTTGCCCGTATAGTCTAGCTAACGGCAGTAAGCTACTGGCGCCAAGTGGCACGGTATATATTTTGCTTAACGGCAGAAGCTACGGTATGCCCAGCGAGGCTATCTTAAACCAGTGTTACGGGGGCTGGGCTAATGTTCGCCGAACAGACCAAGCAGAAATCAACTCTCTACTAGCAACTTACCCAGACGCTGGTGGAGCGCCGTGTTCGGCGCCCCAAGCCAACACTCGCAGTCAAAGTGCTCTAAACTGGGCTATCGCAGAAGCCTACTCACCAAAGCCATTTTGGAGTGATAGAAACAATATATGCTGGTCTGGATACTGTGAGCTATTTGTTGAAAATGCTTTCGGCAGATCTGGTCAGTTTAGTTCGGCCTACACTCACTACCAGTGGCAAGCTGGTAATGGCCGTATTCACGCCGACAGCTCTCCACCCAAAGGGGCGCTGGTTTTCTACAACGCCTGGGGTAGAGACGGCTGGGGTAATTCTGTAAACTACGGCCACATTGGCATAAGCCTGGGCGATGGTAGAGTGGTTGCGACGGTTGGCTGGGGTGGCCAATGTCTAAATGTCGCTATCAATAACCTAGGCTACTTTTCAGGCTATCTTGGCTGGGCGATGGCGCCAGACAACTGGTAGCAAGCGCAAACCCTAATCTTAAAACTATTTTTAAGATTAGGGTTTTTTATTTTTATAAAGCTGGGTGGGTGCTAAGCTAGCCTGTCCAGCGGCCAGCAGAAAAAAAGACAAGTAGAAGAGTCATGGCCATAGTAGAGCCTACTAGGTAAATCGTAAGTGCTGTTCTCTTTTGGCTAAAGTATTGGCTGAGTAATAGGTAGATTGGAAACATTGGCAAAATATAGCGATTTGAAGAAATAAAATTACTATTAAGAGAAAACAGCACTGCGCTAACTGCCATTAAAACAACAAAGCTAGCTGGATATTTTTTATAAATTGCCCAGCCAGTGCTGCCTACTAGTGCCAACCAAGAAAACAAAAATACCAATGTCATAACAATGCCATTACCACCAACATTTAGCTGCGTATTACCAAAAAATATTCTAGTAACTAGCCAGCTAAATTGGCCGTAGACGGTGGCTAAAATATTTGGGTTGAACTTTTGATACCCCCAGCCATAGTCGTAGGCATTTATAAAAAATATTGGGTCACCAAAGCGAATATTTAAAAATACCATATATAGAGCGATGCCAGTAGGCACTAGTAGAAACCAAAGTATGTTGCGGTCTAGTCGCCTGTAGTCAAAATTTTTGCTTGATAAATATTCCACAAAAACAGCTAAGCCAAAAACCAAGCCCGGTAAGCGAGTTGCTGTGATGCCAGCTAGAAGCAAGCAAGCCAAAGCCCAGTTTTGGCGACGAGCAAAATAAAAAGCTCCGAAGCCAAGCGAGCAAAACAGTGCTTCAGTATAAAACGCCGTCATAAAATAAGCCGACGGAAATACTAAAAATATAATTAGTATGTCAATATTGACTACCGATTTTGATTTAAAAAAATCTTTAGCTAAAAGTACCAAGAAAAGACAAGCTAAGTAACCAAGAATAAGATTTATTAAAAATCCGGCTGCTACGGCATTTATTCCAGCTATAGAGCCGACCCTAATTAGGGCTGGAAACAGCGGAAAAAAGGCAGGGCTAGCATTTTTTTCCTGCCCATAGCCATTCTCAAATATTTGTAAATAGTGGTAGCTATCAAAAGCTACTGTGGGGCTTAAAAGTTTTGGTATTTGCGTTTCTATATTTGTTGGGGCCGGGCTACTACTGCCTAGCTCTTTGCGAGAGTACAGACCAACAGCTCCAACTGCAAGGTGCCAGAGTAAATATACTATTAGAACTTTTAGCCAAATACTATTTTTTATATATTTTTGTGTAATAGTGATTGCGTTTTGAGCTGTTTGTTTGGTATGCATCGTATTATTTTCCTTTTTTTAAAAATGGAAATGTATTGAGTAATTTATCTTTGTAAGAGTGAGGATTCTTTATGACACTACGCAGGCTATCTTCTACAAGTGCCTGGGTGTTGTAGTTGACATATATTATTGAGACATCTACGGCTTTTTTCATTGCTGTTATTATCTCACAATCTT
>Ga0209284_10005677_pt1 | contig 12693 bp, 17 predicted proteins | sample FRY03_FD_187211 | JGI IMG/M metagenome (GOLD analysis project Ga0209284, IMG submission 187211) | Freshwater microbial communities from Lake Fryxell liftoff mats and glacier meltwater in Antarctica - FRY-03 (SPAdes) (version 2) | ecosystem: Environmental > Aquatic > Freshwater > Ice > Glacier... | reverse complement strand
ACTCATTATAGAGGGAGAATAAAAAATGGCATCACATATTGTATTTCCAGCAGCACCAACTAATGGTCAAGTGTTTAGCTCAGGTGACTTCACTTGGGTTTATAGTACTGCAAGGACTGCTTGGGATTTAGAAACATCTGTTGTAGTGGGGCCCACTGGACCAACTGGTTTAACTGGTCCAACTGGCTACACAGGTTATACGGGTACGCAAGGCGCAGCGAGCACTGTTACTGGACCAACTGGTTATACTGGATATACTGGCTACACAGGTACACAAGGCGCAACAGGTTATACAGGTTACACTGGTTACACAGGTGATGCTGGTGGTGCTGGTGCACAAGGTGTAACAGGCTACACTGGTTACACAGGCTATACTGGCTACACAGGTGATGCTGGTGCGGCGAGTACAGTCACTGGACCAACTGGGTACACAGGTTACACAGGAACTGCTGGTGCACAAGGTGCTACAGGGTACACTGGGTACACAGGTGATGCTGGTGGTGCTGGTGCACAAGGCGCAACAGGATACACTGGATATACAGGTTATACAGGTAATGCCTCAACAGTTACAGGGCCAACAGGCCCAGCGGGTTCAGTTAACATAGAAGACGAAAATACAATCGTAGCCCTGCAGGTTTACAGATAAAAGGAGATATATATGTCAAGTTATAGTAAAGTATTACTTTCTGGTTCTACAAATGGAAAACAGATTAAAGTAGCCGCAACCGCAACAGCGGGCACACTTATTCATACAGCAGTTTCGGGGACAGCAAGTTTAGATGAAATATGGCTTTACGCTGTAAATAGCGATACATCTGCTCGCAAATTAACAATTGAGTTTGGTGGGGCAACTGTCGCTGATGACCTTATTGAAATAACAATAGCCCCTGAAGATGGTTATACTTTAGTTGTCCCAGGTCTATTGCTACAAAACGCTTTAGTAGTCAGAGCGTTCGCTGCAACCGCTAATGTTATTTTAATTAACGGATATGTAAACCGAATTTCGTAACCAAAATGGGAATTGGATTATTTAGTCCACGCCGTATTGGCGGCGGGACAGGAAAAGATAACAAAGCCAGATGGTATAAAGGTGGTGGAAGTAAGGCTATTCGTTATTGGATAAAAAGTAATAAAAAAATAATATGTGAATATTGGATTGTCGGCGGCGGCGGTGGTGGTGGGGCTTGGGCTGGCGGAGGAGGCGGTGGCGGAGGCGGAGTTATGCAAGGAAGCTTCCCTATTCTGGCCGATGTCTATTATGTCGTAGAAATTGGTGCTGGTGGAACTTCACCTACTGGTCAATTTTCTGGAAACACCGCTGGGGTAAAGAGCAGTTTTTATGAATGGCAAGATCCACCCGTTTCTGCAAAAATACCTTCTTTAAATTCACAAAGAGGACTAGCCCAATTTGGTCGTGGACTTGTAAATGATATTGTTGCGGCTGGTGGTGGAAAAGGCGGTGGTGATGCTGGCGCACCTGGTGATGGTGGCTCTGGTGGTGGCTCTGGCAGACAAAACAGTGCAACTGGAGCACTTGGCAATAGTCTGGGCTGGTATGGGTCTGAAGCATTTGGCGGCGATGCAGTAACTGGATATTCTGGCGGTAATGCTAATCAAGCACAATATGGTGTAGGTGGCGGGGGAGGGGGCGCTGGTGTTGCTGGTAATAACGGAACAGGAAACCCTGGAACTGGTGGAAAAGGTGGTGATGGAATAATTGGAGGTGCTTCTGGCACGGTTTATGGTGGTGGTGGTGGTGGTGGAAATCACAATCCAAGTGGAACTGGTGGAGCTGGCGGTACAGGTGGTGGTGGAGCTGCACAATCAGGATGTCTTAATGCCATCGCGGGCACAACAAACACGGGTGGAGGGGGCGGTGGTGCTTCTGGTACAGCGTTTATCTGTGGTCAAAGAGGTGGACCAGGTGGAAGCGGGAGATGTCAGCTAAGATTTTTAACAGCAGATCTTGCTGGATTGATTTATACCAGTAGTATCGCGCCAACAGAGTTTGCAGTCTATGGGGCCTATTCAGTTTTTACATGTAACAGTACTGCAACATTTATGTTTTCCTCCAGAGGAGGAGCTTATTAAATGGCACATTTTGTTTTGTTAAATGAAAATAATATTGTTGAAAAAATACTTGTATTTGACAACGAATATGTTTGCAATAATTTGCCCTTCCCAGAAAGTGAAGTGTATGCCTTACCAATAATTGCATCTATATTTAATGGCGTATGGAAACAAACATCTTATAATGATAATTTCCGTGGTACTTATGCGGGCATTGGTTGTACATATAACGAAGTACAAGACATATTTGAATATATTGAACCGTAGAAGGAGGCTCAATTGGAATTAGGCGATGTAATTAATGAATTTCACTACAGGAAATGTCGTGGTCCTGAAGGTGCAACAAACGAAGAATTAGTAGAAGCATTCCAATTCTTTTGTGCTAATTATGTATATATCAAACACCCGAGTAAGGGTCGTATCAAGTTTGATTTAAGACCAGCTCAAATTGAAACAATTGAAATTTGGATTTGTAATCGCAATACAATTGTTCTTAAAGCTCGTCAAATTGGGTTTTCCACATTAGCAGCAGCATATGCCTTTTGGCTTGTATTTTTCTGGGATGATAGATTTATAGTAATGCTTTCAAAGACAGAAAGAGAAGCAGGAAAGCTCCTGTCTAAAGCAAAATACATTTATAAGTTCTTGCCAACATGGTTGAGACAAGAAGGCCCAGCGTTGCTACAGAACAATGTCCTTAAGATGACATTTGATAACGATTCAGTTATTGAGTCATTGCCATCAGCAAATGAGCCTGCCCGTGGAGAATCCGTATTCTTGGCGATCATTGACGAAATGGCATTTTTGCCCAACCCAGAAGAAGCGTGGGCTTCTATTGAGCCTATTGCCGATGTCGGCGGTCGAGTTATTTGTATGTCTACGGCTAAAGGCGAGGGTAATATATTCTTTCAACTATGGCAAGGCTCTCAAAATAATACCAATAGATTTACGGGAATATTCTTTCCATGGAGCGCCAATGAAGACAGAGATAAAGATTGGTATGCTGCTCAAGAAGCAGAATTACCACCTTGGCAACTACATCAAGAGTACCCAAGTAATCCAGAAGAAGCCTTTATTCGTTCAGGTCGTCCAGTATTTGATATTGATTCACTAAATAAATTCACCCCAGAAAAACCAAAAACTGGTACTAATAAAAAGCTTTCTGACACTAGAAACTCTTATATGTTTGAAAATACAGGCGGTCCTTTGTCTGTTTGGGCTTTACCACAATTTGGAGCAGTTTATGCGATTGGGGCCGATGTTGCCGAAGGTCTAGCAAGAGGTGACTATTCTACAGCCCATGTTATTGATGCTAAATCTGGTTTGGTTGTTGCTCATTGGCACGGTCATGTTGATCCTGATAGATTCGGGGAAGATATATTATATTCATTGGGATTCTTTTATAATGAAGCATTGATTGGAGTTGAGTCAAATAACCATGGACTCACCACACTGACTTCTCTAAATAAATCTAACTATTCTAACCTATATCGTCAAAGAAGACTTACTCAACGCCATGCGGACTCCACAGAGATCTTAGGATGGAGAACAACAACACTATCCAAGCCATTGGCGATAGATGAATTAAATGCCAATTTAAGGGACGGGGTGTTGGATTTAAGGTGTGAATACACTATTGCAGAACTAAAGACCTTTGTTCGAGATGACAATGGTTCAATGCACGGTAGCCCACACGATGACAGGGTTATGTCCTTGGCTATTGCCAACCAAATGCTTAAATATGTCTGGTTGCCAGAATACAAGCCCAAAACGGATACTCCATTTGGAACCCTTAACTACTTTGCTTCTAAGATTATAAAAACAGCTAAAGTAAAAGAACGCTATCTAATCGGGGAGTTTAGCGGTTACTAATGGTATGTAACGAATTATACTAGTAATAGGAGATTTATCTATGAAATGTTTGCATTGCTCAAGGCCGATTGAATCAGAAAACGATCTAAAAAGGCTGTCTTGCTTCAAATGTCATATAAAAAATGTCCGATTGGGCTTTACTTATGGTAAAGAAAGTTTTCATGGCCCAACGATTAGAGAACAGCAAAGGTTCTATGAAGATAGCCCAGCCTTTAGATCAGGCAGAATAACTAAAATTCCTGACCGCGCAGAGCTTATCTAAGTGGAAACATTAATTGTCCCAATTTTTGTTGCTTTAATACTTGGCCCAATAACCGTATTGGTTCAAAAAAGTCGTAAAGAGAATAAAGAAGATCATGCCAATGTTCTTTATATGATAAAAAAAATTGATAAGAAATTGTCAAAACATATAAATTGGCATAAAGAGACAGGGAGCAAAGAATGAGTAAAGAAGAAACCAATAACAATCCAACAAAGAATCCAGTTAAGGTAAATATGTTTGACGCATATAAGGCGGCACAAAAGGAAATAGAAAGTCGTAAAGCACCAAGTAAAACATCAAAATGAAACAAATGCAAAACATTCTATTACGAATTGCAGCAACTTTTGCGGCATCGGGTCTTGGAATTATCGGAGCTGGAGCCATCGCTGGCGTTCCAATCATAAAGGCAGTCTTTATGGCGGGTATAGCAGGGGTAGCAATAGTGGTTGAAGGTTTGTCAAGAGCGTTTTTAAACGATGGCAAGTTAAGCCTGTCAGAAATAAATGATGTATTTTCTAAAGTAGATAAGAAAAAAAAGGAGACAATATAATGCCTAAAGTTAATGGAAAAAAATTCCCATATACAGCGAAGGGAATGAAGAAAGCATACGAAGCTGCCGAAAAGGAATTCAAGCGAGCAAAACCAGATAAGAAAAAGGGGTAATAAATGCCTCGTGAAAGTAATTTAACAAAATTATCAAATTATAGAAAAAGAATAGATTATTCTAAGAAATGGCGTAATCAAGATAATTACGACAATCTATGGCAAAGAATGATCAACCTTTATCGCGGCAGGCAGTATCGTGGTGCTGCTGTTGGCGATAGATTGCTGGTCAACATATCTTTTGCTACGATTAACACACTTGCCCCAGCGGTATCTATTGGTAGACCAAAGATTAATGTTAATCCCCGCAGACCAGAAGATGGTGATAAAGCCATTGTAACTGAATCAATTATCAACTATTGGTGGCAGCATTACGAATGTCAAGATGAGTTTCAAAGGGCGGTAAAGGATTTTCTAATCATTGGTCATGGATGGGCTAAGACTGGTTATCGTTTTGTTGAAGAAGCCAAAATTGATAAAATTGAATACAGTGCTGATGAAGCGGCAGATCCCTCAGAGACTGCAAGCGATGTTGAATCAGATTTAATTATTAGAGAAGATAGGCCGTTCTTAGAGCGCGTAGACCCATTTGATATGTTTGTTGACCCAGATGCTTCAGATATGAGCAATATTAGATGGATTGCCCAAAGAACACGCCGCACTTTAAAAGATGTACATGATGATGGGCGTTATAACCCGACAGCCAGAAAGCAAGTAACTGCAAGTACTTATCAAAAGTATACAGATTCAACTGTTAATACTCCAATTGACTCTATTAATGCCGATGATTCATACGCTGATGTTTATGAATATTATGATGTTAATACTGGAGAAATGTGTGTGTTTTCCGACTCTGGGGATCAATTTCTAATAAAGCCGATAAAGATGCCATATTCATTTGGACATCCGTTTTATATGTTGCGCAACTACGATATCCCTGGCTTCTTCTACCCAATGGGAGAACTCGAAGCGATTGAACCTTTGCAATATGAGTTAAATGAAACCCGTACTCAAATGATGAACCATAGAAAGCGTTATTCACGCAAATGGCTTTTCCAAGAGTCGGCTTTTGATGACTTTGGTAGACAAATGCTGGTTTCCGATGATGACAATGTGATTGTTCCTGTTAAGGGCAGTGAAAGTCTTGCCAATGTTATTATCCCAATGCCAGCTCTTATTAACCCCGCTGACTTTTATAACCAGTCTGCCTTGATTACATCAGACATTGATCGTGTATCGGGAGTGACAGAATACCAGCGTGGAGCTATCCCAGAAACAACAAGAACTGCTCGCGAAGCTTCTATTATCGCAGAATCAAGCAACGCTAGAGTTGCTGCAAAGCTAATCCATATTGAAAATGCCATTGCTAGATGTGCTTCTAATCTTATTATGTTGGCACAGCAATACTTGACTGGAGAGCAGACGGTGCGTATTGTTGGCACAGAAGCGGCCCCAGTCTGGCTAACATTTGATAAAGAATATATTAGTGGGGAATTTGATTTTACTGTAGAAGCAGGTTCTACTGCCCCAAGGAATGAAGCCTTCCGTAGAGATATGGCTTTGCAATTGGTTTCAGCAATGCAACCGTTTGCCGAACAAGGCTTGGTAAATATGAAAAAGCTTGCGGAATATGTATTAAGTATTGGATTTGGTGTAAAAGATCCTCAAGCATTTATGCAACAGGCTCCTTCCCCAGAGCAACAACTACAACAAGGAATGCCTCCTGAACAAGGAATGCTACCTGAACAAGGAATGCCTCCTGAACAAGGAATGCCTCCTGAACAAGGAATGCCACCTGGATTGCCAGCGGGCTTAGTCCCGAATGCTCCAGTACAAGGCCCAGGCCCTCAAGTTGACGGGGAAATGGCTGGGATATTACAGTCTTTACCCCCTGAAATATTACAGCAATTGATGGCACAATCACAATAAGAATTAATTTAGGTAATGAGTTTTACTTATATAATAGGGAAGATATATTCCCCAAGGAACAACCAAAGGAAGGCACATGGACTCCATGAATGAAATAGAAGAAAATGCTAGCGCAGTTGACGAAGAGAGTAACCCCACACTAGACAGTGGACAAGTTACTGAAACGGAAGAGGTGCAAGCGGAAACTCTAGAAGTCGATCAAGACTTTTTTGATCCTGCAGAATATACAGAGAAATCTGTAAAGCTCCAAGTAGACGGTCAAGAAGTTGTAGTTCCACTGAAAGAGGCTCTTGCTGGATACCAGCGTCAAGCGGATTATACCCGTAAGACACAGGAACTCAGCGAGCAAAGAAAACAAAACCAATACGCCGTTGCTTTGCAAGAAGCTTTGCAGAACGACCCAGCGGGTACCTTGAAACTATTGCAAGACCAGTACAGTTTAGATATTACATCTTCGTTAGAAGAAGAGGATGTGTGGATGGACCCAACTGAGAAGCAAGTCAAGGATTTGGAAAAAAGACTTGTCGTTTTTGAACAACAAAGAGCGATGGAGGATTTAACCAAGGCGATATCTTCTTTGCAGAGTAAGTATGGCGATGACTTCGACGCAGATGAAGTAGTTGCTAGGGCGTTGGCTACTGGATCAACCGATTTGGAGACAACTTTTAAACAAGTTGCTTTCGATAAAATTTATTCCAAAGGAGCCGAGTCTGCTAAGAAATTAGCGGATGAACAAGCGCGACTAGAAGCTAAAAGAGGTGCAAACATTGTTTCCAGCTCAGCATCATCTAAATCGACATCAGCACCACAATCTGCTCACCCAAAAACCGTCCTTGAAGCGTTTAAGGCGGCGCAAAAAGAATTAAGCGTTTAAAACTAACTACATCTGAAGAAGATGTATCACTATTCATAGGAGAATAACAATATGGCAGGTAATGATAATTTTGATGCACTGTTGTCAACAACATTGCAAAACTATCGACCAACACTGGTCGATAACATTTTCACAGCGAGAGTCCTTCTTGAGCATCTAAACTCAAGGGGCCGCATTGTGATGGAAGAGGGTGGTTCACAAATAATTGAGCCGCTCGTGTACGCAGTAAACGATACCACGGGTTCATACTCGGGTTATGATTCAATTGACCTCACCCCACAGGAAGGCATCTCAGCAGCGCAGTACGATTGGAAGCAGATGGCTGCTTCTATCGCGATCAGCGGTATTGAGGAAGCTAAGAACCGTGGTTCAGAGGCAATTATCAAATTGCTGAATGCAAAGATTATGCAGTCAGAAGAGTCAATCAAGGAATCCTTGAATGACATGCTCTTCGCATCTGGAACACCAGGTAACAGTGGGAAAGACTTTAATGGTATCGGTTGGATTATCGATGCTTCTAATGTCGTTGGTAACATTGACCCAGCAACAAATGATTGGTGGAAGTCATATGAAGATAACTCGGTTGCGGCCCTGACTCAAGCCCAAATGGCAACTGCCTACAACACAGCAAGCCGTGGTAACGATCATCCCGATCTAGTTGTCACGACTCAGACTTTGTTCCAGGCCTACGAAGCCTTGCTAACGCCTCAAGTGCGTTATCAGGATACGGCAAAAGCAAACTTGGGTTTCCAGAACTTGATGTTCAAGCAGACCCCAGTGGTATTCGATGTTTCATGTGGATCAGGTAATATGTTCTTCATCAACAGCAAGTATCTTGCTTTGACGGCTATGAATGGTCATTGGTTTACAACCTCGGCGTTCCAGCAAGGCACCGTTGCAGGCGTTGACGCTCGTTATGCGTTGATTCTTGCCTTCGGCCAGCTGACCTGTAGCAACCGTGCTCGTCAAGCCAAACTTACAGCAAAGACAGCCTAACTAAGTTTAATAGTGTCTGGGGTATCTCGGTGGAAGCGCCCCAGGCATTATTATTAACTAACCCAAACATGTAGTTAAATTTATAAAAGTCGTTAATACGGGGAGTTTAAAAGCGCATCCTTCGGCGCTCTCCCCGTATTGGCATGCCCGTGGACATATAGGTAACGAACTATACAATATATAGAGAGAATCTTAGAAGGAGAAAAATTATGCCTATTCAACCAGTGTTTACTAATCAAATGCCAGTCGGCGCAGAAAGATATGGTGCGCAAGAAGGTATTTCGCAAGCAAATGTAATGCCCTCATATATGGGGCTTGAGGGAGTTGAGTTGGCTCCACCAAGTGGTATTGCATTTAAAGTTGACTATATCCATTGTATAGAATTTACAAATGAAGGGAATATATGTGTAGCTCATCCATTTGCTCCAACAGCACTATGCATTGGACATTTGAGAAGATTATCTAATCAAGTAACTCCTTTGAAAAAAGGGGAAAAATGGAGTAAAGATAATATTATTGCAAGAGCCTACCCACATGGAATGCCAGTAAGAGAAGAAGTCAAATCAGAGTTGCTGTATGTAAATGCAGCGGCGAACTAATAAAGTTTAGAATACAGGAGAAACAATGGCTGCACCAAGTACAACATTGACAACAGGGATCAATGCTTATTATCTTATTGAATTAATAGAAAGTCTATCCCAGCTACAAGTTGGTTATAATGCCAATACGGATGATATTGATCAAGATTTAGTTTTACAATTTATGAAAGAAGGTTATCAAAGGATTGTTTCTACAAATAATCGCTATCCATGGTTCCAGGCAAGTTGGGCATTTTCTACACTCCCCGATACCCACGCCTACAGTACTGGTTTTTCCACAATATCTGCTTTTTCTCCGTATGTTGCAGTATCCCCCGATGTTTTGGCATTAAACCAAACTACCGCGAACATTCGTCAAGTAATCAATGTCGTTAACAGCACCAATGGCGGGAATGAATTAATTTATATAGATCAATTTAAAGCTGAAGCAATATGGGTGGGTACTAACGATGTTTCTGGTATCCCAGTGTATTGGACACTATGGAACAACGCTATCAACCTATGGCCTCGCCCAGATAGTACTACTTACACCATTAATATTCGTGGTTATCGTCAACCAGACTTAACTTGGCTAAGTGATTCGGCTAACTCAAGCAGCACTGCATATGTCGATCTTGATAATGAATTTCAATTTATGTTGGTTAATTATACTCTTGGTCGTATATTCCAGTTCCAAGAAGACCCAACCATGGCCCAAGTTTATATGAATCATTTTGAAATAGGTGTTGCGGTTGCTGTAAAGAATCTTACAGCTCCTAATAGCAATCAACCAATACTGATGAGTGCGGGTTTGCAACTTAATGGCAAGTATTGGTGGAACAACACTCCCAACAATTTTTCAGTTCTTCCAAATTCACCAAATCCAATAGGGGTATTCTTCTAAAATATGGCAACTACCTCGATTGATTATAAGCAATTCTTTGATTTTACTGGGGGCATCAACTTTCGTGCTGACCAATTTCAATTGCTTGATAATGAATCGCCTGGAATGCTCAATGTAGAAATTGACCCTCGTGGTGGAGTATTTAGCCGCGCTGGATATCAACAGAAACATAACACAGAGGTTGTCACCGCTGGTGGTGTTTGGAATCCAAAAGGTTTATTCTCTTACAAATACCCAGGCCAAGCAACAATTATGTTGACAACTGGTAGAGATGCGGATGCAGCCGTTGATGGAAAGATATATTATTCAACGGGCGGTAATTTTACTAAACTAACTAAAGATGCTTTTAACGATCAAGCCGTACCTTCAACTGATGGCGCGGGCATGACTCAATGGGAAAGTACAATGTATTTTTCTCTTGGTATTACATCAAATACAATGTGCAAATGGGCAGTTGGAGATACTTATACAACTCAATTAACAGCGTCAGGCCCTTCATGGCAACCATATGATATTCCAGTTGCTTCTGGTGGTTATATGCCGCGAGCTAATTTAATTAAAGCACATGCAAATAAAATGTTTGTTGCCAACACTTATGAAGATGGTGTTGCTTATCCAAACAGAGTGCGCTGGTCCCATGAAAATCTTCCAGAAAACTGGTATGAACAAGATTATATAGATATTATTGCTGGCGGTTCTGGGGTTACTGGTCTTAGAGTAGTTGATGGTCAACTATTAATATTTAAACCAAAAGCAGTTTATTTGCTTATGGGCTATGATGCAGACACATTTCAGATTGTAGAACTTTCAACTGACATTGGTATTGATTACCCGCAGCAAGCAACAGAGGGCTCTGGTGGAGTTTATTTCTTTGATTATCCAAATGGTCTATATTTTTATAATCGCAATGGCTTACAAAATGTCTTTGAAAGAATTAAACCAATTATCACCAATGGCAACATTAAGAGCCAATATACAAAAACTATTACTTTAACATTCCTTCGAGATAGACTATGGATTTCAATGCCATATGCTGGAAGTATTTTAGGGGTGGGGACATCCAGCGTTGTGACTGATCTTGCAACAGTTAATTTTATCTTTGATCCAACAATTGGACAAGTGGGTGCCTATACAATGTTCCAATCAGCTCCTTGGTACACAGACGCTGATAACACTCAAATAAACGGGTACGGACTCGTTAGCGGTTGTGAATGGCAAAGCAATGCAGATGACGCATTTTATTTAATGGCAAGTGCATACAATGAATTCCCCTTTGTTATGTATGTAGATGATTATAATAATACGCTAGATGATTCCCCAGATACTTTTTCGGGTAAATTTGCAAGTAAATATCGTACTGCATGGTTTGATGATAATCGTTATATACAGTTAAAGACATTTTTGAATCCAACTTTTGTATTAAAAGAAGTTGGAGTAAACACCGTGTTAACAATGGATGTTTATAAAAATTATGATGAGACTACAGGTGATGGCGGAACAAGATCAATATCATTAGAACCAACAATTGCTGGCTCAACCTATTCTACTGATGGTAGCGGTGGTGTTTATGGCACTGCTGTCTATGGCGTTGACACAGTTGGCTCTTCAATTAAAAGAAAAGGAATAGGTACATTAGGTAAGGGATTTGCTGTTCAATTAGAATTAGCTGGGCCCGATGATAATACAAACAGCGCCATAGCTCCAGGCAGGCCTTGGGGACTAAATAGCATTGCATATCGTTTTAAGCGAAGAGCAATTCGCGGTAATTAAACAAGGAGAAATATAATGGCAACAATAACTATACCGTACACATTTACTACGGGAAACACAATCGAAGCTGGAGAACATAATGCTAACTATTCAGCAATCCAAGTCTTTGTTGACTCTTTAGCATCTGGTGGAAGTTTTAATGCAGGGGCATTGGGATCTGAAGATATTGCAAATGGTGCAATAACAACAGCAAAAATTGCAGCATCAGTAGCACTAACAACACCGACCATTGGTGTTGCAGTAGCAACATCAATCGCTGTTTCTGGCAATGTTGTTTATCATACAACAATTAACCCTCAAATAGCTTCATACACATTGGTATTGGTTGATGATGGTGCTCTTCTGGAGATAAATTCAGCTACTCCAGTAAACCTTACTGTTCCGCCCAATTCGAGCATTGCATTCCCCGTTGGCACAACGATAAACATTTTACAAACTGGGGCTGGACAAATTACTGTAGTTCAAGGAGCTGGGGTGACTGTAAATGCAACCCCAGGCCTTAAAGTTCGTACTCAATGGGCAGTGGCTACGCTTGTTAAGCGAGCAACTAACATTTGGGTTCTCGTAGGAGACCTCGCCGCCTGACATGCCAGTTCTCGGTGCTCTTAGTGGAGGCGGTGATGCTCCTAGTACTCCAGTAATTGGAACTGCTTCTCCCTTCAATGCTTCTTGTTCGGTTGCATTTACGCCATCAACATACATTGGATTAAATACAATTATATATACCGTTACATCCACACCAGGGTCTTTAACTGGTTCTAGTGGTGGTTCTCCGATTACTGTTTCTGGTTTGACAAATGGAGTTGGCTATACATTTACTGTTTTTGGTACAACC
>Ga0209284_10005675_pt1 | contig 12699 bp, 15 predicted proteins | sample FRY03_FD_187211 | JGI IMG/M metagenome (GOLD analysis project Ga0209284, IMG submission 187211) | Freshwater microbial communities from Lake Fryxell liftoff mats and glacier meltwater in Antarctica - FRY-03 (SPAdes) (version 2) | ecosystem: Environmental > Aquatic > Freshwater > Ice > Glacier... | reverse complement strand
TATCCCCCGGATCAAATCCCTTTTGCTCAAACCCGGACGGTTTTCTGATCCGCCTCACCGCTGTAGTCGGGCGGCCGGCCGCGCTTGCCGGTCGGCGCAGCCTCCCACGTCATGGCGGGATCAAACCAGATCGTCAGCGACCCACGGCGCTTGAGCGCGTTCGCCGCCGCCATCGGGCTTGAGCCGATGGCGCACCGCTGGCGGCTGCTCGAACCAATGGCGCACCGCTGGCTCACTGTGCGCGGGCCAGTTCCTGGTCTTGTGGGCGGGGGGTGTGGGTTTTCTCATACAGCCCAGCTGCCACACTGGATTCGCGAGATGAATCCCTCAGGAGATTTATGCAACAGAGCCCCAGCACAGCAGCAAGGCTGGCGGCTGAGTGTCACGACCGGGGTGCGGTCGCGCCAAAACGCCAAGGCCGCGCACCCGGGACCGCAGGCAAGCTCAGACCGCACAGTGCGTCCCCTGGTCGAGATCGTCCGGGCCGAACCTCACATCACACTGAAGGAACTGGCCGGGGCAGTGAAATAGACGCATGGCGTGTCAGTTCAGCTGTCTTCGATCCACCGGGCGCTGGTCCGGTCCGGCTTGTCATATGAAAAAAGGCCTGATCGCGCAGGAGCGTGCGCGGGCTGCTATCAGGCTGGCGCGAGTTGATTGGACCGTGCGCCGCCAGCCGTTCATGCGCCAAAGAGGACAGCGGCTGGTTTTCATTGATGAGACGTCAGTCAAAACGAATATGACCCGCCTTAAGTGGCCGAAGTGCCCTTGGCGAACGTGTGTTCGGTGTGGCGCCGTTCGGTCGCTGGCAGGCCCAGACATTCATCGCGGGGTTGACTTGCGATGCATTGATTGCACCTTGGGTGATCGGTGGCGCAACGGATCGGGCCGCTTTTGACATTTACGTTGAAAGTCATCTCGCCCCGGCGCTGGCGCCCGGCACAGTCGTGATCCTCGACAACCTGTCTACCCACAAAAGCCCGCAGGCAGCCGAGATATTGAAAGCCCATGGCTGCTGGAGGCTTTTCCTGCCCGCCTGCTCGCCCGACCTCAATCCGATCGAGATGGCCTTCTCAAAGCTGAAAGCACATCTCCGCCGCTTCGGCGCAAGAACCTGCGACGCCCTCATCCAAGCCCTCGGCGACATCTGCGGCCTCTTTGATCCCGAAGAGTGCTGGAACTTTTTCAGAGCCGCAGGATATGCGTCAGATTAAAGACAAACCGCTTTAGGCGCCCAGTTCAGCCTCGGTCGCCTGACCAACCTTGTCGGCATCGACTGTCTCGAACGAAAACATCTTGCCACACTGCTCTTGGGCGAAGCTGCCGGTGGCGAGGGTTGCCACGGTCACAGCCGTCACTGTCAACACTGTGGGCATCTTGGTGGTTTGAATATCGGATCCTTGTCTGTGCTGCGGCAAGCTTCTGTGCGTCCGCTTCATGAACTGAAAAACGTCACGCCCCGCACATTCCGGCGCTGGTCCGTGCAGATTTTTGCAACAAAGCTGCGCGGTGCGACGACAGGCCCTCTCTACACGCGCGTTTTCAGCGGTTATAGAGACTTTAAAACGGAAGGCCAAGCCATGACCATGTCTGCACAGATGCTGATACCGGAAGATCGACCGCTTGCCCCGGCGCTGCGTCGCGGCTGGCAAGGTCGGTGTCCGAACTGTGGTGCGGGTCCGATACTGCGAGGGTATCTGAAGGTGCGTGACACTTGCCCAGTCTGCGGCGAAGCTTTGCATCATCACCGCGCCGATGATGGACCGGCATATTTGACGATCCTTATCGTCGGGCATCTGATGGCGCCCCTTTTGTTGTTCACCTTCACCCATTGGCGCCCGGAACCGCTGGTTCTGGCTTCGGTGTTCTCGGTCGGGACGGTCGGGTTGTCGTTGTTTTTGCTGCCGCGTCTGAAAGGGGCGCTGGTTGCTCTGCAATGGGCCAAGCGGATGCACGGCTTTGGCGGACCAACCCGGATTGACTGATGCAGCCCCCCCCATTCGCGCCGCTGCAACCGTGGTGGTCTGGCGCGACGAGGGGCGTGGGTCAGAGGTGTTGATGGGGCAGCGTGGGGCTGCGGCAGTCTTCATGCCATCAAAATACGTCTTTCCGGGTGGTGCTGTCGAAGAGGGGGATGAGGCGCCGATCGGCTTTCTGACACCTGATTGTGTGCGGCGTCTGTCCATGTTGTCTCCACCACTGTCGCCGATCCCGCAGGCGCTTATCGGGGCCGCACGGCGCGAACTGGTCGAGGAAACCGGGCTTGACCTGCGGCCAACGTCCCGCTTTCAATTCATCTTTCGGGCAATTACCCCGCCCGGGCGAACCCGCCGTTTTGATGCGCGGTTCTTTCTGGCCCAAGCCGCAGATCTTGCAGGTGACCCTAACGACTTCAGTGCCGCGTCGGATGAGTTAAACCACCTGCACTGGATCACCCTTGGCGCGGCCCGCAAACTCGATCTGCCGTTCATCACCGAAGTGGTCATTGCCGAAGTTACGGCGCTGCTGTCGGGTCAGGATCAACCCGGCGTGCCATTTTTCGACAATTCGGGCTCAACTCCGGTCTTTCGAAGGCTAGCCTGACTCATCCGGTCTTCCGGCGACCAGATCGGATGCGCAACCGGGTCTTTGGCCTGCAAGAAATACAGCCGGAAGATTTCGGCATAGTTGCGAAAGTGATAACCTTCGTTGCGCCGCAGATAGTGATCGCGGTTGGCAGCATATTTTGCCGGCAGGTCATACCATGCCAAGGTCGGATGCATGTGATGCACTGCGTGAAGATTGTTGTTCAGAAACAGGATGGATAACGGCCCGCGGTCTTCGATGATTACGCTGCGGCCCCGGCAGGCTTCGTGGGCCCGGTGCTCGAGGAAGGTCCTGATCTTCAGCAGTCCAAAAGCCAAATAAGCTGCGGTGATATAGGCCCACCACGGCATCGTGCCAACGGCGACCAGCCAGAAGATGACCAGAACCACACCGTAGCCTTGCAGAACCCAAGCCCCACGGACTGCGGCATCTCCACGACGGATTGCACTGAAATCATGGCGCAACAGGGCCCAGATCGACAGTGCCGGCCCAATAAGGATCCGCCCGATCAGAGTGTTGTTGAACTGGTAGGTCTTGCGCAGCCAGACCGGCGTCCGCGCCCAGTGCGACGGGTCCATAAAGTTGCTTTCCGGATCGTCGTAGGGGTCGGTCAGGTTGGGGTCGTGGTGGTGCGCCAGGTGTAGGTCGCGAAAGCGCTGGTAGGGCACGAACAACGTCAGGCCGGGAAAGACCAGCGCCTCGTTCATCTGTTGATTGGCAAAGGGGTGGCCGTGCAAAACCTCGTGTTGCAAAGAGGAAAATTGCGCGATTGCCAGAACCGTCAAGATCAAACCAAAAACCGGGGCGGCCTGCCATGCGACTGTGGTTCCGATTGCCCACGCCAGATAGGTCGCTACCATCATGGCAAGGGTGGGTAGTTCTAGGGTCCGCCTGCTTTGCACCAATTTCAACTGCCTGTTCAATAATTTACAAGCCAAGCTAACATATGTTGGCGGTGTTGAAAATTAGGCGGATACGCAACATATAATCGCACATGTTCTGGAAAGTCTGCAGATGATGGTAATAGCAAACAAATTGGACCGAGCGGGGCCATTTGGACTTCGGTTGGCCGAAGCCATGGCACGCCGGTCGATGACGCAAAGCGCATTGGCCCGGGCGACAGGGGTTGATCGGTCCACAATTTCGGCGCTTCTTGCCCCCGGAATGCGTCTTCCGGGCTCGCAATTGGCTGCGGATTGTGCGCAGGCACTGGGGGTCAGTGCGGATTGGTTGCTGGGATTGTCAGTGCGGCCAGAGCCGCTTGCGGACCTGCTGGCGACATCGCTGACCATCACCGAGGCCCCTCGTGCCCTGTTCGACCGAACGATCTTCGGCTGGCATCAAGAGGCGGCAGGCTACAAGATCCGCCATGTACCCGCGACGATCCCTGACATGCTCAAGACGCGCGCGCTGGTGGAATGGGAGTATCAGGACACCTTGGGTCGCACAGCGGAACAGGCGATCGGGGCGTTCGAGGATCAACGCAACTGGATGCGCGGCGCGCAGTCAGACTATGAAATTGCCATTCCGCTGCATGAGATGGCCAGTTTTGCCGAGGCGAGTGGGTATTATTCGGGGGTGTCAGTCGATCTTCGCGTGGCGCAACTGGATCATCTGATCGAATATACCGATCAACTATACCCGTCGTTGCGGCTGTATTTCTTTGACGCACACCGGGTGTTTTCAGCCCCGATCACGGTGTTTGGCCCGCTGTTGGCGGCGATCTATCTTGGGCGGCACTACATCACCTTTCGCGACACGGCACGGGTGGCAGCAATATCGCAGCATTTCGATTGGCTGGTGCGCGAGGCGGCGATCAGCGCACGCGATGCCGCGGGGCATCTGCGCAGCCTGCGCGACGGGATCACCGGCTAAGGCGCAGGCGGTCCAGGTCATAGCCGTTCCAATCAAGGACTTCGCGCGCGGCTGTCAGCCGGTCTGCGGGCAGGGTTGCGTCGCGGTTCAGGATGATGCCAAATCGTCCCGACGGAGTGCCAAGCACCACGGTGCGCAGATCGGTATCCGCCCAAAGCACCCAGATCGGATCAGGCACGCCTACCAACCCAAACCGCCCCGGCCCCAGCGGCGACAGCGGTCCGGCAACATTCGCAGGCTTCCCTGCAAGGCATAACTGCCCCTCTATCCGCATCCCCGCTCCGGCGGGGGCAAAGCGGACCCCGGATGCAAAGCAGCCCCGGCGTTCGGCAAAATCGGCCACCTGTCGCCAGATCCCGTCAAGCCGTACAGGGTCGAACACCGCGCTGGAGTAGATCTGCCGCGCCGGATCACGAAACCCAATGACAGGCGGAGGCGCGGCACATGCCGCCAGCGCCAGAAAGATACCAAGGATCATTCGATGCACAGCGTCACCCGTTGGCCATTGTCCTGCAACACTTCGTTGCAGCCAAACAGGGGGGCATAAGGCGCGCAGGACTGCGACCGTGCAAGGCACTGTCCTTCGCAATCGCTGCCCCGGTTGCATTGTTTGCCACCGTCGCGCTGCGGCGTCTGGCAGGACATGGTTCCGGTCTTGCCCGCGGCGACCCAAGCGCCACCGCCCTTTTCACAGGCGATCCGGGATGCGGATTTCGGCGGTTGTGATGGCGGTGGTGGTGGTGGTGGAGGTGGTGAGGCCACATCTGCGGGCGAGATTGCCGCTTCAGATTTCGCCACCGGCTGTTCGGGCGCAGGCCTTGGTTCGGCGTCCATAACCGGCACTTGTCCGGCCGCAGAAAGATCGTCCAACACTGTCACGCTGATCTGTTCGATGGTGACAGGGTTCACCTCTGCCCCCGCGGGCGTCCTGCCCGGCTGGGCAAGTTGACAGGCCGACAGCAGCACCGCTGCAGCGATCAGGCACAAGCGCATCGGGCTTCCCTTCGGTTAATCCGCACCGGACCGGGTGCAAGGCGGCGTTGCAAGGTCAATAGGGCTGCGGATGGGCGCGGTGGGCGGCGTCGATTTCGGCCAGCACTTCGGCAGAAAGCGTCACGCCAGCAGAGCCTGTGGCAATGGCCAACTGGTCAAGGCTGGTCGCCCCGATGATCGGGATGTTCGGGAACGGGCGACTGGCACAAAAGGCAATCGCCATCTGCGCCGGGTCCAGCCCATGACGCGCCGCGATACCCAGATAGGCCGCAACGGCCGGAAAGACCTGCGGCGTGATCCGCCCGCCCATCGACGCATTGACCGCACGACGGCTGCCCTGCGGCGTGACGTCGCCCGCATATTTGCCCGTCAGCAACCCCGTCGCAAGCGGCGAAAACGCCAACAAGGGCATAGCCTCGACCGCGGCCAGTTCTGCCCAGTCGGTGTCGAACTGGCGACACAGCAACGAATATTCGTTCTGCACCGACATCATGCGCGGCAAGCCGTGCAGGACGGCCAGATGGAGCCAGCGCGCCGCCCCCCAGACGGTTTCATTGGACAACCCGATGTGGCGGATCTTGCCCTCGGCGATCAGGTCGCGGGCAGTTTCCAGCACGTCGATCATATGCGCGTCAATATCTGCGAGGTCGATCCCGCGCGGGTCATATGTCCAGATTCCCCGGAAATGATAGCCGGTGCCACGGTTGGGCCAGTGTAACTGATAAAGGTCGATGTAATCGGTGTTCAGTCGGCGCAGCGAGTCTTCCACCGCCGTACGCATCACGGCCCCGTCGATCTGCGCGCCGCTCCGGACCACCTGCCCCCGCCCGGTCACCTTGGTTGCCAGCACCAGCCTGTCGCGCCCACCGCGCGCAGCGAGCCACGCCCCGATCACCCGTTCGGTATCGCCCACAGTTTCGGCGCGGACCGGGTTGGTCGGATACATCTCGGCGGTGTCCCAGAACGTCACGCCATGATCTACCGCCATGTCAGCCTGCGCATGACCTTCGGCAAACGTATTCTGGCTGCCCCATGTCATTGTCCCAAGGCATAGGGCGGATACACTCAGGCCGGTACGGCCAAGCGGGACAAGCTGCATCTTAGGCTCCTGTTTTTGATTTGGGCGCAGCCTAACGACTGACAGGGCAAGGGCAAGGGCAGGCGGACGCGATTGCGACTTTGCACAGGCTGGCGAACAAAGGAAGAACACCCTATACTCATATTATGTCGCCACTGACGAATCCCCTGCCGCTGGGTCCCACGCCCCGGCCTGTCTGGCCCCTGCCAGGGGGGATGGGACTTGGTTTGGTGCGCGGGCGGGTTCACGAGCTGTGCGGCCCTGCCCGCTGGACGCTGGCCGCGATGCTGATGGCGCAGGATCAGGGGCCGGTGATCTGGATCAGCCCCGGCTGGCAGGGTGCGCAGCTGCACGCGCCGGGCCTTGCAGCTTTCGCCGATCCGGGGCGGTTGATCTTTGCCAAGGCCGCGCGACCCGATGATCTGCTGTGGGCGGCGGAAGAGGCGCTGCGGTCGGGCATGGCGCCGCTCGTTCTGGTCGATCTGACCGATCCCCCTGCCCTGACCCCGGTGCGCCGGTTGCATCTGGCGGCCGAGGCGGGCGGTGACGTCGCACGCTGTGCGGGCCTGCTGCCGCCTCTTGGGGTGCTGATGACGCGGGGTCGGGGCGGCGCGCAAGGTGTGGAAAGCCGCTGGCATCTGACCACCGCCCCCAGCACATCGACCCTGCTGGACCACCGCACCGCGTGGCGGCTGGACCGACTGCGCGCGCGGATGGAACCGCCCGCGACATGGACGCTGACCGAAGGCAACGGCGGCCACCTGACAGGACAGCGCGAGACGGGCAGCGCACCACTGGCCTAACCCCGGCGCTTGCGCTAAACGAAGACCGAACGCAAAGCAAAGGGCTTGGCATGGCACGGATTCTGATCACATCAGCCATTCCCTATATCAACGGGATCAAACACTTGGGCAACCTTGTGGGCAGCCAGTTGCCCGCCGATCTTTTCGCCCGCTACAACCGGGCGCGCGGGCACGAGGTGATGTTCATCTGCGCGACAGATGAACACGGCACGCCCGCCGAACTGGCCGCCGCCAAGGCCGGCAAACCGGTGGATGTCTTTTGCGCCGAAATGCACGCCGTGCAGGCCGAGATTGCCCGCGGATTTCGCCTGTCGTTCGATCATTTTGGCCGGTCGTCTTCGCAGCGCAACCATGTGCTGACCCAACACTTTGCCGGCGCGCTGGAACGGGCCGGACTGATTGCCGAGGTGTTGGAAAAACAGGTCTATTCCATCGACGACGCGCGGTTTTTGCCTGACCGCTATATCACCGGGACCTGCCCGAACTGCGGCTATACCTCGGCGCGGGGCGACCAGTGCGAAAACTGCACCAAACAACTTGACCCCACCGACCTGATCAACCCGCGCTCGGCGATCTCTGGCTCGACCAACCTCGAAGTGCGCGAAACCAAACACCTGTTCCTTCGGCAACGCAGCTTGCGCGACCGGCTGGAGGCGTGGATCGACAGCAAGACCGATTGGCCACTGCTGACCACCTCGATCGCCAAGAAATGGCTGACCGACGGCGACGGGTTGCAGGATCGCGGTATCACACGGGATCTGCACTGGGGCGTGCCGGTGCGTAAAGGCACCGAGCCTTGGTCGGGCATGGAAGGCAAGGTGTTCTACGTCTGGTTCGACGCCCCCATCGAATATATCGCCGCCACCGCCGAATGGGCCGACGCCCACAACCTGCCTGATGCTGCATGGGAACGCTGGTGGCGTACCGACAAAGGTGCGCAGGACGTCCGGTACGTCCAGTTCATGGGCAAGGACAACGTGCCGTTCCACACCCTGTCGTTCCCCGCCACCATCATGGGGTCGGGCGAGCCGTGGAAGCTGGTGGATTATATCAAGTCGTTCAATTACCTCAATTATGACGGTGGCCAGTTCAGCACCAGCCAAGGGCGCGGCGTGTTCATGGATCAGGCGCTGTCCATCCTGCCCGCAGATTACTGGCGCTGGTGGCTTTTGTCGCACGCCCCCGAAAACAGCGATGCCGAGTTTACCTGGGAAAACTTCCAGACCGCAGCCAACAAGGATCTGGCCGATGTTCTGGGCAACCTCGTCAGCCGGGTGACCAAATTCGCGCTGTCGAAGTTTGGCGACACCCTGCCCGTCGGCGGCACCCATGGCGAGCGGGAAACGAAACTGATCGCCGACCTGACAGCCGGTCTGCGCGCCTATGAAGTCCTGATGGAGGCGATGGAGGTCCGCAAGGCGGCGGCAGAACTGCGCTCCCTTTGGGTGCTGGGGAATGAATATCTGCAATCGGCGGCGCCATGGTCCGTGATGAAAATCGATCCTGAACAGGCGGGTGCGATCATCCGCCTTGCGATGAACCTGATCCGGGTGTTTGCGGTGACCTCGGCGCCCTTCATCCCGGATGCGGCCGCAACCATGATGACGGCGTTGCGCTGCGATGACTGGGCCTGGCCAACCGATCTGAACGCAGCCCTGCAAACTTTGCCGCCGGGACATGGCTTTGACGTGCCGGAAAACCTGTTCCGCAAGATCACCAATGAAGAGCGGACGGATTGGCAAGCGCGGTTTTCTGGTATCCGCACCTGACCCGAAAATGCAAAACGGCGGCCCGAAGGCCACCGTTTGCCGAATACCTTCAGATCACGCGGCGCGGCCGATCAGAACGGCACCAACCGTCTTTAGCGCGCCCGCCTCGTCAACCCCGGCCACAGCGGCTACTTCGCGGGCCAGACGTTCCAAGGCGGCCTCATACAACTGACGCTCGGAATAGCTTTGCTCGCGCTGGTCATCGGTGCGGTAAAGATCACGCACCACCTCGGCAATCGCCATCAAGTCGCCAGAGTTGATTTTCTGTTCATACTCTTGCGCCCGGCGCGACCACATCGCCCTCTTGACCCGCGCCTTGCCCTTCAGGGTGTCCAAGGCCTTGGTCACCACGTCCGGCGACGACAACCCACGCATCCCGATTTCCGTCGCTTTGTGCGTCGGTACCCGCAACGTCATCTTGTCCTTTTCGAACGAGATCACGAACAGCTCCAGCGACAGACCGGCAATCTCTTGTTCTTCGATCGAAATGATCCTGCCCACGCCATGCGCGGGGTACACAACAAACTCGTTCGGACGAAATTCAGGCTTTCTTGACTTGGTCATTCAATCATTTCCTCGGTTGGCAGCCGTTGTCAGGCGGCGAAAGCCCACCGTCCGCTGCACAATGCCGCGCCGCTGGTTTTCGCATTACAGAAGGTAAGGTGCGCTCAGGCGAGCAGCGCCGGGAGCGTCTACAGACATCCTTAGATTATTGTAACAATTGTATAGCACAAAAAAGTCGCGATTCCAACACACGCGTCAGATCGCAAACAGCAAAATTAACCGGAAATTCCTCGGCCCTGCTTCAGGGCCGAGGAATTATCTGCACGCTGACCACGAATCGGTGGATCAACCGCCCGCGCCCGGTTTTTCAGAAAAGTATTTTTCCAGCTTGCCGGTTTCGCCATCCCGCGCCTCGGCATCGGGCATCATGTCCTTCTTGGTCACGATCACCGGCCATTTAAGCGAATACTTGCGATTGAACGTCACCCACTTTTCCATGTCAGGTTCAGTGTCCGGGCGAATCGCGTCCGCTGGGCATTCCGGCTCGCAAACGCCGCAGTCGATGCATTCATCCGGATGGATGACCAGCATGGTTTCGCCTTCGTAAAAGCAGTCCACGGGGCAGACTTCGACGCAGTCGGTGTATTTGCAGGCGATGCACTTGTCGATCACCACATATGTCATGGCAGGTCCGTTCGTTATTGCAACCCCTGACTAAAACAGTCAGGCAGATCATTCAAGCGGACTTGGCGCCGTGTTCAGATCAACATAGAGCGACTTCGCCTCGCTGGCAGGGCCGCGTCTTTGCGCAAGATCGACGATCCGTATCAGTCGAATCTGTTTGGCCTGCGCAAAGGTCAGCACATCGCCCACGCTTACGCCTTGACCGGGTCTGGACGTCCGCTGACCGTTCACCCGGCAACGACCTGCACTGACAACCTCGGAAGCCAAAGCCCTGGACCGGAAGAAGCGTGCCTGAAACAGCCATTTGTCCAACCGTTCTTTTGGCTTGGCATCTGGTGATGCAGGTGCGCCTTTTCCACCCAATCAGATCTTGCCGCGCAAGGCCGCCAAGACGGCGAACGGGTTGTCGGGGTCGATCGGTTTTTCCGCGCGCGGTGGGCGGGCCTCATACGAATTGGCCTTGGCATCGCGTGGCGCATCTTTCGGTCCGCGATCGTTGCGGTCGAACTTGCCCTGTGGCTTACCACCCTTGCCCTTGAACTTTTCCCGGTCGCGGCGTTCGCCTTGCGGGCGATCATTCTGGGGTCGCGGTGCGCTTTCTACCTGAACCGGAGAACCATAGGCACCGACTTCGGGTTGATGAGTGTTCGGGGAATGATCTGGGCGCGGGCCGCGATCAGGGCGTGGTCCGCGTTCCGGCCGGGGCGCGCGGTCAGGCGCCGCACCTTCGGGACGCGACGCGTCGGACCGAGGGGGCCGGGCGTTGCGTTCCGGGCGCGGCGCGCGCGGCTTTGGCGCCCAGGTAAAGGTATAATACACCTCCATCTCGGGCGGTATTGCCGCTGCAGCCGCCGCCGCCGCCTCGGCCTCTGCGACCAGCGACACTTCTTCGGGGATCGGCAACACCGGCGCATCGGGATCGACTGGTTCGATCACTGGCGCTGGCTTGACCTTTGGACGTTCGGCGCGGGCACCGGCATAGCCAAGCCCGCCCATCAACCCGGCAAACTGCTCCAGCGTCATGCCGGTGATCGAAAGCATGTCGGGGCCAGCCTCGAAGCCTGCCTTGCTGTCACGGGCGCGCACCAGATCGGCCAGCCGCTCCAGCATGTCGATCCTGATCGCCCGCGCCCCTGCCGGATGATACCCGGCCAAGGTGTAGTGGCTTTTCGGAACATCGGGCAGGTTTGGAATTGTTACCAGACCGGGTGGCGGGCTTTCCGGAAATTCCTGCAGCCCGTTGAACAGCGACCACAAAACCAGCCGCAACCGGGTCGGCGCGGGCTTCAGCAGTGGTTGCATGAAAATCGTAAACTGGCCAAACCGCACGCCATGTTTGCGCAAGGCACCACGCGAGTCCTGATCCAGTTCCTTGACATCATTTGCAACCGCGTCGCGCGGCAGAACGCCCAACCCTTCGACCAGACGGAAGGCAAAGCCACGGGCAAGACCCACCAGCGTTTCGTCCCGGCCCATTGCCAGCAGCGGCTCGAAATGCAAGGCCACCTTGCGGTCAATGAAATGCTGCATCCGGCGGCGCACCTTGTCGGCGACGTCAGGGCCTGCCTCTTCATCCACGAACACCTCGACCTGAGGGCGCGACACCTCGGGACCCTTCACCAACTTGCCAACGGCTGTGGTGCCCCACATCAAGCCACCTTGCGTGGTGAAATCCATCTCGGTGTCGGGCGCGTTATAAAAGCGGTCCGCGCGCAGATGGAATTCCGGCTTCAGCACAGCCTCTGCCGTCTGGCGCAGCGTGCGCGCCTCGTCGGGCGACGAGGACGCATCCTGCCGGAACCGAAACCCTTCAAGACGCCCGACCAACTCGCCGGAAACCGTCACTTCGCCCTTGTCATTCACCTCGGCCACGAGGGTCTCCTTCTGCTTCAACCGCCGCAGCAAAACTGACGTGCGCCGGTCAACAAATCGTTGAGTCAACGCGGCATGAAGCGCATCTGACAGACGGTCTTCTACAGCGCGAGTCTCGTCGCGCCAATGACTTTCGTCTTGGACCCAGGATTTGCGTTGCGCTATGTAAGTCCAGGTGCGGATATATGCCAAACGCTTGGATAAAGTATCAATATCGCCGTCGATCTTGTCGATCCGCTTGATCGCCTGTGCAAGCCAGTCAGACGGTATCCGCCCGCCCCCCATGCCCCGCCCGACCAGAAAATCAAAGATACGCTCCAACAGCGTTGTATGTTCGGGGCCACTGGCATTGCGGAAATCGGGGATTCGGCAAACGTCCCACAGCAGTTGCACCCGTTTGGGGCTGGTCAGTTTGTCCCGGACTTCCGGAATGGCCGACAGGGTTTTCAGCGCCAGCACATCATCCGCATCCCGCGCCCGCGTCAGCCATTCGTCCGATGTCGGATACTCGAGACTGCGGATCAGCCGTTCGGGA
>Ga0209284_10005674_pt1 | contig 12705 bp, 11 predicted proteins | sample FRY03_FD_187211 | JGI IMG/M metagenome (GOLD analysis project Ga0209284, IMG submission 187211) | Freshwater microbial communities from Lake Fryxell liftoff mats and glacier meltwater in Antarctica - FRY-03 (SPAdes) (version 2) | ecosystem: Environmental > Aquatic > Freshwater > Ice > Glacier... | reverse complement strand
TCACCGGCCACGGGCCGGATCAAGCGGCGCTGCGGGCGCAGGCGGCGCAGCTCGGCGCCGATGTGACCTTCGCCGGGCGGGTCAGCGACGGCGAGCTGGCCTCGCTACGGGCCGGCGCCGCGCTGGCAATAGTCCCGTCCCGCTTCGCCGAGACCTTCGGCCTGTCGGCAGCGGAGGCGATGGCGGCGGCGCTGCCGGTCGCGGCCACCAGCGCTGGCGCGCTAGGCGAGCTGCTGCCAGTAGAGGAGTTAGTTGCGCCCGGCGACGCCGCGGCGCTCGCGGCGTCAATTAACCAGCTTTGGGGCGACAGCGCGCGCGGCAAGGCAAACCACGAACGGATTAGCGCGATCGCCTCCCCGGCCGTCGTCGCCGCCAAGCTGGCCCACATTTACGGCTGCTAGAGCGCGTACGATCAGCCAATGCGAACGCTCGTAACCGGCGGCGCCGGCTTTATCGGCTCGAATATCGTTGACGCGCTGCTCGCGCGCGGCGATCAGGTCGCCGTGATCGACGACCTGTCCTCAGGGCGGGCCGAGAATCTGGCATCGGCGCTCGCTGCCGGCGCCACGCTCCACGAGCTCGATATCCGTGACGGCGAGGCCGTCAGCCAGGCGTTCTCGCAGGCGCAGCCGCAGCTGGTCTTCCATCTCGCGGCGCAGATCGATGTTCGCCGCGCGCTCGACGATCCGGCATTCGACGCCTCAGTCAACGTTGTTGGCACGATCAACGTACTCGAGGCCGCCCACGCCGCCGGCGCCCGCCGCCTCGTCAACACCTCAACCGGCGGCGCAATCTACGGTGAGACCGACGTGATGCCAACGCCGGAGACAGTGACGCCGCAACCGGTTTCGGCCTACGGGCAGAGCAAGCAGTGCGCCGAGCTGTACTGCGCTTGGGCTTCGCGCCTGCACGGGCTGCAAACGGTCACTCTGCGCTACGGCAACGTCTACGGCCCGCGCCAGAACCCGGCCAGCGAGGCTGGCGTGATCGCGATCTTCGCCGGGCGACTGCTCAGCGGCGAGCAGCCAACCGTCTTCGGTGATGGCTCGGCGCGGCGCGACTATACCTTCGTCAGCGACATCGTCGCCGCCAACCTGCTGGCGGCCAGCCACTCCGCTCCCGGCGGCCCTTACAACATTGGCACCGGCATCGACTCAAGTGTGCTCGAGCTGATCGCCGCGCTCGACGCCGCCGCAGCGCCGGGCGAAGGGCCACTAAGTCCGCACTTCGCCGCGCCGCGTGAAGGTGAGCTGGCACGCAGCTCGCTCGACGTCTCACTGGCCGCCGATCAGCTTGGCTTCGGCGCGCAGGTGCCGCTGCCCGAGGGCGTCAAGCTGACGCTCGACGCGCTGCGCTAAAACGCGCCCCGCAGCGACCCGAGCTCAACTAGCCGCGCAAAACCCTCGTTGGTTCGGTCCAGCTCGTCGAAGGTTCCGATCCCGGACACTTGGCCGCGGTCAAGGTAGAGGATGCGGTCGCAGGAGCGGACCGTTGACAGGCGGTGAGCGACGACGACCGTTGTTAGCTTGCCGTGCAGCGATAGCAGCGCATCGCTGATCTTGCGCTCAGTCTCATTGTCGAGCGCTGAGGTCGCTTCGTCGAGGATCAGGATCGCCGGTTTGCGGTACAGCGCCCGTGCCAGCCCAACCCGTTGGCGCTGTCCGCCCGACAGCCGCACACCGCGCTCACCGAGCATCGTGTCAAGCCCCTCCGGCAGTTCGGCGACGACGTCGTCGAGCTGGGCGAGCCGTATGGCCGCCGCGATCTGCTCGGCCGATGCCACCTCGTCGGCCTCACCGAAGGTGATGTTGGCGGCTAGCGTGTCGTCAACTAGGAAGATGTCCTGCGGCACAAAGCCAATCTGCGCTCGCCAGGCCCGGAGGTTCTCGCCTAGTGGCCGCCCGTCGATCAGGATCGAGCCGCTGACCGGGTCAAGTAGCCCGAGCAGCAGGTCGACCAGGGTGCTCTTGCCTGACCCGGTCGATCCAACGATCCCCAGCGCCTCACCAAAACCAACCTCAACCGAGATTCCAAGCAGCGCGTCTTCGGCCCGCGTCGGATAGCGGAATAGCAGGTCGTTGACCGCGAATGCTCCGGTCGGAACGAAATCCGCCGATCCGTCGCCAGCGTTGTCGGGGATCGCTTCGTACTCGCCAAGGCGGGCCAGTTCAGCTTCAACGATTGCAACGCCCGGTTGGTTTGCTCGGATCGTGTTGACGGCGATCAGCAAAGTATTGAGCGCGGGGACCAATCGCAATCCGCCGGCAAGTAGCACGCCAACTGAGACGAGAACGGTCGTCGTCGATCCCGAAAGCGTCGCGAACCCAATCACCAGAGCGACGCCGGCGATCATCAGGATCTCCAGCAGGTAGCGCATCCCCTGGTTGGTAACTGCGATCAGCCGGTAGGCATCGAGGTAGCCGCGGGCCGACCGTGCGTAGCGCCCAAGGTAGGTCGACGTGCTGTCCCTGACGGTTAGCTCCTTGATTCCCCCGACCAGCTCGATCAGCGAGGAGTTCATCTTCTCGGCCTCGACCTGAAGCTGCTCGCCGCGCGTCTCGATCGGTCGCCGCACGATCCGAAGGTAAGCTAGGCCGGCCGCGACCAAATAGACGAGCGCAGCGATCGCGAGCAATGGGTTGACAATCACAAGCGCCGCGAAGACGGCGATGAATACCGCTGATTCAGCGAGAACGCCGATGCCAGAGGCAACTGTCTGTGTTGTCGTAGACACTGAGCCAACTGTCGTTCGGATGATCGCCCCCGTGCCGGAGCTCTGCTGAACCAGCCAAGGAGCCTTGACGAAACTGCCAAGGATCCGCTCAGATAGCGACACTTGCGCAACATTCAGCACACCGGTCTGGACCCATAACAGGCTCACAGCGGCGACCCCTTTGGCGATGAACAGCGCTGTCGCGGCGAGCGCCAGCGCCAGCACGATTCGCTCAGGCACATCGGTACCCAGGAGCTGCTCAGCAAAGTCAACGAATGCGCCCTGCGGCGCTCCGCCCGGGCCAAGGAAAGCGAGCAACGGCACCAGCAACAGGATTCCCAGCATGTCGAGGCCGGCGACGAGAACGTTGACAGCGGCAAGGATTAGCAGCCGCCGCCGCGCTGGCGCGTTGAGCAGCGCGAACGCACGGCGGACGGTCTGGAGGATGTCCATTAGCTGTCGGCCCGCGGGTAAACGCCCGTCAGTTGACGGCCCGCGCCGAGCTGCTTAGTTACTTTCACTCAACAAGAGTCGCAGATCGCTAAGCGGGCACGCTGGCGTCGAGTGGGGATCGCCGCCTGACCAGTCCTCGGGTAGGTTGCGCGCCTTGGTCGTTGGGCGACGAGCCCACCACCTCAAGCAGGCCGCTGTTGTAGTGCCTATCGGTCGCTCGGCTAGAGTTGCGAGCAGCTCGTAGATGTTGCCTTCCAATCACACAAAGACCTACCTCCGCGAGACCGCTGAGATCGCTGAGCTCGTCGATGCGGAACGTGTCGACTCGCTTGTAGCTGCGCTGCTTGAGCTTCGCGAGCGTGGTGGCCGCGTGTTCTTTCTCGGCGTGGGCGGCAGCGCCGCGAACTGCTCGCATGCAGTCAACGATTTTCGCAAGTTGTGTTCGATCGAGGCGTATACGCCTACCGATAATGTGGCCGAACTGACGGCTCGCATCAACGATCAAGGTTGGGATGAGGCGTTCTCGAACTGGCTGGCCGCGAGCAATCTGACCAGCAACGACGCTGTTTTTGTGCTTTCGGTGGGCGGTGGCGACGAGCAGCGGGCGATAAGCGTCAACCTGATCCGCGCGATCGAGCATGCCCAGCGAGTCAGTGCAATGACGCTTGCGATTGTCGGCAGATCGGATGGATTCGCAGCCACTCAGGCCGAGATCGCAGTCGTCATCCCCACGATCGCGGCTGATCGCCTGACCCCGCACTCTGAATCCTTCCAAGCGGTGATCTGGCACTGCATTGTGTCGAACCCGCTGCTGCAGAACCATGCCACAACATGGTAGCGCTAGAGCGTTGCGTTCCGCAGTGTTCCTCGACCGTGACGGCGTGGTTTGTCGTTCAATCGTGCGTGACGGCAAGCCTTACGCCGCTCGCACGCTCGCCGAGTTTAGGCTCGTTCCCCGCGCGCGCGAATCCGTGCGGCTGCTCAGGGGTGCCGGATTCCTCGTTGTGATCGTCACCAACCAGCCGGATATCGGGGCGGGGCTAGTAGCGCGAAGTACTGTTGAATCGATGCACGCTCGTTTGAGCAGCCGTTTGGATGTCGACGCGGTCATGACCTGCCCGCACATGCGCAGCGACGGCTGCGATTGCCGCAAGCCCAAGACTGGGATGCTGGTCGAAGCGGCTAGCCGACTGGCGATCGATCTCAACGCAAGCTTTCTGGTTGGCGATCGGGCCAGTGATATCGAAGCGGGCAACACGGCCGGATGCCATACGGTTTTCATTGACCGCAGGTATAGCGAGCCGCGCCCAGGCTATCCGGATCAGATGGCGACCTCCTTAGCGTCCGCCACACGTCTGATTCTGTCGTTAACAGAGTCTCCCAACTATTCCAGTTGATACGGTTGCCCGGCCTTGGAAGACGCGGGAATGACAATCGAGAACCTCAACGTCAGCATCTATGCAGACGGCGCCGATGTCGACGAAATCCGAGAGTCGGCCGCTGACCCGCTTATCGCAGGCTTTACGACCAACCCAACGCTGATGCGCGCCGCTGGGGTGGATAACTATCGCGATTTCGCTCGACAGGTACTCGCGGTAACCGGCGACCGCCCAGTCTCGTTTGAAGTGCTGGCGGATGATTTGCGAGAGATGGAGCGGCAGGCGTTAGAGATCGCCACGTGGGGTAAGCACGTTCAGGTCAAGATCCCGATTACAACAGTCAGGGGCGAGACTGCACTGCCGCTGGTGGCGCGATTGACGGCGCAAGGCGTGGTTTGCAATGTCACTGCGATGTTCACGATAGATCAGGTGGAGGAGGCGGTTGCGACTTTGCCGAAGGAATCGTCGGCGATTCTCTCGCTGTTCGCTGGCCGTATCGCCGACACCGGCGTGGACCCGCTGCCGATTATGCGCGAAGCAGTCGAAATTGCGTCGTCGCATCCGGACGTAGCGATCTTGTGGGCGAGTCCGCGCGAAACGTTGAACATCTTCCAAGCGGACGAGGTTGGCTGCGAAATCATCACTTGTACGCGTAATCTGCGCGCAAAATTTCCAATTATTGGTAAGCCGCTCGACACGTATTCTCGTGAGACGGTCGAGATGTTTTTCCACGATGCCGAAGCGGCAGACTATGAAGTCTGAGAAAAGAGCCGTCCGTGTCTGAGCAGTCGCAGTTCTCCTCCGTGTTTGTGACCGGCGGCGCCGGCTACTGTGGCAGCCGATTAGTGCCGCAACTACTCGAGCAGGGCTATCGCGTGACGGTCTACGACATCCTTTACTTCGGTTCGGATTTTTTGCCGCTCGACGATCCTAACTTGACGGTGGTTGAGGGTGATATCCGTGACATGGCGCTGCTCGCACAGAGTGTTGCAGGGCACGATGCCTTCATCAGTCTTGCTTGCATCTCCAACGATGCGAGCTTTGAGCTCGACGAGGCGCTCTCGACTAGCGTCAACCTCGAGGCCTTCGAGCCGATGGTGCTCGCAGCGAAAGGAGCCGACGTCAAGCGCTTCGTTTACGTGTCCTCGAGTTCCGTCTACGGCGTGTCGGATGCCCCGGACGTAACGGAAGACCACCCGCTCGTTCCTTTGACCCTGTACAACGATTATAAAGGCCAGTGCGAACCGATCCTCACACGCTACACGGACGACACGTTCGTCGGCGTGGTCGTGCGCCCGGCAACGGTCTGCGGCTACGCGCCGCGCCAGCGCCTCGATCTGTCTGTAAATATCCTCACCAACCACGCGGTTACAAATGGCGCGATCACCGTCTTCGGTGGCGATCAACTGCGCCCGAACCTGCACGTGCAGGACTACTGCGACGCGCTCGAGCTGATGCTCACTGCACCCGACGACCTGATTCGTGACGAGATCTTCAACGTCGGCTACGAGAACCTTTCGATCCGCGAGATCGCAGATCGCGTCAAACGCGTCGTGATGGAGGAGTTCCCCGAGGTGACCGACATCCCGATCGTCACAACGCCGTCGGATGACAATCGTAGTTATCACATCAACTCCGACAAGGTCCGCAAAGTGCTTGGTTTTCAGCCGCAGTTCGCTGTCGACGACGCAGTCCGCGAGTTATGTGCCGCGTTCCGCGATGGGTTGCTGCCGGAAAGCATGACGGACGACCGATACTTCAACGTCAAGCGGCTCCAGCGGCTGCAGGCATCGTGACCTCCAAACCGTCTGCGGTGGTTACTGGCGGGGCTGGCTTCGTTGGCAGCCACCTCGTCGACCTGCTGGTTGAGCGCGGCTATCGCGTGCGCATCATTGACGATCTCAGCGGTGGGCATGAGAAGAACATCCGGCACCATGAGGGAAACGCCGATGTTGAATTCGTCAGCGCAGACGTTAGGCGGCTGGATGCCGCTTCCACGATCTTCGCAGGGGCCCGCTACGTCTTCCACCTAGCGGGGATCGGCGACATAGTGCCGTCTGTTGAGCGACCAGCCGACTACATGGATATCAACGTGCAAGGTACCGTGAAGGTTCTGGAAGCAGCGCGCTTCGCCAAGGTCGAGAAGCTGGTCTACGCGGCATCATCGTCGTGCTACGGGATTGCCAAGGAGCTGCCAACGACGGAACTGGCACCGATCGATCCACAGTATCCCTACGCGCTGAGCAAGCTTCTCGGCGAGCAGGCAGTGCACCACTGGGGAGCCGTCTATGGGCTGCCGGCGAATTCAATCCGCATCTTTAACGCCTACGGACCTCGCTCGCGCACGACGGGCGCCTACGGGGCTGTCTTCGGTGTGTTTCTGGCCCAGAAGCTCGCCAACCAGCCGTTCACTGTCGTCGGCGATGGCGAGCAGAGCCGCGACTTCGTCTTCGTTACCGATGTCGCGGCGGCGTTCCTCGCCGCGGCCGAGGCGACGCACGCCGGTCGTGTCTACAACCTCGGCGCAAGTAGCCCGCAGAGCGTTAATCGCCTGATCGAATTGCTCGGCGGCGAAGTGATCTACATCCCCGACCGCCCGGGTGAGCCACGCTGCACATGGGCCGACACTGCTCGGATCACGGCCGAGCTGCAGTGGGCCCCGCAGACGACATTCGAGGCCGGCGTGGCACAGATGCTGGCCGTGATCGACGACTGGCGCGAAGCCCCCGTCTGGAACCCCGCGACGATCGAGCAGGCGACGAAGAGCTGGTTTGATGCCTTGGCGGCTGACGCCCCATGATCTCAGACGACGACGGCACTGACGTGCGTTACAAGCGCAAGATCGTCACACGCGACGAGCTGCGCGAGGCGATCGGCCCGCGACCACGAGAGCGCAAGGTGATCCTTTGTCACGGCACCTTCGACCTCGTGCATCCGGGTCATCTGCGGCATCTGATGTATGCGCGCAGCCAGGCCGACGTCCTTGTCGTCAGCGTCACCTCGGACGCGCACATTCCAAAAGCGAACTACCGCCCCTACGTGCCTCAAGACCTACGCGCATTGAACCTCGCTGCACTGGAGGTCGTCGACTACGTGTTGATCGACGACGACCCGGTTCCGCTTGAGAATCTTCGCTTCCTGCAGCCCGACTTCTATGCCAAGGGCTACGAGTACGCGGCGAGCGGCATCAATCCGAAGACACAAGAGGAGATCGACGTCCTCGACGAGTATGGAGGGGAGATAATCCTGACGCCCGGCGATGTCGTCTACTCGTCATCGCGCTTCATCGAGACGACCCCTCCGAACCTGGCACCTGAGAAGCTTGTGGCGCTGATGTCTTCGGAAGGACTGTCCTTTGCCGATCTCACTGCCGCGCTTGACACCCTCGCCGACACGCACGTCCATGTTGTCGGTGACACGATTATCGACTCATACGCCTACTGCACGCCGATCGGGTCGAGCACTAGCAAGACGCCGACGATAAGTCTGAAGTTCGAGGAGCAGATCGATTTCGTCGGAGGCGCGGGCGTGGTCGCTCGACACGTGCGCGCCACCGGCGCGAAGGTGTCGTTCACGACAGTACTCGGCGACGACGCGCACCGCGACTTCGCGCTACGCGAGCTGGAGGCCGGTGACGTACAGGTCGATGCGATTGTCGAGGGTAACCGCCCGACGACGAACAAGCTCGTCTACGTCGCGGACGGCTATCGACTGCTGAAGGTCGACGTGGTCGACAACCGGCCAATCGACACTGCAACGCTCGACAACATCGTCCGTCAACTACAGAGCTCGACGGCGGGCGTCTTCGTTGTCAGCGATTTCCGCCACGGCATCTTCACGAAGCAGACAATTCCGACAATTACCGGCGCCATCCCACCCGGTTGCGTCCGAGTCGCCGACAGCCAAGTGGCGAGCCGCTGGGGCAACATCCTCGACTTCCCCGGGTTCGATCTGATCACACCGAACGAGAAGGAGGCACGCTTCTCGATCGGCGACCAAGACTCGGTCGTGCGTCCTTTGGCCTCCGATTTATACCGGCGCAGTGGTTGCAAGGTGCTGATCATGAAGATGGGTGCTCGTGGCGTGATGGTGCACCGCGGCGATTCGGGCAGCCTGCGTGACTTCTTCCAGATCGACTCGTTTGCCGATGGCGTGGTTGATCCCGTTGGGGCGGGTGACGCACTACTCGCTTACGCCACGGTCGCCTTGAAGGCAACGGAGAGCGCCGTGGTCGCAGCGATCCTCGGTTCCTTGGCTGCCGGTACGGCGTGTGAGCGCGATGGCAACCGTCCGATCACGCCCGACCATGTGCGCGAGAAGATCGAATCAATCGAGCGACACCTGAGCTACAAGTGAGGGCCGTCGTCATCGGCCTCGGCACGCAGGGGCGCAAGCGGATCCGTATCGCTGGCGACGATGTTGTCGCTACCGTCGACCCGAGTGTCGACGATGCGACCTTCGGCGATATCCGCCATGTGCCCGTAGCGGATTACGATGCCGCGCTGGTTTGTACCCCAGACGCCATGAAGGTGCAGATCATTCGTCATCTGCTTGGGAATGGCAAGCATGTCTTGGTCGAGAAGCCGCTCGTGCTGACAGTCGCCGAGCACTCCGAGTTGGAGGCGCTACAAGGTGCTTTTGGGGGGGCCTGCTACACCGCATACAACCATCGGTTCGAACCGCATCTGGTTCGCGTGCGCGAGCTCCTTAATGAGCACCGCATCGGGCGCATTTTCATGCTCAGCATGTTTTATGGCAACGGAACGGCTCGCGATGTGCGCAGGTCGCCCTGGCGCGATAAGGGCGACGGCGTTATCTCGGACCTCGCCTCGCACCAGTTCGACCTTCTCGACTTCTGGTTCGGAGCAAGCTCCGAGCCGTTTGCGCTGAAGCCTGAGGTCCTCTGGTCGGAATGTTTTGAGAACGCGGCCTGCGACGCCTACGCAATGCGCGTCCCGCTCGATGGCGCCTTCGCCCAACTCGAGGGCACGCTGCTGTCGTGGCGCAACACGTTCCGACTCGACATCATCGGTGAGGCTGGCAGCATCCACGTCGAAGGGCTCTGTAAATGGGGTCCGAGTACGCTCACAATCCGAGATCGCGTTCTGCCATCGGGTAGGCCTGCGGAGGAGGAGTTCGTCCTCGAACAAGCCGACCCGACATGGCAGGCGGAGTACCAGCACTTCACCGCGCTCTGCCTCGCCGGGGACGGCGCCAGCCTTCGGCGTGACCTCGTGATCAGCGACGCTTTGCGAGCCGCCGCCCACCAGATTGGCGGCGCAGCATGATCGGCTTTCTAGGACTGTCGCATCTTGGCATCGTCTCGGGCGTCGGGTTGGCCGCCAAAGGGCTCGACGTGCTCGCCTTTGACGGCAATCCACTTGTCGTGAAGGCGCTGGCAGGCGGCGATCCGATCGTCAGCGAGCCAGGTCTCGCTGAATCTCTCGCATCAGCGATGCCGCGCATCTCATGGTCAACGCAGCCTGATGACATCGCCCGCTGCTCGGTCGTTTACATATCGGCCGATGTTCCGACATCGGAGGCGGGCACCAGCGACCTTGCACCTGTCGCCGACCTAGTCGAGATCGCCCTAGACCATGCCTCTTCGGGGGCCACCATCGTTATTTTAAGTCAAGTGCCACCGGGAACGACGCGCAGCTTCGAAGCTAAGGCAGAGGCGCGCGGCTGTGCGATGGTCTACCAGGTCGAGACGCTGATCTTCGGTAGCGCCGTCGAGCGGGCGATGCGCCCGGAGCGGTTCATCGTCGGGCTGCCGGCGGGCGATACGCCCCTACCGACCGCGCTGCGCGAGGTCTTAGAGCGCTTCGATTGCCCAATCCTTCCGATGCGCTACGAGAGCGCCGAACTCGCGAAGATTGCGATCAACACGATGCTGGTGTCCTCGATCCAGGCGACCGACATGCTGGCCGAGAGTTGCGAGTTGGCTGGCGCTGACTGGAGTGAGATCGCGCCATGCCTTCGTCTCGACCGTCGCATTGGCGAGTTTGCGTACTTGACGCCGAGTCTTGGCATCGGCGGCGGCAACCTCGAGCGCGACCTCGTCACGCTCCAAACTCTCGCTGCTGCGAATGGTGTCACGATGCCGTTGGTCGACACGTGGCGGGCGCTGTCGCCGCTGCGCCGCGAGTGGCCTTACAAGAAGCTGCGAGCTGAGCTCGGGGCGCTCGGTCAAAGCACAAGGGTCGCGATTCTCGGACTTGCCTACAAGGCCGATACGGATTCCTTGCGCAATTCGCCCGGGCTGGCGCTGCTGCGATCGCTGCAAGGCGATCGTGCCACGATAGTCTGGCATGATCCTGTTGTGGTTTCGCCTCCCGATCTTGAGCAGTTACGTGCGGCCACGATCGGCGACGCGCTGGCTGGCGCCGACGCAGTCGTCGTCACCACGCCGTGGCGCGAGTATGCGTCGCTCACCGGGCCGCAGATCGCGGATGCCGCGAGCGGCGCCGTAGTGATCGACCCGTTTGCCGTGCTTGCTGGCACATCGATACGTGCTGCGGGCCTGCGTTACGCCACGCTTGGCGCCGGAGGGGGAGCCTGACGTGGCGCTAGTCCATGCATCCAGCCAGTACCGACCCACACGGGTGCTGATCCTTGGGTCGGCTGGCTTCGTCGGCTCATCCGTGCTGCGCCATCTCGAAGCGGCTGGCGTGACCGTCGTTGGCCTGCCGCGCACCGACCTCGATCTGAGCGATGCCGACGCCAGCGATCGCCTAGCTAGCCTGCTTCGGCCAGACGATACATTGGTTTTCGCTGCGGCCGACGCTCCTGTCAAGAACAACAAGATGCTGCTCAACAACCTACGGATGGCCGAGGCTGTCTGCGCAGCGCTCTCGCAGCAGCCGGTAGCGCACTTGGTCTACATCAGCTCGGATGCCGTCTACGCCGATGCGCCGCTGCCCCTCGACGAGGAGTCGCCAACATCGCCAAGTTCGCTGCACGGCGTCATGCATCTAGCGCGCGAGGTGATGCTCGCTAACGCCGGTCCGGCTGCGTTTTGCATCGTTCGTCCGACTTTGATCTACGGGCCGGGTGACCCGCACAACGGTTATGGGCCGAACCAGTTCCTCAACCTCGTTCAGCAGGGCTTGCCGATCACACTGTTCGGTGAGGGCGAGGAGCGGCGCGACCACGTTCACATCGACGATGTCGCTGATCTAGTTGCACGCATCGTCTCCCACCAGAGCACTGGCGTGCTGAATGCCGCGACGGGCAACGTCGTCTCATTTCGAGAGGCTGCGGAAACGGTCATCTCGGCCAGCAGCGCCGAGATTGTGATCGATACTCGTCCTCGCTCCGGCCCGATGCCTCACGGTGGCTACCGCCCGTTCGACCCGGGCGCGACACACCGGGCGTTCCCCGACTTCGCTTACCGCACACTCACCGAGGGGCTCGCCGGAGCATGAGCACATTCGCTGTCCCTTACACCGACTTCGCGACCAAGATGGCGCCGATCCGCGACGAGCTAATCGCGGCGTTCGAGCAGGTGCTTGACAGCGGCCACTACATCCTCGGACCGGAAGTGCGCGCATTTGAGGACGAGTTTGCGCGCTACTTAGATGTTCCGTTCGCGACCGGCATGTCGAATGGAACCTGCTCACTCCACATCGCGTTCCGCTGCCTCGATTTGGAGCCTGGGGCGGAAATCATCACAGCACCAAACTCGTTCATCGCGTCTGCATCAACGATCGCGCTGGCAGGCGCAACACCCGTGTTCGTGGATGTCGATGACGACCTCAACATCGACGTTGCGCAGATCGAGGCGGCGATCACACCCCGGACTCGAGCGATCGTGCCGGTGCATCTGGCGGGCAGGCCGGCGCGCATGCCGGAGATCATGGCAATCGCCGAGCAGCACGGGCTGATCGTGCTTGAGGACGCGGCGCAGGCTGTCGGCGCGAGCATCGCCGGCAAGCGCGTTGGTGCATGGGGCGATGCCGCATGCTTCAGTCTGCATCCATTGAAGAACCTGCACGCCTTCGGTGACGCTGGCATGTTCGTAACGCGAGACGCCGACTTGCTCGACCGGGTGGCGCTTACCAAGAACCACGGCCTGCGCGATCGAGACACCTGCCAGTCTTGGGGCTTCAACTGCCGTCTCGACGAGTTGCAGGCCGCCTTGCTGCGCGCCCAGATGAC
>Ga0209284_10005672_pt1 | contig 12706 bp, 18 predicted proteins | sample FRY03_FD_187211 | JGI IMG/M metagenome (GOLD analysis project Ga0209284, IMG submission 187211) | Freshwater microbial communities from Lake Fryxell liftoff mats and glacier meltwater in Antarctica - FRY-03 (SPAdes) (version 2) | ecosystem: Environmental > Aquatic > Freshwater > Ice > Glacier... | reverse complement strand
TGTTCCATAATAAGCATCTGTTAAAAACTCCACTGCTCCCGCTTCGGCGGTAGTGTTTAGTGTTCCTGAAGTGAATTTAAGAGGTGCTGTTGAGGCTGTTGCTGTTCCTGCTTTTAAGTGTAGGACTGCTGTTGGAACGGTTACCCCTATGCCGACGTTGCCGTTATTCTTAATAACCATCACATCTCCATCACTAACATTATTAATACCAAAATAATCAATTGTACTACTTTTTTCGACTGTAAAACGAGCAAATGGAGTACCACCAGTTCCAAAATTTATATTACCATTTGACCTTATCCTCATAAGCTGTGTGCCAGCTCTTTGAAGAGAAAGACCTCCGCTACCTGCGGGGGCTTGAAATTCCCAATAAGTACCACCAGCTAGAGTAGAATCTGTTAATCTAATACTTGCACTAAGACCGCTAACTTCTAAATTAGCTCCAGGATTCGTCGTCCCGATGCCGACGTTGCCAGTATCACCTTCTACAACTAATTTATTCGTATCTACTGTAAAATCATCACCAGAAGCACTCCCAATTGCAATATCAAAAGCACCACCTGTGGCTCTTGTAATTTGTGTGAGGACAGATGTTGAGGTTATATCAGCATTAGCACCACTTGCTGCATAAGTTCCTAAATCAGATATGTCTGCTTCTACTAATGCTCTACCAACATATCCAGTAGTACCATTAGCCATTAAAGCAAATTTATCTGTATTTGTAGCTGAAACAACATCCGAAAGTTCTGAAAGTTGAGAAGCTCCACCAGTATCAGCAGCCCATTCAACAGCCGTTGTAGTAGCATTAGTTCTTAACACCTGAAGTGCAGAACCTAAACCATCTATAATACCAACAGTCGCTTCTTCAGAAGCTGTTAATTCACCAAGACCTCCTATATATTGAGTATCTAATTCGTTAGTAAATCCACTCATATTATGTATTTATTATGATATTATCTTTACCAAGTTTTTGATAAATATTATTTATACGTTTAGCGTGAACAACGAGTTTATTTCGTAATTTAATATTTTCAGATTCCCGTAAAGAAAGTTCTTCAAGTTTTTTATCAAGCCGTGATTCTTCTTCTCTATGTAATTCAACAAGTTCATTATATTTCTTGTTTTTAGAATCTACTGTTAGTTGCAGTTTTTTGGCATCACCCAATAAACTTGTTACGACTTTCTCTAACTTTTCTTTTTCTATTTCAAAAGCCATTAATTCTATTTCAACGATTGGCTTTATTTGTCTTTCTATTTCATCAGTTTTATCTTCTAATGAAATGAGTTTTATTTTTTTATCTTTTATTTTTCCAGAAAAACTATCTTTTTTATTATTATAATCTTTTTCTAATTTATCAATTTCGGATAATAACAAACTTTTCTTTTTATTTAATTCAACTGATAATACCTCAACAGATTTTTCTGTTCTCTCTAAATTAGCTTTTCTTTTGGTAATTTCTTCCTTTAAAATATTGTTTTCATTTTTAATAACCAAACATTTATCAACAAGAGATGTTAATTCGTCTTGTTTTTTTCTAATAACAATACTAAGATTTTTCCTTCTTTGTATTGAGAATTCTAAATTACCATTTTTAGCCATTTTATGAATTTGCTAATGAAGTTAAATTGATATAATATATAATTACTTCTATAACACCAGCAGAAAAATTGCCACCATTAGGAGTAAATCGTATATTTGTAGTATTGCTAGTAATTTCTGGGACTATCAAAGTATTAACTTTAGTATCTTTAGCAGCGGCAGAACCCGAAGAAATAGCTGTTGTAGAACCAGTAATAAAAGCAGATGACCAAGTGTCATTTCCAGCACTATCAACCACTGCTGTATTAACACACATTGAAACCCCCAATAACATTACTCCAGCGGCTAAGTCAATGCTTGTATCTGAGGTAGCGGCTGCGGCTAATGTATGTACTTCTCTGACTGTTTTTACACTCAACGCACCAGTATTACCTTCTGCGTTATTTGTTAATTTTATTAAACTATTTGCTGATAGAGTTGAAGTAGTATTAACAGACGCTTTTTCATTTGTAAAACCCATTTTTTTATCCGTTAATTATTATACTCTACCAGTAATAACAACAACTTCCATTAAAGAACTCGTTGCAGTTCCAGTGCCTTTAGCACTTACCCTAATTCTTGGAGCTAAGATAGGTGTTTCAATTTCATATTTACCAGTACCAGATAATTGATGCACACCTAAAGACAACGAATTTGTAGTCGTTGCAATAGAACCAAATGTTTCCTGAAACCAATCAGAAGCATCTGTAGGAGCACCATTAACTCTGGCTTTTCCACCAGTTGGACTTGCAGAATCCACTAAAGTTTCGTTATCAAGGAATGTTCCTCTAACATTTGTTAGAATTAAAGTTCCAGTTGCACCAGCATCTGTATCGGATTCAATTATACCACTTGCACCAGATGTATTACCTTTAACTTCATCACCTACTGTAAAGTTTACAGTTTGAGCGTCATAAGCTAAACTAACCTTATAGTTATAAGCATAGTCAACTTTAATTTCAGCAGAAGTTAAAGAACCGATTGTGAAGTCAACCAACACAATCATTTGATTATGACTTTGGCGTGATTCTAGAATAGTACCTGCTACATACGATGAGGTAAGTATTGCCGAGCTTCTTACACTCGTTTTTTGAATATCAACCATATTTTTATTTATTAATTATTATTTATTCTTTTGTTTCTTCTTTTTGTTTTAATTGAACTAACCAGTTTTCGTGTCCAAGATTTTTTAATAATACTTTAGCAGAATTATCATCAACCTCAAATTCTGATTCTGGTTCTATGGTTATAATCACGTTGTTACCGCAATTATAATCTTCCCATTTTTGTTTTGAATTGTTTCTTAACCACATAATTTTAATATTAATATCTAGTTACTAGGGAATATATAAATATAAATCCCCAGTGTACCAGACATCATTATTTATTATCTGGTTTTTTTGAATCTTTTAAGTCAACAGTTGGTTCTTCTATAAGTTTTTCTACCTCATTATAAGCACCTTGAATCTGTTGAATCTGATTATCTGCCGTAGTTAATTTTTGCTGAAGTATTCTTGCTTCCTCTAAAATATTCTTTCGAGTATTTTGTAAAGTATCAAATTCCTTCTGCAATTCTTCCTTACGTTTTAATAAATCCATTTTTTTATATTAAGAATTTAAAATTTCTTCTCTAATCTTTTTGTGACCATCCATATAAATCTTTTTGACTTTTTCAAGTCCAGATTTTTCATCATAGAAGTATTCTTCTAAAATGTCAGAATAAAATGGTTCAACTTCTTTTTGTTTCTTTTCTTTTGTTTCTTTTATTTCTTTAGTCATAATATATTACATTAATTATTATGCTGATTTTGCAACACCACTTGTTGCAAATGTAGGAACAGCCCCATCAACATAAATGCCGACAGATGCTTGTGCCATTACAGTATGGTCAACAGAAGAACAGTTCTTTAAAAGAATAGTTCCTTCTGTTTGTGCAGCACCAAAACCTACAGCGTGTGCAGGAGTAGCAGCAGATAATGCATTATTTATGAAAGAACAATCTTTCATTAATAGCATACGTTCTACATCAGTAGCGTTAGCACCATAAACAGCAACGTGTTGTGTGCCACCAGCTTTTGACCAGAAAATACAGTTCTCAAAATATGTATCTCTACATTTCTTACCAGAAATAGTAGCTGTTAAAAGCACGTTTGGTCTAATTTTAGCAGTAACAATTATATTAGCAGTAGAACCAAAGGTACAGTTATAGAACATTGTACTATCACCATTGTGTAGTAATTCAGCAGCAGCAGTTTCATCTAAATCAGTTGCTTTGTAAAACTCGCAGTTAAAATAACGTGTGTACTCACCAGCTTCAACAACACCATAAAGCCCTTCAGCTACAGTGTTATTACTAATAAACTTTATATTAGAAAAAGTATTTCTAATACCAGTTACTTTTAATAAAGCGATGTCGGTAGCAGCGGTTGTTACACCAATACTAAGTTTAACACCCTGACCATAATGACCAGGAACACCATTTAAACCAATAACGTGAATTCTATTTTTTGTCCAATCAATCATAGCTGTTTCAACAATAGTTGAATCACCATTAATCAAAATAATATCATTCTGATTTGAAGTGGCAGAAGTATAAGCCTTGCTCAAAGTTTTATAAGCAGAGTCTTTGCTTTTACCATCATTACCATTAGAACCGTTACGATAATCTACAAAATAGACATCACCAAATGATGCTGGGATTCCACCCCCGCCCAATACGGGCATCCCAAAACTGGAAATTCCAGCGGGAAAATTTGTCATAGACATAAATCTTTTATATTTAAGTTTTTAATTTCACTATTCAAAATATGAATAGGCGTATATCCCTCTTTTACTAACATAACATTTTTATCACCATCTTGTTCGTGTCCATCTATATCAATAGCGTAAATGCCAATTAAGAAGTCAATCTCTCGACCTTTTATCTTGACTTTAGTTTTAAAAGGAATATTATTTTCTTTTAAAAGTTCCATAAAGCGTCTTTCATACGAAGTAGAATTATGCTTCTGTAACTTTAATATCTCGTTTCTCTTTATTTTCATTCTTGGAGATTAAAGAATAAAACATTATTGAGTCTGGTTTTTAAATAGAACCAGAAAACTATTTGATTAAAATTAATCAGCAGTACCGTCGGAAGCCACAGTCGATTCCCAACTAGAATAACCCATAGCCCAAGCACCATCGATAGAAACACGAATTGCCTTCGTATCAAAATCAACAACTTGCTCGATTTTAGGTTCAATAAGATAAACGTATCTCATTGCTAAATTCATTGGGTCATTGGCGAATACATACCAAGCGGTATCACTACCACTGTTTGCAGCACCAATATACACAGAACTAATAACAGTAACAATGCCATCATAATAATTCAGGTCATTATTAGCAGTATTAGAACGTGTTTCTGATTTAGTAATCTCAACAGCCAATTTCTCCAACGCAGGTGGAACAACTAAGGTAAACATACCTTCAATACCCATAGGCAATCCACGTGCATTTAACTGCTCACGAATTATCTTAATTGCGGTAAATAAGTTTGTTTCACTCAATATTGGGTCAGAAGTGAGTCTGTTTGAACGATTTGAAACACCAGCCACACGTGAAGTATGAGCAGTGCTATACATCGAAACAGCGTCATTTAATTTTGAAATTGGGAAGTTAGAACTGATGTCAGTAGTGGAAAATCCATTTACTAAAACCTGCCAAGCGTGCTTATTTAGAGTTCGGTTAGCAGCAATACGTTGCTGTTTTACTTCATCTAATTTAGCCTCTAACTCACTTGGTCTTGTCTCAGCCAACATCTGTGAAATAGAAACGATTTTTCCAAATTGTTTCATCACATAACTGGTTGAATATTGTGGGGAAGTTTCATCCTCTTTGATGGAGTCTCCTTCATCAAATATTTCTAAGTAGTTTAATCCACTAGCACCTTCTGTATTGTATTTTAGAGAATCAGCTTTCACTGATTTCCATAGTCCAGTACCCAAGAAACTAGGAGTTAAATCAGCAGTTTCAACGATTATTTCATCGATACGAGCTGATACACCTGCTAAGAAATCACCCCACGAACTTGTTTGCATAGTCATAGGTTTATATCTTTAATTGTGATTCTTGAATACTAACTAAGACAGAATTATTAGGAGCAGAAGTATCTGGGTCTTGTCCATAAGAGAAAAATTGTGCAGTTGTTGTCAACGCACTACTTTCATCTAATGTATCAGAAGCAGCTATAACGTCCATGTTGTAACCAGCTAAATCACTTCCTGTGGTAGTACCAAGAGTAGCATCACAAGGAACAGAATAAACAGAGTTAATAGAAACGTCCACCTTACCTTTAACAGTATTTGAAGTAGGAGTAGTATAAGTACCAACATAATCTCCACCAGCACCATTATCAGTTAGGGGTGAACCATCAGACTTAATTAAAGCAACCAAAATGCCAAACACATTGTTTGAAGCAGTTGCTAAACCAAGTTTACCTGACGCTAAATACATTGCATCACCTTCAGTATAAGTACCACTGTCGGTTAATGTAAATTCTATTAATTCACGTCCACTATTTGGATTTCTACTTTTCTTAAATTGAAAAGCCATAGTCTTAATTAATTATTTTGTTTATGTTTCAGATAGCGTTCTAAGTTGCCATTGAAAAACTTTTTAGATATTTCAATGTCTTTAGATGTTACTTTCTGTTGATATTTATTTTCAACTTCAGAAACACCGCCACCTTGACTAGATAAAGCATTTGAAGAATTTGTATTCCCAGACTTAAAGTCAGAATAATCTTTAGCATCCTCGAGAGCAGAAACTATCTCCGTAACGGTATCAAGTTTACCACCCCGATAATTCTCAAGAACTTTTTGCATATTAACATTCGGATACATTTTTAAGAATTGAGCTTTCGCTTCCTTCTCAGGATTATAACCAGTCGGTTCGACAACCTTTGGTTTATCCTCTATAACCACTTGTTCTTTTGGTTCTGGTTCTTGTGGCTTTTCTTTTGGAGGAATTTCAGTTAAAGCTTTTATTTTAGCTTTAGCTATTTTTAATTCTTCCTCTTTAGAAAGAGCAGCCTTTTTATAATTCTCTTTTTCTTCAAGTTGTTTAGAAAGTTCATTTTCTAATTCAACTACCTTTTCTATCTCATCAATTGTTGATGATGGTTTTGCTACAGGTTGAGCACCCTCTGTAGAAGTTTCCTTCTCCTCTTTAAACTCTGTCATATATTTGTGTCGTTAAGTCTTGTTTAAACTGGTGACCACCAGCAAGACACTAATTATTTAATTTTTTTATAATATTTTGAAAAAAATTTCTTATCTAAATCTTCCTTTACCATTATATAAATCCTTTCTTTGATTTCTAATTCTTTAACTTCTTTTTCATATTCTTCAATTTGTTTTTCAATTTCTGGATTACCTTCATACTTTTCATCTTTCTTTTTTGTTTCTTCTGACTTTTTTAAATTCTCAATCATCATTTCATATTGACCAATACTGTTAATTACTCTTGATAGATTACCAGTAGTAACTTGATATAAATAAAATTTTGAAGCCCTCATTAATTTATATTAATTATTAAAATCTATTTCTTTATTTTTAAATCTTCTAATTTTTGGTTAGCATTTTTTGCTTCCATCTCAATCTGTCTAAGCGTAATTAACTTTGTCATTACTCTTTTATATTCATCATCACCCCTATAAGCACCAGCTAGGTATTTTGTGTAATGTGCATATTTACTTGTCAACCAATTTTTAAATCCAGGGTCTGTATATGAACTAGTTAACCAAGATAAAGCATACTCATCTCTTACGTCATCGTCATTATGGTCAACTAAATATACAAGTAATTTATATAATAGATTTAATAAAAATCGTTTAATCATTTATTTATATTAATTATTCAAATTTATTTAATCCAGTTTGTTCAACTCCACGCATTTGTCTTTCCACTCCAGTCGGTCTCAAACTACCCTGCGTATCCCTTTGTTCTGGTTGTTGTTGTAAATTACCTTCTTCTAATAAAATATCAGATTCATCTTCACCACTTAATTCTACCAATCGTTTTCCGATACCAGGTTTGTTAACTATCTCTGGAGCAAATTGTGCCAGATATCCAGCTACCGTTATTAATTTATTAAATCTAGTGTCATTACTTGACAAATAATCATCTGAATAAGGAATCTTAATTAAATACTTTAGATTTCTAATAAGTTCTGGTGATGGAGAAAATCTTTGTAAATTAACACCAGAAATCTTTGCGGTATCTTCTGATATATTTAATTCTTTCTCACTTATCTCTTTATCATCAATATCGATTTCTAATATACCAGCACCCCTACCATTTGGTTGACCATCAGAAGTTAATCTAGGAATACTATCGCTATATATTTTAAATGTCTGATATACTTCTTGTAAACTTTCTTTACCATTTTTACCTAAAACAGTTATCTTTACTTTTTCTGGATAAAATTGAATTATATTAGCCACTTGTAATTCGGTTTCTTGTTTTTGTAAATCAAGTAACATAATACGAGCAACTCCAAGCATTTCTCTAGCATTATTTTGTGCCATAACATCACGCCTAGCTGTTACACCCTTACCACCAGAAGACATACCTGCGGTTAAATTATCAACCGAATCTATATCTGCACTGGTATTAAAATAATTAAGTAATTGAAATACTGATTGGTCTATACCTTTAATGTCAAGAGTTTGAATATCATTTTGTTGTCCTTCACTCTTAATCACACGACCAGCATATAATACATCATCTTCAAATTCGGTCATTCCATAATTAATCAATGGAGGGTTAATAGCAATCTTAGCTTGTTCAAACATTGCGTTGACTAAAAATTCTATGGCTTCAACATCCCAACTTAATTTATGAGGAACACTCATTCCATAAATGAAATCTGAATTTGAAAAGAAATCATTTTGTGTAACTGCAAATGGATATTCTTTATGATACCAAGGAAAAGGAATGTCTTGAATTAAAACACCATTAGCTGTGGTAATGATTCTATCATTTAATCTATCAAAACATTTTAATACCACCATTTTGCCAGGAGATACTTCTTGTGATTCTATTGAATAAGAACCATTTTCATCAATAGCAAACATCATTCCTGGTAACACAGATTCTGTATTCTTATAAAAATTCTTGATATTAAATTCTGCTTCAAAATTACCCTCTGTAAATGTACGTTTCCAAAATATAAATGGTTGTTTTTTTAACGGTATATAATAAGAAGCAAAATATATTTCCAGTAAAGGAACTATTTGTGTAAAGCAACCAAAGTCGTCAAGTATAGTCTTTTCTTTGAGTTTTGGTTTTATACCCATTTTTATAATATCACGAACTATTCTGGTGTTTTTATTAAAATCATTATAAGTAATAACACTGCCGTGAACAAATAATTCATTGCCCTTTTTAATATGTAAAATTCTCGATTTCTTTCTATCTTCAGTCCAGTCATTTAAACCCTGTAATGTCATTGTACCACCACGACTAATATTCCCATCTTTGCCCCAAGCAGTAATAATTGGGTCTGGCATACCAATAGAAACTTTAGCGTTTATAGCTGATACTTTATTTCTAGGAATATTTGATTGTATATCAGATAATTCTTTTCCTTGAAATTCAATCTTTCTTTGTAAAGCGTTATAAATAACATCAGAACGATTGATATATTCTGATAAAGTTAAATCAGAAAATTCAAGATAATTTGTATCTCTACGTTCTTTAGCAACAATCCAATTTTCATCTTGTTCATTAATTGTTTCTAATTCTTTTTGATTTGGTTGCCACGGATGTGCAACCCTTGTTTTATCTTCCATTTATTTTGTATATCTTGATTTTATAAAATTATTTGTTTCTATACTCATACCAACAGAGAAATATCCATGTGCCTCACCTATATGAGAAAATCGACTATGTTCTGGTATTGGTTTATCTGTATTTCTTATTGGTTTTCTAAACCTCCAATTAGATAACATATCTATGAATAAGATACATTTATTAGATACGAGAGTATCTTTTAGTCTTATCCTACTAGCATTTATTCTGTCATTTATTGAAACCCTTGCAGCCAATCTCATTCTTATACCTTGTCGCATTAAAAGTTGAGCAATGGTAGACGCATTTTGCATTTGTTTTACACCACCAGAATATGGGTCTCCAAAATGTATTGCTTGTTTATAACTTTTTGCATTTACTATTTCGATGTAATGAAATATATCTTCTCCTTTATTTTCGTATTCATCTATAATGAAATTTTGTTTTCCATCTGTTTGAATCCATAAAAGAGATGTAGTATCCATGCCGAAATCCCAAGCGACATAAAGTGGTAAGTTTGAATTATATTCAATATTACCAACTTGTTTTTTCATATCAAACTTATTAAATATAGCACCAGCTAATGAAGCATCATAAGCAATGTCTAATTCTTGTGCTATTTCAATCTCATTTCTTCTTTCACACTCACCATCATACCATTCACTTCCTAGTTTTACTCCAGCTTTCCAAAGTTCCAATGCCTTTTCTATATCTTCTTTTCTACTTGTATTCAAATAAACCTTTTCGTCTAAATGAATATAATACAATCCTTTATTCTTTTCTGGGTGTAAAACCCAGTGCATTGTAATCTTATCAATCCCTTGTTTTATAAGTTTATAAAAATGGCAATTCATTCCACGGTCTGACGGTGTTGAGTTTGCTATCCTACAAGGAGTAGCATCTCCACTCGCCTGCCACGCACTTTCGTCAGTCTGTTCCCATTTTGAAAACTCATCAAATAATATAAATTTCTGTCTACCAGCTGTACCAAAGTAAGGATTATTAGATTCTCCAGATATAGCACTCTTATCTTCTGGGTTTATTAAAAGCATTGACTTATCAGTGATACCTTCTCTGAAACCCATCCTTAACCATTTCGGACACCTTTTGTCCATATAGCGTATCTTCTCAAACAAACTATCCATATCACCTCTAGTGTCTACGAACTTCTCATTACGAGAACCAAATAAAGACTTCCACCCATTAAACCTTAATCCCCAATAAGAAACTGCTAAAAATAACCAAGATGCACCCATATCACGACTTTTTTCAATCAACAAATCTTTTCCAACCTCAATGTGTTTTATAATTGTGGAAACTGCTTCTTCCTGATAGTCATAAAGAATAAAAGGTATGTGCTGTAATCCAGTTTCTTTACGGGGGTTGTATGTAAATAAAAAATTATTTATAAAGAACAATGGGTTTTTCTTGCAATTTTCTATAGCAAGTTTCCTATTTTCTAAAAAATTATCGTGCGATTCGGTCAAGTACTTCCACAAAAGTCTGTTTTGTAGTTTCTTATCATACTCCATGTTGTTCAGTTACTCGTTCAAAGTCTGCTTCAACTGGTTCTGTTTTAAGTAAATACTCCAACTGTTTATCTGTTGACATTTCTAATAATTTATTAAGGTCAACAGAAACCCTGCGTTCTTCTTTTATTTCTGTTGGTCTTCCCTCTAATACATTAATGTATTTTCCTAGTTTTTCTATACCATCAACTAATTTTCTAACATCAGTTTCCTTATCTATTTGTTTTTCCAAACGATTAACCAGTCGTTCTACTATATCTTTACTTTTATTTGAAATCCTATTAGCCCACTTCTGTTCTTCTTTAGCAACCATTTTATCTTCAAAAGCCTTTAGAGTATCATCAGCACAGACACTATGAATAGCCAGTGGTGTCTTTCCAAATATTACTGCTATATCCTTTTGTGTCTTATGTTCTATAGCATATAGTCTTCTAATCTCTAATTTCTGTTCATTTGTTAATGGTGGAGTTTTACTTGGCATATTTAAATCCTTTCACTATATTATCATCTATATCGTTTATATCACTTTCTTTATACACACTAATCACAACAGCTTTGCTCTCTTTTTTTAAAGCAGAATCTAAATTATTAGTCTTAATTCTTTTTAATATATAATAATATTCATCCATATTTATACACAACAAAACCGAGGGACTACCTCGCCAATGTTTTTAAGAGTCTATTTAATTGTAAGCGAATTTTTCGCATAACTAGTTTAAGCATTTTTTAAATGTTAAACACAATATTCCCGACCAACCACCCCTTAAACAAGCGACACCCTGTAATTTATTACTTTTTGGCTGCTTGTTAGTTAATTTATCCCTACACCAGAATAAAGTTATCAATATTCCAGAAGTAGTTCCTGAAGAAATTTAATTCCTCATACATTAAGTATAGCATACATTTGACAATTTGTCAAGTTTTTGTTGTGGATAACTTTTGGGTAATCTAATTTTATAACCTTTTTCCAATAATCTACTATGTTCTTTAAACACCCATTCACCATTTATATATTGTTCAAAAGGCAGCGGTTTTTTCTTCATTTCATTATGCTCTTAAATGTTTTTAATTCTTCACTTGTTTTCATATAGATATAACGGACCATAGACTGTCGTAGACACCCGTTAGTTATTAGAAGTATTATCTTAATTAAGAGAATATAGATATCTCACTTACAAGTAACTGTCAATACTGTAAGCGACTCAGTTGGATTCCTGTGTCCGTGTATTCCTTCCTACCGTTTATTTATTAATAAGCGTATAACGCCTATTAAGCGTACAGAGTACGCCTATTTAATAAACAAACGACAGGTAGGAAGTATTAGCAATCCTTTCAGCCCTTAGTTATTTTCCTTCGCAAAGTGCTGATTAACGAATCTTAATCAAGTTGTAAAAGACTATATTTTATTTTTTTCTAAATCACTCAATACTTTTGAGTATTCTTTACAGCTCTTACAGTAAATCTTACTTTCTCCACCAATGAACAATCCATTAACCACAACATCGCCATTTAGATATATGGTGTTAGCTGATTTACAATGAGAACATTTAATTTGTTTATCCATTTAAATTTTTAGTACATTAAGTATACCATATCTTACAGGAAAAGTCAATAGTCTTATTGTGGATAACTTTATAAATTGCTAATATTAGCGAAGAAGAAGCAATGTCTGAAAATATAGTATAGATTTTTTTATGGGATATATAATATATTTCCATCCCTGAAACCTAGGTCTGACATATTAAGCGTACAGAGTACACCTATTA
>Ga0209284_10005667_pt1 | contig 12712 bp, 8 predicted proteins | sample FRY03_FD_187211 | JGI IMG/M metagenome (GOLD analysis project Ga0209284, IMG submission 187211) | Freshwater microbial communities from Lake Fryxell liftoff mats and glacier meltwater in Antarctica - FRY-03 (SPAdes) (version 2) | ecosystem: Environmental > Aquatic > Freshwater > Ice > Glacier... | reverse complement strand
TTTTTGATCGTGATGTCAGTCCAAAATCGACACTCGTATCCATGGGTTCGTCATAAATCTTGATCGTAGATTCATTTACTTTGCCTTCTTTTATTCCATACTTATTGGCCCACCAAACAAAACGCTTCGCGTCTTTACCCAGTGCGAATGGAAACGCAGCCTGTAAATCTGGTTGTCCTTTCCAGACATCGTAAAGAGAAACGTTTAACCGGCCCGACTCGGGAATTTGCCGGTTCAGCCAAGCTAAAACTAATTCATGAGAATCTGTAGCCAAAGGAGGAAATGCATTCTTGCCTTGACTTGCACCGATTACTTCTTGGCGATAGCGTTTTCGAATTCTAGGTGTGAGCTTGATGTCCTTGTTAAAGTTTGAATACCCGTATTCCGTTGAAGATTTTGTACCCCAACCATTTTCAGTTGCTGACTCTCCGTAATTTTGAGTTAATTCTTTCAAGATATTGTTGCTAGAAATTACCACGCGCGGTTTATCGGCAACGTGTTTACTCAAAATCCAAGGCTTATTCGGGCTGTATCCACTGAAGTGAAAAAATGTCAACTTATTATCATTTGCGAATATAATTCCATTATCTTTTGTAAGAACGCGTTCGTGTAAATTCCAGTAAGCGACGTTATATCCATAATTGCGAATGATAGAAAAATCAAAGTAGCTAGGAACAAAATCTATCCATCGCTGATCAGTAAACAAATTATTCTCAACATCTGATATGCAATCAAAAATTAACTTTTCGTTCCACCAAGACAAGAATTCATAGCTTTGCTCTGAATTCTTAATGGCAATGAATCCGAGATTAAATGTGCCTGAGGACATAATGTCTCGAGCGGAAGGTCGAAGTCCATCGCCAGGAATTTCATGAAGTGAATGAGGAGTCAGTGCAATGTCTGCAGAGCTTAAATGTAAGGGAATTTCTACTAATTCAGAAAAGACCTTAATGTCGGGGTCTAGATAGATTGCAATTTTAGAACCTGAATCCAGCAAATATTTCAAACCAAGTGGTTTAAGTGCGGTAGAAAGTTCGGTGACATCATAATAAATTGCCATTCGCATAAAAACTTCAGCATCTATTCCCAGATTCTTAGGTGAGATAACTTCAACTTTAGGGCCAAGGTCTAAGTTTAAATTCTGTACTTCACTGTCAACTAACAAAACATAGAAGTTCGAATCGGGATGAAATTTAAGGAAGGAATCGGCCAATATTCTTGCAAAGGGGAGATAGTTTGCAGCACAAATTGTCAGAGCATCCATGTCTATATTCTAGTACTCATGCCTCTAAATAACTTAAAGCAAATGAAAAGCAAAACTTATTGGTTAAAGATTTGGATCCATCATTGCTTCATCACATTCCGCCCTGGCAATTCTTCTGGAAAATTCAGAAACTAGTTTTGCCGATAAAGATTTTCGAGTTTTGTTCGAAGTAACACTGGTGAGTGGTACTTGTTCTTTCGAGCCAGGCAAATCTTTCAGGAGGGCACTCATTACGTCTGCAACACCTATTTCAGAAACATTTCTTCGGTCTCTCTCAAAGTATTCAAATGGCGCCTGTGGACCAGTGATAATTTCAAAGGCTGGGAAGTAGGTTACGTCTTGTAATTGACTTGAAACCTGTTGCGCAGCAACTCGCAACACCGACTTGCTGTAGGTGCTCGCTAGAAGCACATGAGACGTGGTGGCAGTCGCAACCAATGGAACGGGCGAAACCGTGATTATAAAACGAACGGTTGGGTTGGATTCTCGAAGTAATTCAATAAATTTAGTGAGATCCTCTGTTATCTCATCTACGGTAAAATTCTTAAACTCATGTTTTGCCTCATCAAATTCGCCACTGATAGTTCCAGGACATGCTGGAAAGACTGAGCCATCCAATTTTGATTGCCAAGCTTCAGTCAAACCCAATGTGAACACGAAAACTGTTGCATTATGAAATGCATCAACTACCGCTTTTAAATGAGACGCTCTCAAAAGATCAAATTCTGCGTCTGACTCGGCAGGGTATGCCAAACCTGGACGAAATGGGTCTATGACCATTTCATCAATATGCCACCGATCTTCAGCAGGGACTCTTAGTCCCAGCGCTTGCTCATAAAGTTGTCGCAGATGTCTGGCGGTGTAAATGTTGCCGTACGCAGCAGAAAAATTTCGATAACCAAGATTCTCAGGTAGATGTTTGAACTGAGTGGGAAGTTCCTCAGTTCGCACATACTCCAAGCCCTCCTTTTCAATCCAAGGAATCAAGTTGGAGGCGAAGCAACTCCCGGCAGAAACTACCAAAAACTACTAAGTCGTCTTTGACGAAAAGTGGGGACTGCGAATCCTTATTCAACAAAAGATCTGAGCTAAAGTTTCGGGATACCGATCTTGACCAAAAAGCAGAATCAGATTGTTTTAGATATGGATTTTCATTCAATTTCGCACTTTTCCATTCAAATACATGCAACCCTAAGCAACTGTATCTTATTAGTTGCTCATTGCCCCCGTGCCCAGTAACCTTAAGCAGTGTTTGCTAAAACAAAAATCGATGTAAGTAATTTTGTAAAGAGAACTACCGCCAATGAGGGCATCAATTTTTCTGTCACTACTTTTCTTTTTGTCTTTTTGGGTACATTTCTCGTTGTAAAGGACAAATCTACCCCTACAATTTCAGGAATTGTTTTGCTGGTATTCTTGGCCGCTTTGTATTTGGGAAGTGTTTCTTCACTTGCATTAGTAGCAGTCACTTCGTTTCTTGCATTTTCAACTTCCATATCGATCTACCGAGGTTTTTTGAACTTGCCAGTGTCAGCTTTTTGGTCCATCCTCATATTCGTAATACTCACCACCATGTTTATAATCATGTTCAAGAAAATTTTGAATGTTAAAATTCATTGGAGATTAAATCTAATCGCAGTTCTTATTTCTTTATTGAGCTGCTACTTGGTTGGAGATGTTAGATTGTTTCGCCGAAGCGGTTCGATTAGTGCGCTTTATGCCTGGGAAGATAATGCCGACTGGATTTTAGTTGTACAACAAGCCCGTAACCAAAACTTAAACATAGAAGGTGGCAAATACGGCTCCTTAATGGATACGGCGCTTTGGTTTTCTCACTTTGTTTCAACGTCAGTCTTCCCAACACTTACTTCCCCAGACCACTTGGCAACGGCTGTAATTATTTGGACTTTGCTTCTAGTTGTCTCGATACCGTTCTTAGCAATCTTGCCTGCAATAAGTCATGGTATAAGTGGTAAACATGCGGTAGTGAGCACCACTGCGCTTTCAATTGGTGCCTCACTTGCCTTTCTACAATTAAATTCAATCGGACACCTCACTGCCGCCATTGCTACTTTACTTCTAACAATTTATTTGTGTATTGCGTTCGTAAGTACTGAAAGTGATAAGTCCAGTCAAGCTAAGTACTTTTTGTTATTTCAACAGATTTTGCTTGCGTATCTGGCGGGTGTAACTTGGTGGCCCATTGTACCTTTAAGTGCCACATTGATTATATTTTCAATTTGGAGTGCTAGAAAACAAGTTAGGACATCTAAAAAAATTCAATTTAGTTTTGCCACGTTGGCAATTGTTTTGGTATACCTGTTATTTTCGCGCCAGCTATTTCCAAGATTTAATTGGGCTAATTCTTATTATGCGGGGGATGCACGACTGGGGATTTTATCTGGCGCAAGTAAACTGCTAAACGTAACGGGTGGAAATACGCAAACTGAGCCTTGGAATGCATTTGTGGTCACATTGTTCGCCTTGGTCTTACTGTTCGCACTTGTAACTCTAGGGCTAAAGGCTAATGCCGGACTAATTGCTTTCACAATTATATTTGCGTATGTGTACTCTATAAAGTTTATTAATCTACGTCTTTATGAAGGAGTAACGTCTTACGGATCTCGAAAGCTTGACATAGTACTTGTTCTAGTCGGTATTTCATTCCTATCTTGGGGGTTAGTGACGTTATTTGAAAAGCATCTATCGGGCCGCATCAGTTCCTTAATTCCAGGTTTATTTATTTTTGCTTTCTTACTTTCTATTCCGGTTGCGTATGCAGTCATTCCCGGAAATTACTATAACGGATTAGATTGGGCGCCCAATGTTAAAACCTCTAAGGCCATTTCGAAGCAAGTCAAAATCGGGAAGCCTGCTGTGTGTCTTAATGAAACATATCAGGCTGAGACATTTAGTGAAATAAGGCTAGCTGCTTACATATGTTCGAGGTGGACTTCAGCCTATTCAGATACAGATTCAGACCAAGCTTACAACTGGAGACTAACTGTACTTGGAGGTGGAGAACCCGAAGCCCTGCGAGCGGTCTCACGAGCGCTACCTGTTAGTACCTTGCTGATTGTCGTTGGCCCAGAAGACGTTGAAAGAGAAGAAAATAATCCGGAGTGGGACTTTTTAGTGCAAAAAACATGGCGGATCGAAAGGTAAAACTATCTACTTTCACAAAATAATAAGCGACGCAAAGATCAATTTTCGGTCAAATTCGCTTCCCGCGCTGACTGAGAATACTTACGACTTTCCAAAAAAAGTGCCTTGTGTAAAGGCGATGAACTCGAATGCGAATAAACGCCGATGCTCGATCCATTGGGAATTCAGTAGCCACATCCTGTAAGGTGAGCGGACCCCATTTGTGAGTCCACTTTCTTAGAGAGTCACAGTTTCCTTTTTTCTATCTTTGCATGTTAATGCAAACTCTGTCGGCGTTAAGCCTCTATGGCTACCGTGTGGGCGGATCGTGTTGTAAACGGTTCGCCAATCTTTTGTAACAACTCGTGCTTCGAGTAGCGAATCGAATAGTTCAACGTTAAGAACCTCGTCTCGGAATCTGCCGTTGAATGATTCGATGTATGCGTTTTGCCATGGCGAACCAGGTTCAATAAAATTCGTGTTTGTTGTTTTATTAGCACACCATTTCACTACTGCATTAGCAGTGAATTCTGGTCCGTTATCAAAACGAACAAATTGTGGTTCGCCTCGCTCGACAATAATTTGATCGAGCAACTCAACGACCTTGTCGGCCGTTATTGACCGGTCAACATATTGCAAAAGGTTTTCTTTGGTGTATTCATCGACAACATTGAAAAATCTTAGTTGACGTCCATCTGAAGTTTCATCGGTTTGGAAATCGGCTGCCCAAACATGATCCGGTTGCAAGGCTTTGAGCTTGACATCACCCTTGCCACGACGGCATTTCTTCTTTGATTTATATGGCACTTTAAGGCCTTCTGCGCGCCAGAGACGCTGTATTTTCTTACGATTGATCACTGATCCATCTTGGGTCAAGTACCAATGCGCTTTGCGCCACCCCCATCTTGGGAATTCAACAGAAAACGCGTGAAGTTTGCCGCGCAACAACTCATCTTTAGTTGACATGGCTGGGATCCGTCGCTGCGTTGAACGATTCTGACCAACAACCCTGCAAGTAAATCTTTCAGAAACCCCGAAACGCGACTGCAACATTACTGTTGCAGCGCGCTTGCGCTTCGGGGTTAGAAGTTTCCCCGGGAAAGCTCTTTCAACATGTCGATCTCAAGTTCCTTATTAGCCACAATTTTCTTTAGTCGACGGTTCTCACTTTCCAGCTCTTTCAACCGTCTAACTTCTGAGGTTGACATGTTTTGATAGCCCGCTTTCCAACGATGCCAAGTGGATACCCCGATCGATAGTTGCTTTGCAACTTGATCGACACTCATCCCCGATGCAATTAAACCCTCGCCTTCACGTAACTTTCGGATGATTTGCTCAGGTGTAAATTTCTTCCCTTTCATATGTCCTCCTACCCAATTCTGGGCGATAAGGACTCTCTATAGAAATGGACCCGTTTACGGGGGTCCGGTCAGGGTTGTATCCACTGAAGTGAAAAAATGTCAACTTATTATCATTTGCGAATATAATTCCATTATCTTTTGTAAGAACGCGTTCGTGTAAATTCCAGTAAGCGACGTTATATCCATAATTGCGAATGATAGAAAAATCAAAGTAGCTAGGAACAAAATCTATCCATCGCTGATCAGTAAACAAATTATTCTCAACATCTGATATGCAATCAAAAATTAACTTTTCGTTCCACCAAGACAAGAATTCATAGCTTTGCTCTGAATTCTTAATGGCAATGAATCCGAGATTAAATGTGCCTGAGGACATAATGTCTCGAGCGGAAGGTCGAAGTCCATCGCCAGGAATTTCATGAAGTGAATGAGGAGTCAGTGCAATGTCTGCAGAGCTTAAATGTAAGGGAATTTCTACTAATTCAGAAAAGACCTTAATGTCGGGGTCTAGATAGATTGCAATTTTAGAACCTGAATCCAGCAAATATTTCAAACCAAGTGGTTTAAGTGCGGTAGAAAGTTCGGTGACATCATAATAAATTGCCATTCGCATAAAAACTTCAGCATCTATTCCCAGATTCTTAGGTGAGATAACTTCAACTTTAGGGCCAAGGTCTAAGTTTAAATTCTGTACTTCACTGTCAACTAACAAAACATAGAAGTTCGAATCGGGATGAAATTTAAGGAAGGAATCGGCCAATATTCTTGCAAAGGGGAGATAGTTTGCAGCACAAATTGTCAGAGCATCCATGTCTATATTCTAGTACTCATGCCTCTAAATAACTTAAAGCAAATGAAAAGCAAAACTTATTGGTTAAAGATTTGGATCCATCATTGCTTCATCACATTCCGCCCTGGCAATTCTTCTGGAAAATTCAGAAACTAGTTTTGCCGATAAAGATTTTCGAGTTTTGTTCGAAGTAACACTGGTGAGTGGTACTTGTTCTTTCGAGCCAGGCAAATCTTTCAGGAGGGCACTCATTACGTCTGCAACACCTATTTCAGAAACATTTCTTCGGTCTCTCTCAAAGTATTCAAATGGCGCCTGTGGACCAGTGATAATTTCAAAGGCTGGGAAGTAGGTTACGTCTTGTAATTGACTTGAAACCTGTTGCGCAGCAACTCGCAACACCGACTTGCTGTAGGTGCTCGCTAGAAGCACATGAGACGTGGTGGCAGTCGCAACCAATGGAACGGGCGAAACCGTGATTATAAAACGAACGGTTGGGTTGGATTCTCGAAGTAATTCAATAAATTTAGTGAGATCCTCTGTTATCTCATCTACGGTAAAATTCTTAAACTCATGTTTTGCCTCATCAAATTCGCCACTGATAGTTCCAGGACATGCTGGAAAGACTGAGCCATCCAATTTTGATTGCCAAGCTTCAGTCAAACCCAATGTGAACACGAAAACTGTTGCATTATGAAATGCATCAACTACCGCTTTTAAATGAGACGCTCTCAAAAGATCAAATTCTGCGTCTGACTCGGCAGGGTATGCCAAACCTGGACGAAATGGGTCTATGACCATTTCATCAATATGCCACCGATCTTCAGCAGGGACTCTTAGTCCCAGCGCTTGCTCATAAAGTTGTCGCAGATGTCTGGCGGTGTAAATGTTGCCGTACGCAGCAGAAAAATTTCGATAACCAAGATTCTCAGGTAGATGTTTGAACTGAGTGGGAAGTTCCTCAGTTCGCACATACTCCAAGCCCTCCTTTTCAATCCAAGGAATCAAGTTGGAGGCGAAGCAACTCCCGGCAGAAACTACTAAGTCGTCTTTGACGAAAAGTGGGGACTGCGAATCCTTATTCATCAAAAGATCTGAGCTAAAATTTCGGGATACCGATCTCGACCAAAAAGCAGAATCAGACTGTTTTAGATATGGATTTTCATTCATTACGCACTTTTCCATTCAAATTTTTAAGAGCCTTGATAAGCAATATTCCATAGTTAGAATTTGCATGTGTAACGTCGGGCGCCCGATACTCGGGCAACAGCATTCCGAAAATGTCTCGTGATTCAGTAGGTGCGCCGCTAAAATTAATATCGAGATCATTGGCACATTTTTCGAGTAGTCCTGCTAGTACATTCCAAAGTTCGAGCCTTAAGGCGTCACTCGTTATCACAAGGTCACCCAGGTCAACATCAAGTGACTTGGCAATGTCAGTGAAATACTTCTCTTTCGTAATGCAATTCTCTATGTGTGACGTTGGCTTAGGTGCAGGACCGTTCATCAGAGTTACACTCTTCGCTTCAAACATTGAAGCCACGATCTCAGTTAACTCTTCAAATGAAGGTTTAAAGAAATTTTTGATCATTGTTGAGCTTATTGGAACTACTTTTTCTTCGAGGAAATTGTCGTCTACACCGAGCAATGTAAACTTGGGGTCTGTTTGAAACATAAAATTTGCATTATGTTGATTGCCATTCCAAACAATCACGATATGTTTACCGCGCCCCAATTTGGCAACAAATTCCCAATATTCTTTATCTCCTGGTGGCCCGGAATTCCAATCAGATGAGTAACACACTGAGATTCCTGTCTCGCTCAATGCCACATTTTCGGGGAGCACGGAGGCTTCAAGAATTGAAGCGACATGTGAGTGTCCACAAACCATTATCTCAGCATCCAAATTTCCATAAAGTGCCCATTTCCCAGAATTAGATTTAACCGTCGTCATATTTCAAGCATAATCAATGTTTGACTGTAGTTCAGGGGGGGAACTCCTAGGAGTCGTTAGAAAGTACAATTTAATGGTGAAACTGATTCAAAGGCTCCACCTAAATCAATTTGCTTGGATAAGCACCCTTGCTGTATTTGGCCTAGTCGCGTCAATCATTTCCCCATCGCCATTCGTGAATTTCATAGTGTTACTACTTTCAATTTTTTCTCTATCTGGAGTTATGCCAACCAATTTCAGCAACCTGCGCATTGTTTATGCATTTGCATATTTAGCTATTGGTTTTGGCCTTTATCTAGTACTACGAGGCTTCATTGTAAATGGACCGATTTCAAAATACGATTTTGCAATTTGTATTTCTTTGCTCAGCCTCTTGGCTTTGTCACCAAAATTTCTAGAAAGAAAAAAAGAAGGTTACGACTTCAAACAATTAAAATTCAGTTTTGTAAGTGGGTCAACCACACTCATTTTTATCCTGTCTTTTGGTACTTACTTAATGTCGAAAGGAATCGGCTACTTTTTGGCCTGGAGTGGCTCAGGGGATAGTAGGAATCATGTACAAACCTCGTACCAAATTGCGAGTAAAGGCTACCTTGACTTAATTGACATCGGCTCGCCATTATTACCACATACGATTTCAGCGTTTTTAAACTCAGGCTCGCCTGTCGTCCTAGGAAGCGACTCAAGTGCGCGGCTTCTAACGGATTGGACTAGCTATTCATTAACGTGGGCATTGCTGATATCTGTGCTCGGATACGCATTTGCAGCAGTTTGGGAAGTTGTTTTACCGCAAACCTCCAGAAAATCTCTTTATTTTTTGCTTGCTCCAGCCTCAGCACTGGCTTTGACATCACTGTCCCTGGGAACATTCTTAATTGATGGATTTGTAACGGCTACTGCCGGCGCTATTTCAGTGGCATTCGCCACCGCGCTGCTGTTTGAAAGATCCTCTAAGAGCTCAAACACTAACCTTTTCTCGTTAATTCTTGTTCTCTCACTCGCACTATATAGTTGGACTTTTGTTGTAATTTCCGTATTAATAATGATGATTCCTATGTATTTGAAGTGGCTGGACTTCGCGAGTAAGTCATTTTGGACGTGGGTACGATTGACGTTAACGTTAATAGGCGTAGCAATTACTTGGTATCGGTTTACAACCTACTATTCGGACTATTTCTTATCAGCGCTTACGAGTGCAGGAAGTATTTCGGCCGCACATCCCAAAACCTTCAAAATATTATTAGTTGAAATTGTACTGATGGCGGCATTAAGTTCAAAAACAAAATCTCCCACCATTTTACAATTAAGTTTGGTAGCACTTTCCGCCACTTCACTTATTCTAATTTTGAATTTAGCATCGGGTATACCGATTAACTCGCTAAATTATTACAGCACCAAAGCGATGATGATTCTATTTGTTGGGCTCTTGCCAACAGTACTTATTTTTATTCCAATTTTACTTCACTTAATAGATGCAAATGGCTCATACTCTGCCTTAAGAATTCCAATTGCTTGCGTTTTAATTGGAGTGCTTACACACATGGCAGCTCAGTACGTAAGTCCTTTTCCAAGAATAGTAGGCCAGATAAATGATGGGTGGCAAGGCCCAAATGCCAATTCCGTTTCACAGGTTTTATCACTGCCAAATGATCCACTAAACCCAACAGTTTTTTTCGACTATCTTCCCCCTGAGACAGGTGAGAACAGGCTTGCAAATTTTTGGCTTGGAACTTATGCCTCTCCTTGGGCTTATTACCAGTCTTGGACATATCTTGGTGACCAAACAGGTGACTATCCGGCCTTTTGCTTTTTAAATTTTGGTTATCCAGAGATGACGATCTACACACGCGATGCGAATTTAAGTTCAAAGTTGCGAGCCTACTGTCGAGACGAGGAAGTAATTATTAATGTGGTCAAGTAAGAAATCGAAAAAAAGAGCAAAACAGATAGTTAAATCGTAGTCCGTGAACTGTAGGTGCTTGAATTCTTTGAATGTGGCCTACGTTTTTTCACTTAACACGAATTAAATTAATTCCATTAACTTCTTGAATCACTTTGTAAAACCCGGGTGTGTCCAATGTTGACGGGTCATCAAATAAATCTCCAAATTCATCGACAAATGATGGGGTTACACTATGCACAAATACGTACTCGAAATTCCTTAATTTACCTGCCCATTTTTCTTCAGTGTAAGACGGGTCCGTCCAGATGTCACCGTCTCCGTAGGGGCTTCCGATACTGAATGGTGATCTGCCAACACTTGCAGGCAGTAACTCATAGTTAAATAAATAGAACTCAAATCCAATAGTATGTTGAGCGATTATCCATACATCATCAGTAACTTGTAGATTCATGGCATTGATCATTTGCCTTTCACCATCAAATTGAGTCATGAAGTTATCGGAAGCAGCATTTGGATTGCTTACATAAGTAAGCACGTTACTGGGCGACGATTGCATCAGTAAAGTAATAAGCCAGGCAGCTGTAAAAAATGAAAATTGATTTATATTTGTCTCTAAATATATTTCATTTGTAAACCTATAATTTAGGTAGAGAACGATGCCCGCAAGGTATGTAGGTACGTAACGTTCATATGATGCAAGACCTGCTGCTTCCCCTGCAGAAAAAATGGATAGATACAGAAAAAACAAAACGACTAAATATCCGAAAAAGCCAACTAATATAATTATTAAGGTGACCGTGTCTTCCCGCATAATCTCACGATGCCTTGAGGAAAAAATTATAAATCCAAGCAACAGAGTTAAAATTGTAATCCACATGATTGCAGTTAATGGCAGCCCATTAATAAACGTTAGTGGGCTGCCGACAGTCTTCCTCAAAAAATTTGTAAAAACTTCGTCGCTCCATATGGAACTTAGGCCACCTTGGTCACTTGATCCAAATAGCTTTTTTACAACAACAAAGACGGATCTGCTAGAAGTAACCTCTTGATTAGAGAGTAGAATCCTCCATGAAATTTGTATTACCGCGAGTGGAAGAAAGACGAAAGCTGCAAGCATAGCCGAGCGAAGAAATCTTAAAAAATTCGCCCTCTCATTATCAGTGCTTGAATTAAAACATGTTCTTGCAAACATTAAAAGTATCAAAGTGAGCGAAAAATATGGGCCAACTTCTTTGGCAATACTTACAAAAGATACCAAAACTACAAAATAAAAGAATTTCCACTTATTAACCGTGGCGTCCCGTGATGTTGCAAGGATGATCCCAAGCCCAAACAAAAGCCCCAACAATGGATCAGCATAGATACTTTGAAAACTATTGTAGAAAAATGTCGCTACTAAAAGAGAGGAAATAATAACCAAAACGTTGAGACCGTATCGCCGCCATTTCAGGGCTGGAAAAACTGAAACAAGGATTGCGATTATTAAAACTTGATAGGACCAATAAACTACTGCCTCGTTCCACTGCCCACCAATTTTCATTGCCAAATATGGCAGCATAGATATTCCTGGTATGTATTCGGGGAATGGTAGATCTGCTGGGGAGTACGGTCCGAGTTTGTCAAACAAAAACATTGACTTCACAAATGGACCCCAGCCCGAGAATTCATCCCAGACATAAAATCTCATGTTTCTGGAATTAACGAATGTCCACGCAGACAAAACGATAAATATCACCATGGCAGGCGAATTTAATTCCTGCACTCTTTGTTTATTTATAAAGCCCTTTTTAAAAATTAACATATAAGAAATTACTAGTATCAAAATTGGAAACAATAAATTGACACCGAGCTCGAGTCGGTCGATCATACCGAACCCAAATGCCCAGAAAATTGCCAAGAAATAAGAGAGTGGAAGTAAGGTTGTGACTCTTTGATTAGAAAGCGTCGCTATTACATATGAAAGCATAATTGGAAAGATTACAAACAATAGGTATGTAGCGACGCTCATCCAAAAGCCTCCTATGCCTCTGACCTGCCCCCAGTTAGTGAGCCAGAATCTTTCTTAGCCCAGGGTTGTTGTGGTGCCAGTTTAGCGTGAATTCTTCTGGTGTTTGATATTTCAATGTTGAGTGAGGTCGATGCAAGTTGTAGTGCTGGCGGAAGTCTTCAGCCATTATCTTGGCTTCCAGCAGCGTTGTGAACTCTTCAATGGCCAGTAACTCATCGCGGATTTTGCCATTAAATGATTCCACGTAGGCGTTTTGCCATGGGGATCCTGGCTCGATAAAGACGGTAC
>Ga0209284_10005666_pt1 | contig 12713 bp, 12 predicted proteins | sample FRY03_FD_187211 | JGI IMG/M metagenome (GOLD analysis project Ga0209284, IMG submission 187211) | Freshwater microbial communities from Lake Fryxell liftoff mats and glacier meltwater in Antarctica - FRY-03 (SPAdes) (version 2) | ecosystem: Environmental > Aquatic > Freshwater > Ice > Glacier... | reverse complement strand
TATCAAAATCAATAAGCCGGACCTGCACATCTCTATCAGTCCCAATGTATTTGATCGTCCTTCGCCCACACATCCAGGCCACAAACTCTTCATTACTTGCTACCAGCCCATCATTTCGCACACCCAATAGCACCGCACGCAGCTTCGAGAGAACTTCATCTGCTCGAGAGGAAACCTCTGCGATCTCAGGATTTAATTTAACGAGCGATGCAAGTAGATCATCAACTAAGAAAACACTTTCAAATGCTCGACCCAAAGTTTCATCATCTGCAAACTGCCAACCCAACTTAGATACATGAGCCGCAACACCCATCTGCACGGTTTTTTCTTTGTAAGTACGCTCAACTAAACTCATCATGCAGCACCGATTAGAGAGTCGTAACTAGAAAGGATTTCGTGCTCTCCACTTAACAGATCGGATAACAAACCAGAACGGAGATTTTTAATCTTAACGATTAAATCAATTGAGGATTGAATTGAAACTTCAAAACCCGCACTGATCTTTGATATATGTTGCTGTTCGGCAATAGTAGGTAGTTGAATGGGAAAATTTGAAATATCGTTAGGTCTTACGGCTGGGTAATTCGATCCTGTTGAATTCTCTATTAAATATTTAACAAAGGCATCGCTCGAAACTGTTGACCAAATAAATTGCGCGGTTGAAACACCAAATACTGGGCGTAGTACACAAAACCCAGTAGACGCAACCTCGTTGTCGTACGCATTCGGAACTAGCGCAAATCCCTTTAGGTAAGGTCTAACTGTGGAAACAATCACATCATCGGTCCGAATTACCCTTCGAGCTCTGCCAGGGGCTTCTACGTAAGGAATAGGAGCTATATCTTTTGCTATACCAGTTTCAATATTTACCATTGATAGATCCACGTAGCGGATTAGTTTGTCAGCAGGATGATCGGATGTTGACTCTGGATTAATTTCAACAACTTCCCCAAGTATAGTTTCAATCCAACCATCCCCACCCGCACTCAACATCTCATGCAGTATCGCGTTCTTTGATTTTCTTGCGCTATCTGCTTGGTGTTGGAGGGCATCGATGTAGGTGTCGACGGATGAGATGAGGTCGACAATTCTCTTTTGTTCTTGGAGGGGTGGGAGGATTAACTTGATGCTCTTTACGTTTGTTTTTGAAATTTCCTTAAAGGTACTTCCGGCTGCCCTTGAGTTGAATTCATGTCGATTATTTTGAATCCAGTACATTAAGAAATATGGCAATGTTCCACCTTTTGGAACTAGGGACTGGAACCCTTGGTTAGTTGAAAGTTGACATTCAGATATCGCAACAAAGCCAACACTTGCACGACTTGTAAGGATTACGGAACCTTTTGGTAATAACCGTGCTCCAGAACTGGCCAAGCCAGATGCCGTCAGCTTTCGTTCGGAGTCGCAAATAGTTTTTCCATCGACTGCTACGACCTCGGTCGGAGTGAGCCAGATAATTTCTCCATCCCAATACTCTGGAACAATTGTTGATGGCGTGCCGCCACCGATTACCTCCGCAACCTCACCAAGGGTGGTTTCGGTCCAGCCCTCACGCATAGCCTGCCGCCATTAGCTTTTTAAGAAGTTCAGTCTCGGCTTTAGCCAGTGCTTCCCGAGATTGATTGAAGGCAGTGAGAGCTTCTTGAACATCGACAACCTCTGCCGCATCTGCCTTGAGATAACGCCCGATGTTCAGGTCAAAGTTATTTTCTTTGATTTCGTCATGGGAGACTAAACGAGCTGCAATATTTACTTTCTCTTTTTCACCATTTGATGAATAGACCGCAAAAATATCTTCGACATCTTGATCGGAGAGTGAATTTTGAGCCTTTCCCTTTGCAAATCGTTTGGAGGCATCAATAAAGAGGATGTGCTTTTGGCGATTCTTATCTTTTTGGGCTCGAAAGAACATAAGGCTGGCGGGGATAGATGTTCCATAAAACAGGTTTGGAGCAAGGCCAATGACGGTTTCAAGGAGATCAGATTCAATCAAGTGCTTGCGGATAGCACCTTCTGCGCCACTCCTAAAGAGAACACCGTGGGGCATGACAACGCCGACGCGGCCAGTCTCTTTCTTCATGGACGTGATCATGTGTTGTACCCAGGCGTAGTCACCGTTATTTTTTGGGGGCACACCTCCGATCGCGCGCCGGTGTGGATCGGTGGCCCATTTATCTGCGCCCCAGTCTTTAAGTGAAAACGGTGGGTTGGCTACGACGATATCGAATTGATCGAGTTTGCCTTTTGAATCAACAAACTTTGGTTTTTGTAAAGTGTCATCGCGGCGAATCTGGGCATCTTCCACATCGTGGATAAATAAGTTCATGCGACCGATCGCCGCCGATGTTTGGTTCACTTCTTGACCGTAGAAGCGCATTTGGCGCACGGAGCCACCAGATTGTTTTACCTCTGTGGCTGCTTCAATCAACATACCTGCAGAACCACATGCTGGGTCATAGATAGCGTCAGATGGTTGTGGACCAAGTATTCGTACAAGGAGATGGACAACTGCGCGCGGTGTAAAGAACTGTCCGGCAGATGTGGAGCTCTCATCAGAGAATCGCTTGAGAAGGTATTCATATCCACCACCCAGGAGGTCGTTAGAGATTTTCGAGGGAGAGAGATCTTGCTGGCTAAAGTGGGCAACTAATCGCTCAAGGCGCTCTGGTGGCATTTTGTTGTGATCGGCCCAAGGGGCGTTACCAAAGATTTGCGCAAGGAGTTCGGGGTTTGCCTCTTCAATCTTTTGAGTAATTTTTTGGATGAGGACGCCTTGGTTTTCGGCAGCTTTGCGTAGATCACTCCAGTGGCACCCTTTGGGAATTTGAACGCGGTGAAAATCGGTGGCAATGTCATCGTCGATATCTTTGCCGAATTTTTTGATCGCATTTTCTTGCTCTTCATCCCAGGTATCTGAGAGGCGCTTTAAGAAAAGCAGCGGGAAGACGAAGTCGCGCAGGTTGGCGGGATCGACGGGGCCGCGCAGGATATTGGCTGACTCCCAGAGCCAGGATTCAATGTTTTGCTGGGTGGCTTGGGTCATAGACAAACCCTACTTTGCGTAGATGACAAGTAGATAGGTTGCGCCATGACTCCTCGTTCCTATTAATCGAAATCACTAGCCCTTGGGAAGTTACCCTAGCAAGTGCATCTGTCACACAGGTTGATATTCAAATATTTCACTTTCTTGTGTGGCCAGTCTTTTGACCGAGATCTTGGGGCTTAATCCCCAGAGCGCTAAAGAGAACCCCGACGGTGTAGAGATCAGCCCAGCTCTTTCCGTTTTCTATATTAAATACGGTGAATTCGCTGATGTGGGCTTTCTTTGCCAATTGGCTTTGACTCCAACCCGCCTTTGATCGGTGATGCTTGATTTGAAAAGAGATTTCACAAGCCAGAGAGGCCGCATCAAATACGTGTTTTGCTAGGGCCTTCTCCAAATGAGAGTTAGGCCAGTTTGGAAAGATCTCACCGGGGGAAGGAACTAGCCTCTTTTGTCGTGCCATAGTTGTATTGTATTACAACTACTCACATTAACTGCCATTTTTGACCAAAAGTCGCAATCTTTGAGCGTGACAAGTGAGTGCGGACGAAGGAGAGGTGGGCAAATTTATATATATGAAGATAAATAAGAGTCAGAAGGTTGCTCCCACCCACCCACCCATCGCCACCACTCCCCCATCTGGGCATGAATATATGAAAGTACTCACCGGCAATTTTGCTCCAACTCGCGGGTCAGCCGCTGGCTGGATTGCAGCAAAGCCGATTGCGCAAAGAATCTTGCTTGAAGATTTTGCAAAGGATCCTGACCGCTCCGATCATAAATCTCATGGAGCCAGAATCTCCGTACTTTGCCTTTACCTTACTTGGCTCGCAGATACCTCGCCCACGCACCTTCTAGATGACCCAATGGATCATGATGAAATTCGTAGATATCTAGCCACTGAAGGAATCCTCCGTCGATCCTCCCATCGGTCGCGCGTTGCACTGCAATCAATACTTAAATCCTTCGGTTCAAATCAAGTCGCAAAAATTGTTCACACTGATTTCTCCACGATTCCACCAACGGATAATCTGTTATTTGAAAAAGCACTACGTGCTGTGGGTTTTTTTCGTAACCCAGAAACTCGTGCAAATGCTCGCTCACTCCTGCTGCTATCCCGCTCAACAGGAGTGAATGGACATGAACTTCGATTTATCACCGGCAATGATGTTATTCGAATTTCGGGAGCTGGAACATGGGTGATTGTTCGCGCTCCAGGGGCGGAACGCACAATACCTGTGCTCAAAAGATTTCAACAGGAACTAGAAGATCTAGCACTCTCAGCGGGAGATAAGCCAATGATCTCGCGAAATGGGACTATCCCAATTGATTCATCACGGCCAGGTGAATTGGCCGGCGTAATCTCCCGCGAATTAAAACGCTCGAAAACTCCTGGTCTAATTCAGGTCAATGGATTACGCAAAGCATGGTTAGCCGAGCACGTTGCATCGAATGCACCAATTCTTACTCTGTTAAAGGCTGCCGGCTTGAAATCACTCCGTTCAATTGATGATCTAGTAGGAGAATTTGCACCACTACCAACTACAAATCCAGTCCACCTTTCGTACGAACTAGGTGGGACCGAATGAATCACAGTAGTCTTCAAATAATTGTTAATCGATGGGGAAGCAAAATTCAGGATACTTGTCAGGCAATTGACTCGGAATTCCTCGGTAAGCGTGGACCCGTACCCTTAGTTTCGAGCTACTCACTTCTAGTTGGCCTTGTTTATTTAGCTTTTGAATCAAAACCTGTGCACATTACTTATCTTTATGAGGAAATTCTGCAGGCTTCAAAATCAGATTTGAAACTTATGGGATTCCAAACAAAGCCGACCTATCGTCAGCTTTGCTATCGCTTTGATCTTCTAAAAAAGATGACTGAATCAGGTGGTACTCAAGATGAAGTTATCCAAAAACTTGTAGATATTTTAGTCGCCCCCTCTGCTGGGGAAATAAATGGGAATCTAACCTGGGCAGTCGATGGAAGTCTTTTTGAAGGTTGGACAAGTCAACGAAAAAGTAAATCAGCTGATTCAGGGGCAACTTGGAGAGCAATGGGAACTTCAAAACATAAGAATTCTCCAGTGCTTGGCTATAACTTAGTTGGATTAGTTCGCTGCGAGGGAACTGAGCTCTGCGATCGCATAGTAGTTACAACAGCCAATGAAGATGATGGAAAGCCAGCAGCAGACATGATTAAAAGAATGTTGGCTCAAGGTATTGCGATCGAACGCGTACTTGCAGATAAGGGTTATGCCAATAAACCAAAGTCATTTCTGGAACCAGTACGAAAGGCAGGGGTGCATTTGACTTATGACCTAATGGAAAAAGATCATGGAATTTCTGCGACCTATATGGGAAATAAAATAGTAGATGGCTGGCCTTATTCACCCGCCCTACCTGAGCACCTTGAACATATTAAGCGACCTGGACTCAATGGTTCTCAAAAAGCATTTTCCACCTTTAACGAATTAATCGCCCAGCGAGATAACTATTCATTTCGTACCCAAGGTAAACCTCATTCTGATCGAGCGCGTGTTGCATCCCCGGCCACCCGGGGGAAACTTCGTTGTAAAGTCCTTGGAAATAAAGCTGGCTTGGCCGCTCCCATCTGCAAAATTCAACACAGCAAGAATGAGGCCTGTGGAGTCAATACGATGATAATTGAATCATCTCTGGCGCCACGAAATTATCAGTATCCGATTTGGGGAACAACAGATTGGACCATCAAGTATGCAATGCGAAGTGCGGTCGAACGCTTCTTTGCACACTTACAGTCTGCCGCGATAGCTGGCTTTGATCAGGGACGCTTCTGTGTTCGCGGACTTGCAAAAGTTTCCGTGATCACGGCCATATTTGTTATCGCTACGAACCTGCGCCTGTTGCATTCAGCAGCGAAGAAGGTTGCAACCACAATTGAAAAGAAAATTAATAAATCAATTAATCAGCCACGAACTTACAATGGCCATGATGTATCCTTTGGTGCCATACGAGGCGAAAAGAGATCAATTGCAACGCTGCTTGGCTCCTAGCTTCAAAGTACTGAATAACACTTAATCCAAATGGTTGTAATAGCCATTTGGATTTTTCTATTTTCATTGTGAAATCATAAATAACAGCAAAAAGCCCCACTCGTTTTCATGGAGTGAGGCTCTTTTGCTTTACAAATTTTAAACATGTCCAGCATTTGAGTCATATTTTCAAAACTTGTAACTCCAAATCAAAAAACATGTAACCGGCTCGTATTAGCTACACCCGCTGGTGTTACCGCAACCTTCGCAGACATAACATGCACCAGATATACGCATCTTTACACCGCATGCCATACAGAGCGGAGCATCAGATTTAATTCCGGAAATTGCTTCCAGTAATTCAGTTGATGAACCATATTCTTCACGCGGCGCAGATTCAATCTTCGCTGCAACAGGTTTTGATGTAACCGAGGCTGATTGCGAAAGCGTCTGCGTTGCTGCACTTATATCGGCTCTGTACTCCCCTGTTTCGAGTGCACGGCTTCGCTCACTTGATGTGTAGAGACCAAGGCCGCTACGTGTATCAAATGGCAAGTAATCAAGGGCTAGTCGACGGAAGATGTAATCCATCATCGATTGCGCCATACGAATATCGGCATCATCGGTCAGACCTGCTGGCTCGAAGCGAAGGTTTGTGAATTTCTCAACGAATGTCTCTAGCGGTACTCCGTATTGCAAACCAATTGATACTGCAATTGAGAATGCATCCATAACACCGGCAAGAGTTGAACCCTGCTTGCCAAGTTTTAAGAAGACTTCACCAAGTGCGCCGTCGGCATATGCCCCCGATGTCATATAACCCTCGGCCCCACCAACAGCAAATGATGTTGTAGTCGATGGACGTGACTTAGGCAGACGCTTTCGAATTGCAGTTATCGGGGCTGCGCTTTCGACTTCATCTACCTTTGCTTTTGCATCAGATAAAGGTTGTCCGACTTTGCAATTATCGCGATAGACAGCCAGAGCTTTAAGCCCGAGTTTCCAACCTTCGTAGTAAACCTCTTCCACATCTTCAACGGTGGCATCAGCTGGCAAGTTCACCGTCTTTGAAATCGCACCCGATAAGAATGGTTGGCAGGCAGCCATCATTCGAACGTGTCCCATCGGCGCAATTGAGCGAGTACCAAGTGCGCAATCAAAGATGTCATAGTGCTCTGGCTTTAGCCCTGGCGCATCGATAACGTGGCCATTGGCCGCAATGAATTCGACAATGGCTTCAATGATTTCATCGGTGTAACCCAATTTATAAAGAGCTGCTGGTACGGTCTGGTTAACGATTTGCATGGAACCGCCACCGACAAGTTTTTTAAACTTAACGAGTGAAAAATCTGGTTCGATTCCAGTTGTATCGCAATCCATCATCAGACCGATAGTTCCAGTTGGGGCAAGCACAGAAATCTGGGCATTGCGCCAACCGTTTTTCTCGCCAATCCTGGTGTTTGCATCCCAGGCCTTATTGGCCTCTGTCCAGACATCGCGATCTAGCGTTGTCTCTGACTTAGCTGCGATGGAGGCCGAAGCATGCTTTCGCATAACGCGCGAATGCGCTGTTGCGTTACGTACATAACCATCGTAGGCACCGACAATGCCGGCAAGTTCGGCTGATCGCTTGTAAGTAATTCCTGACATCAGCGAAGTTATAGCGCCCGCTAATGCACGTCCGCCATCAGAATCGTAGGCCAGACCTGATGCCATCAGCAGTGCGCCAAGGTTGGCATAACCAATTCCAAGTTGGCGATAAGCCCGAGTTATTTCGCCAATTGCCTTGGTTGGGAAATCTGCAAAACAAATTGAGATATCCATTGAAGTAATGATCATCTCTGCGGCAAGAGAAAAAGTCTTTGCATCAAATGAACCATCGGCTTTTAGGAATTTCATCAAGTTAATCGATGCCAAGTTACAGGAAGAGTTATCTAGCGACATGTACTCCGAGCAAGGATTTGATGCATTGATGCGACCAGTCTCTGGATTGGTATGCCAATCATTGATCGTGTCGTCATATTGAATTCCTGGATCAGCGCATGCCCACGCGGCTTCTGCCATTTTGCGAAATAGTCCGCGGGCATCAGTGGTTTCAATTACTTCACCACTTGCGCGCGCAATTAAACCAAAACTTTCGCTCTTCTCGTATGCCTTCATAAATTTATCGGATACGCGAACTGAGTTATTTGCATTCTGATATTGCACAGAAATAATATCTTTACCGCCAAGGTCCATATCAAAGCCGGCATCGCGAAGCGCGCGAATTTTATTTTCTTCATTAACTTTGGTTTCAATAAATTCTTCGATATCTGGATGATCAACATCTAGCACGACCATCTTGGCTGCCCGACGTGTGGCACCACCGCTTTTAATTGTGCCAGCCGATGCATCGGCGCCGCGCATAAAGGAGACTGGGCCAGAGGCTGTTCCACCTGACTTTAATAGCTCTTTTGAAGAACGGATGCGCGATAAATTAAGTCCAGCACCAGAACCGCCCTTGAAGATCATGCCTTCTTCGCGATACCAGTTAAGAATGCTCTCCATCGTGTCATCGACTGCCAAAATGAAGCACGCACTTACTTGCTGTGGCGCATTTGTGCCAACGTTAAACCAGACAGGTGAATTATAACTAAATATTTGGTGCATCAACATATGGGTTAATTCATGTTCGAAAATTTCCGCATCTTGTGGGGTTGCAAAATAACCAAAATCTTTTCCGGCCTTTGTATATGTCAAAACCACACGGTCAATAACTTGCTTAAGTGACCATTCGCGATTTTGGGCACCAACTGCGCCACGGAAATACTTTGTGGTAACAATCATCGAAGCGTTTAGGGACCAGAAGTCGGGGAACTCCACATCGCGTTGTTCAAAAACTGTCTCGCCAGTTCTCCAATTACTCTGCACAACATCCCGGCGTTCCCATTTAACGTTGTCATATGGATGAACACCTTGGGTTGTATAAATTCGTTCCATTGTTAAACCCTTGCCGGCTTTGCTTGACTTGGCATTTACAACAGCTGGTCGATTGATGACCGTCTCTGACATCTTGTGGATCCCCGTTTTTCTTTAGTGGTCTGTGGAAGTATTTATTGCTTTGGTGTTACCGATGAGATTAAGGAAGTTGTTTGGGAATTTATTCTCGTAGGCATGGCTCGCAATAGCGCGATCTCGCCTTCGAAATCTTCTAGCGAAGAAAAATTACGATATACCGAGGCATAACGCAGGTAAGCGACTTCATCTAGTTCGCGAAGTGGAGCAAGGATTGCAAGTCCAACTTCTTGTGCTTCGATTTCAGCTTGGCCAGTGCCTCGAAGGCTCTCTTCTACGCGCTGGGCTAGTAATACTAAATCGTCTTCGTTAACTGGTCGACCCTGGCATGCTTTGCGCACACCGATCAAAACTTTTTCGCGACTAAATGGTTCGGTAGCCCCACTTCGTTTGATGATGTTGAGCAAGGCAATTTCTTGGGTCGAAAATCTTTGGCCGCACTCTGGGCATTCGCGGCGGCGGCGGATTTGCGATCCATCTTGGTAGGGACGTGAATCAACTACTCTGGAATCATCGTGTCGGCAGAAGGGACAAATCATTTCGGCGTGTCCCCCTTTCAATGCTAGCTTTTTCAAAAATTAGATGTATAGGGGGTTTTTACGAAAAACTCCCGAGTAGGGCCTTTAACCACTACTTATGGAAGTATAACGCCTTTTGACCCCTACATCTAGTGGCAACCATAAAGCATTTCTTGAGAGTTCAGAGTATTGAATCGATTAAATCTTTATCCGCGTGTCGCCCTGTATTCATCTGGCGCAAATAGGGGAAATTGCGATTTAGACGATGAGAACGGCTCCTTCATAGCCTCTTGCCTGCTTGGCATCGCAGGTCCAGAGCGTGGCCTTCGCTGTAATCGCAGTTGCAATGATTAGGGCATCGATCATGGAAATGGCGCTCTGGGCCCTGATCTGGGCAGCCCTTTGGGCAATCTCGCTATCTACTTCTAGTACCCCATCGACTTGATTTGAAATATCTAGCGCGTGGCTCTGGCCAATCTGGAAACCAAATTGATATGGCACCACTAAAACTTCTGCCAAAGTCACCGCCGAGATAAAAAATTGCCCACGGTGTGATGCAATTTTACTGGAGACGCTTTCGTGATGAGCATCGGTTGAATCATTTAAGGCAATCAGAACAGATGTATCTAGAACTAATCGCCCCATGCATCACGTTCTGCACGAAGATCGAAATCTTTATACATTCCATTAGCAATTCCGATTAGACCCAAAATCTTATGCCCTGCTGGCTTTGCCACAGGCTTGATTTCTATTGCCCCGCTAGCGTTTATTTCAAATTCCATTTTTGCTCCCGCACTAATTCCTAGGGTTCTTAAAATATCAACAGGTACCGTCAATTGATTCTTGGTACTTAAAGTACTTGTGGATGTGCGACCCTTTCGCGCCATTGGGGCGGCCTTCTTTCTAGTTTTGGCAGCGCTCTTCTTAACAGGTGCTTTTTTCTTAGCCTTTACCTTAGAAACCATAAGTAAAGGTTAGCAGATGCCTTACTTAAGCGGAATACGCAATTTCTGGCCTGCGGCAAGATCGTAGGAAACGAGTGAATTAACCGAAACAATCTCAGCCATAAGCGATCGAATATCGCCGCCGCTAGCCATAGCTCCGGCTAGCGACCACAAAGTATCGCCAGGGGCAACCGTTACCGTGACATAGGTAGAAAGACCAGCAACAGGTGAGATTGATGTGCCGGCCCCCGCCCGATTGGCGATTCCAGCAAGAAGCAGGACCGCCAAGGATGCGACCACAAAAGCGCGTGCCAATCGACCTCGGCGAGTTATATAAGCACCGGACGGATTGGTCGAATTGCCATAAAAACCTTGATTTAGGCTATTAATTGCGAGTGTGCTCATGGTCGTATCTCCTGGCGAACTACCTTGGGGAAGGTTTCGAACGCTTGTTCGATAAAGTAATTAAACACCACTCCACTGACAAGGTCAAGTTATTTTCGAACAGATGTTTGAATTTTTTGCCAAAATGCCCTACCCTAATCCCATGGCTAAAAACCCCCTTGCTCAAGAGAGCACCACCGATGCCCACGGCCTTACCTCGCGCCAGCTCAAAATCTTGGCCGCGATCAAAGATGCCACCGAGGCTAACGGCTATGCCCCATCCATGCGCGAGATCGGCGCTGTTGCAGGTTTGAGCAGCTCAGCTAGCGTGCAATACCAACTCAAAGCGCTAGAACAAAAGGGTTTCATCCGCCGCGACCCAACTCGCGGCCGTGCGATGGAAGTTTTAATGCCCGGTGAAAAAACTGCCGAGAATTCCAGCCCAGTTGATAAGACTCAATACATCCCTCTACTTGGTCGCATTGCCGCCGGTGGACCAATTACTGCAGAACAAGAGATTGAAGAGACTTTCCCGCTGCCAGAATCCATTGTTGGAAGCGGTGATTTATTTATGCTCAAAGTCGTGGGTGATTCCATGATTGGCGCCGCAATTTGCGACGGAGATTATGTCGTCATCCGTTCGCAGAAAGATTGCAACAAGGGCGAAATCGTTGCCGCCATGATCGATGGCGAAGCCACCGTAAAGACTTTCTCGCGCAAAGATGGCCACATCTGGTTGCTTCCAGCAAATGATGGTTTCGCGCCAATCGATGGCGATAACTGCGAAATCCTGGGCAAAGTCACCGCCGTATTGCGCAGCCTTCGCTAACTAATTCTCTCGATAAAACATCTTTAAAACTATAACCGCATAAATCTGGCTGTAACTGACTGGTCCCCATAATGCGGGCTGCCGACATCGTAGACATGGATTTTCTCAAAGGTTGGCGCGCAAATTTGCCCACTTTTTGCAAGGGCTGCAAACTCTTCATCAAAACCCCGACCTGCAAAGTGTTCGGCATTTACACCAATTAAAAACCAACCGCCACTTCTAACTAGTGGGATTAAATTATGGAGCGCATCAGGGCCAAGGTGGCCGTGAGTAAAAGTCCCCGAAGAAATCAGGCCGTCATATGGGCCATGGGCGCTTTTGATTTCTTGCGTTAAATCAGCCTCAATTAAATTGCGATAAACGGCGCTGCCATCGCCGCGTTTTTTAGCACCTGCTTGTTCCAACATCTGCGGTGAAATATCTAACCCGTCAACAATTACCCCATCCCGCAACGCACTTAAATAAAGCCCAACTAAACCCGTGCCACAACCCACATCGGCAATGAGATTACCAAGATCATGGGGTGCAACGCGATCAAATAATTCGGCAATAGCGCGCGGATATCGATATTTCTTGGCATCTACAAAAGATGATTCATAACTAGCGGCCCATTTTGCATACAGAGCTTTGTTATCTTGCGGTGTCTTAACCGAATAAGCATCGCTTAAATCAATTGCTTGTTCGCTGCCATCACCACTCATAGGCGCAATCGTATTGGCCTGATTGCATAATTGAAAAGAAAACTAATTGAAAGAAAAACATTGAGGCGTTAGGTCGCCGGTGGGAACAAGAACTAAATGTTTAATGAGTTGAAGTCCTGTACGTCACCGGCGATATTTTTAGCATACTCCTGCTGGGGCCAAAAAGCGCCCCATTTCCCCCAATATTTTGGGCCCACAAATCCTCAAAAATCAGGCTCAGTATGGGG
>Ga0209284_10005660_pt1 | contig 12729 bp, 9 predicted proteins | sample FRY03_FD_187211 | JGI IMG/M metagenome (GOLD analysis project Ga0209284, IMG submission 187211) | Freshwater microbial communities from Lake Fryxell liftoff mats and glacier meltwater in Antarctica - FRY-03 (SPAdes) (version 2) | ecosystem: Environmental > Aquatic > Freshwater > Ice > Glacier... | reverse complement strand
GCCCAGGCGTCGACTAGGAGAGTCAGCCTGGAAGCTAGCAAGCCGCTCCAGTGTATACTAAGATTGAGTAGGGACGTAGGAGTTGGTAGACGAGGGGGTGTCCCATTCTCAGTTGACTCTGCTGTAAGAAGTCGGTCGAGATGCGTGTCGATGCCGTGGCCAGGAGTTGCGATCGCGCTGCTTACGATTACAGTCGAGGAATATTTCCGGGACACCAACGTTGGTTAGCTTAGGGCGCCGTCGTACTCAGTGAGCCTGTCATTCTTGTATTTCTGATTGAACAGACAGAACGGATAACGGCTCGGCCTGACCTCCTCGCCCTGATCGAGGGCGATGAGGTACCTGGGGCCTGCAGAACGCCGCAGGTCTCTGTTCCCCGTCCACCCACTTGCGGAGCAAGAGAAGGATGTTCTTGGCGGCGTTGACATTTGACGCCTCGATTACCTGATGGTACACGTTGTCGACGCATTTTTACGTGCATTGAAGCAAAGCGCAAAGGTCGACAGTGTGGACCTTGTTCGACCCTACTTTCCCGCCCCGCCCCCGAAGGGTAGGAGGAATGCATGGGCGTGGGACGGATCGCCCGGCGGCGGAGGCGGCGCCCGTGAAAAAAGATCACCCCCGTTTACAAGAGAGGACTCCTCGCGTCGAAACTCATGAAGCCCATGCACGTCAAGGCGATCGTGGCGGTCGTCGTGCTCATCGCGGCTGTGGTGATCTCTAGCATGTCAAAGCAGTGGCACGAAGGGCGCATGGTCGAAGGCTTCCGTGCCGACATCGAGGGCTCCGGCGGTATCGCAGCTGCCGACGTGGCCGACTTCGTGATCGAACGGAGGGAGAAGGAGGAGCGGAGGGAGGGCTTCGCCGTCCTGCCCCGCCCGTCCAGCCAGATACACGAGCGCAAGACGAAACGCTACCTCGACGCCGGCTTTGCTCAGTTCTACTCCTCAAACAGCGCCAGCGCGCGCTCCGAGTCTCTCTCTCAGTACCTGCTGTTCTTTCACCCGACCTCCTCCGATCTGAAGTGCGACTTCTCGACCATGGACCCCGGCAAATCCTGCAGATCCCCGATCGACGCAATCTCTTCGCCGGACCGCACCTCGTTGCTGCCGCCCGGACTCACGCGCGACCGTGACGTGGTGCTCGCCGCCTCTGTGCAGCCTGCGGACTCCGCCGACTCCCAGGTTTACTTACTCTCCGGCGTGTACACCCTGCTCAAGATGACCGTCCGAAGCCGAGCTCACATCTTTCGTATGCCGGGGTCCAACCTCATGCTGTGCCTGCCGCGCGTCGACCTCGCGACGCGCGCGATCATGCTCTTGCGTCCGTTGTACATTCGCTCCGGCCCCGACGGAGCCCTGTACTTCATCGACTGGACCGCGCCTGGCACGGACGGCATGGCCTACGACAGCTTCCAGGGAAGCGTCAATGCAACGCTCCGGATCGCGTTGGTCGGCGATCCTAACATCGACAACGCCTTTGCGCCGATCGAGCTCGCCGTCAATATCGGAGACTCGCGGACCTCTGACGCTGCGTTCCAGCAGCCAATGTCCATCTCAGCCGACGGGAAACCGCCGCCCGAATCGGCGCCTTACACCTTCCCGATTCCCACAAAGACCTCTGCGGCGCTCGTGCTCTACTACCTGCGTTACTTGAAACCGAACCCGGCCATGTTGAGCGAAGACGACGGCGCAAGCGTCGCGACAATCGCGATCGAATACAAGCCGGGGGCGACGGCCACCATCACCGCGGCGTCCGGAGCACCTGTGCTGACCGTGCAATGCGGAGACGCGACTGCGACCTCGGTCAAGGCGGCAGCTGCGGGCGCAACGTCCGACCCGTTGTCGGCGCCCTCCTTCGGGCGCGGTTTCGTGATCGCGTCGCGCAGCTATGATCGCATGATCGTGGCTTGCGTCGACGACACCCGTACGTCGATCCGCGCGATGACGGTCGGAGGGAACGTGCTGAAGTACAAGCCGTCGGCGCCGGCGGCGCCGTTGGTAGCCGGCGGCAGACTCTCGCCCTACAACGCACAGAGTCTGCCGAACCTGGCGGACATAGCTGCGGCGCTCGGGTTCCTGAACTCCGACCCCGTCACGTTCTCCGAAGCGCCCGACAAGGCCATGGCGGGGATCGCTGCGGGCGGCGCCGCAGTCGACCCTAATCGCGTCGATTCTAACTTCGTCAAAGGAGGGTCGGCTCTGATGCCGGGGCAAGCGCTCGTGGCCGGCAAGTTCCGCGCCGTGTTCCAATCCGACTGCAACTTGGTGGTCTACAACACGACGACCGCAATGCCGGTTTGGTCGTCGGGCACGCGCACGGAAGGCGTCTCGGGAGGCACCCTTGAGGTCGACGCAATCGACGGCGTCGTGCGCATGTACCTCGGAGGCAGTGCTGACGGAGGACGGTCGCGCGCCCCGCCTTACTGGGTCAGCTCGCGCACGTCCGCGCCGCGAGACCAAGGGCCCTTCTCGCTGATCCTGACGTCCGGAGGGCAGCTGCAGGTCACCGGGACGTACGGGGTGTATCCGGCCTGGATCAGCGGGCCCGGGGTCACCGGCTTCGCCAGGATGCGCACCTGCGCCGAGGCGTCCGTAGCCTACTCGGTCGCGCACGCTCAAGAGTTAGCGAGCTCGGGCAACGGCATGACACCGTGGAGCCACTACCAACAGATCGGCGCGCTGTCAGGGTGGGAGTGGCCGGGGCCCGACGGACCCTGCTGATTGGATGGCTCTGGCTGACTGACCTACGCCGGTTCAGGTGTTGAATCGCCTCCGCCGCGACGAGCATCGACTGAAGGAAGACCATGTTTCATATTAGGATGTACTAATTTCGGTCTCGGTGTATGTGATTTGGGTGCATATTTACTACTACGGGGTTGATTCGTATTAGCTTCAATCGCCCGCATCCACCGGTTGGGGTCGTTGATTTGCACCTTTCTTACCCCCGGATTGCGAACTGGCGTCGAATGGGCGTAATTGGCGCTCCTACGCTGGGTGGACGCCCCTCTATTGCCCACTGAAAGCCGGGAGGATGCCGTGGGCCATGGAGGCATCACTGAAAGCCGGGAGGATGCCGTGGGCCATGGAGGCATCACTGAAAGCCGGGAGGATGCCGTGGGCCATGGAGGCATCACTGAAAGCCGGGAGGATGCCGTGGGCCATGGAGGCATCACTGAAAGCCGGGAGGATGCCGCACTCTCGTTGTAGCTAGGCTCAGAAGACAGGGCCGATACTATCCTCGCTGCCTCGTCGTTGCATGAGAAGTTCAGGACGAGGATGTCGTCGTCCTCTCGCGGTTCTTCTGTGACTTCGGAGCATATCAATCGGGCGGCCGAGTCACGGATCGCGCCCATCGCGGCTTTGCGGAGACGGTCATCCGTGAAGACGCCTGTCAGGTTGATCGTCAGCTGCCCTTCTATCAATCTCCCTTCCAGAAGTTTGGCCAAGCAAGTCTCTTCCGCCTGATTAAACGGTTTTCTCACACAGCATTGCCGCAGCGACATGACGATCGTGTTACTACGTTTCTCGCCCTTGCTGTAAAAAGCACAAGACGTCACAACCACGTCTTCACCCACTGCATTCGACCAGAGCATGTGCACAACCGAGGGCACCATGTTGATTCGGTCTCTGCCTTTGCGGTCTTTGCCGAGGTGAACATGCGCAACTACATTGGACACCGCTTTGCGAACGGCGTCTGGCAGATCGGGCTGCCTTAGCAAGCCATCGACGAACACAAAGGCTTCTTGGTCGGCCATACTCAGCGTCTCCTACTCCACACAGAGCAAAAAACGTGCCTTGCCTTCTTTCTACCTGCCGGTCGTCTTTTCGAGCACCCAGCCGACCCCGATCTCCGGCACCATGCAGTTGAAGGTCTCCTGCACGCCGTGCAGCGCCGCGTTGGTCGCCTCGCGCAGCTGCTCGAGGTTGGCGATGACCTCGGCGGCGTTGGACGCGTTGACGCGGCCGATCACGTCGCGCACCAGGTCGAACAGGTCCTCGCGGATGCGCATCAGCTCGTCCTGCTTCTCCGTCTTCTTGTGCATCTCCTGCAGATCCCTCTTGTAGCGGGCCTCGTCTGACAGGGCGAGGAGGAAGTCGCAGCCGCATTTGTCCATGGCCTCGCGGCGCGCCCTGCGCAGCTGGTCGTCGGTCGGGGCGGAGAGCGCCTTGCCGAAGCCCATGTTGGCCCTGTCGGCGAGGTGCGCGGACGTGCGGTAGGCGACCGTCAGCAGGGCGCGGTCGGCTGCTTCCAGCCCGCGGCGGTTGACTATGAATCGCTGCGTCACGTCGGCCATGCACGCGTCTTCCTGGAGCGGCAGAGTCGCCGTCGCCTCGCGTGCCTCCTCCTGCTCCCTCTGGCGGCGCTGCTGCGTCAGGTAGTCGCTGTAGTGCGGGTTGTGGATGGGCGCGCGCACGGGAAGTGCCTCCTCCGTGTTCCAGTCCCAAGGCGTGTTGCATGCGGTGCAGAACATCTGAGAGCACCCAGAGATGCGGAAGACCGGCACGTGGCACGTCGGGCACGGCTTCGAGCTGTGCAGCTTCTCCCTGACCGACTCGACGTCCTCGGGCTTGCACACGTGGACTTCAGGTTCCGGCGGCGGGCTGGCGTCCTCCGACGGAGGCGCAGGCACAATCACAGGCAGCGCAGCCTCGCAACGGAGGCACACGCGGATGCCGCAGATCCCGCACGCGGCGGAGGCGCCGCGGCCGACGACGTAGCCGTTGCACTCTAGCGCCGGGCAGTGGAAGGGGGCGGACCTCTTTGCCTTCTTGGCCGGTGGTGCGGGCGCGGCCTCGTCGGCGGCCGGCTGCGCGTCGTCGACTGCCGGCTGCGCGTCTGCGGCGACCGGTTGCGCGTCTGCGGCGACCGGTTGCGCGTCGGCGGCGGCCTCGGCAGCTTCGTCGGCAGCGTCTGCCTTGACAGCCCTCTTCTGCTCTTCCTCCTCCATCTCCAGCTCTCTGCGTCGCTTGTTCAGCGCGGAGCGTGCGCTGCGTGCTTTGAGCTCATCCTCGACGATGCTCGCCTTGATGGCGTCGATGTCGATGATGGAGTTGCTGAGGGTTCTCTCCTTGCCCAAGGCCTTGACTGCTTCCACGATGTCGTCAAACGTATCCTCGTCGACCGGCTGGCCTTTTTCCAGACGGGTCATCATGCCAGAGACCCTGAGCTTCAGCGCCGAGCGGTGCACCACGCCCGTCTTGATGGCCTCGCTTTCGGCGTCCGAAAAGTCCGAAAGGCCGCGCTTGATCACCAGCATCTGAGCGCGCATCTGTATCGCGGGGAGGCGTGCCTTCTCGACGGCGTAGAGCATGTCCTCCTTGTGCTTGCGGTACTCGACGTTGTATCGGCTCTTCCCGACCATGTTCATCACGACCGACCGGTTGAAAGGCGTCTTGCAGGTAGGCGACATGCAGTGCTCGCGGATCATCGCGGCGTCCGTGAACCAGCGAGTCCAGCAGGGAGAGCAGGCCTCCAGTTTGCAAACGCTGTTTACGCACGCGATCAACTTCGAGCTCTTGATCTTCTCGGCGCAGATGCTGCAATCGCCGTCCGAAGGACTGACCGCGGCCTGGGATACAGTGGTGGCGGCCATTCGATTCGTATAAAATAGGCGACCGCTTTGCGTCCCGCTGTTTATGTCCCGCTGTTTATGTCCCGCTGTTTATGTCCTGGGCATAAGGCTTTCAGGGTTAGGCTTTAGCCGAAGCGCCGACATCGTCGTCGTCGTACTTGTCGCTCGGCGGCGGAATCGGAATCCGCGACGGCGCCTCGCGTCTCCGCAACAGCCTCGGCAGCCCGAGCAGCACCACGTGCACCGTGTTTTCTACGGTGCGCCGCAGGTCGGCGAGGTCGCGCGCGACGTCTCCTCCCACATCGACCTCGAGGCGCACTCGCCGCACGACGCGGCCGGAGAAGCCGCAGAGAGGCGCCGACGTCTCGAACGCCAAGCGGGCGCGCGCGTGCACGCGCAGCTCGAGGCGCCGAGTGCGACGCGCGGCGTGCAGGGGCGCGTCGCACGGGAACGCGCAGAAAGGCATACGGTCGAGTCGGTACGTGCGTGCCAGCAAAGCGACGGCCGACGGCCCGGCGGCGCCGTCCGTCAGAGGACGTGCCTCGGTGAGGCGGCGCCGTGTGACGGTCGCGTGTGGATGCCCGTGCCCGTGCTCGTGCTCGTGCTCGGGGGACTCCTCGAGGCATCCGGCGGGCATCCTCAGCGTCACGTCGCGAGCGCAGTAATCGACGACGTCAAGGTGACGCACGGAGTACCCCGCGTGCATCGCGGCGCGTCGCAGCATCGCCTGGAAGTGCGCCGCGGGCACGTCGGTCGAGTATCCGCTCGAGCCGTCGGAGAGCTCGTACAGAGGGTATGCGACCGACACGACCGCGTGATTGCGTTGCTCTCCGCGGTCGGGCGGCCGAAGGAACCATGGGACATGGCGCGCTGCGTCCATGGACCTGTGGGTGGTCGCCTTCCCTTTACACCAGACGCAACTGAGACTGGGAAACACTACCGGTGACCTCTTTAGGTGCACTTTTTCAGGGGTCGGCGAAGAAGCTAAATGCCCGATCCTGCCCCGAACCCGTCTTCGGGGATCGCGAAGCCGGGCGACGCAACAGACACCAGGCGTCGCCACGTCGTCACAGAGGGCGACGACGCCTCCGCGACGGAAGCGCCGCTGACGCTGCCGAACGAGGCCGACGCTACGGCCGACGCGGATCTGGCCTCGGCGTGCCCCAGGGCCTTGCGGAACCGCCTCGTACGTGCGATGTCACGCGAGCTCGAACCGCCGACGGTCCACGTGGGCACGACGTTGTCGACGGGCACGGCGCACACGCCCGGGTCAAACCTGCCAAAGTCCGCCTCCGACACGCGCAGACCGGCCGCACGTCGGGAACACGACGTGTCAACGCCGGCGGTCACACGCGCCTCGAGCCCGGGCTCGCCGCGGGCGCTGGCAAGATTCGGCGCGGCCGAGAACACGCGCGAGCACAGCTGCAGCCGCGCCCTGGGGCGCGTCCGCTCTGCGTCGAGGCGCAGCCTCGTGTCGCCTTCGACCCTCGACCCGCTCGGACCGTACCCGTCCCACTTTCGCAGATTGCGATGCGACAGTGCGAAGTCGTCGTCGCCGCTTCTTGGTTTACCCTTGTCGTCGCTTCCGAACGCCGGCGGCGCCGGGCGGAGGTTTGTCAGCGTGTAAGAGGCGGCGAGGCGGCTGTCGATGTCGCGTTGCAACACGGCGCACCCGTCGAAGGAGATATGATCAGAGGAGTCAAACATCTTACAATTACGCCGATTTAATTCCCCCCTTTGCTGAGGAAAACGCGTCTAGCCCTTCACAGAAGCATCTCGCTCGTACAACAACAGGTAGCACCCGCGGCTCGCGACCTCGCCCCAGCCACTGCCCGGCGCTTCCCGCCAGGACGCGGGCGGCCCGAGGGACGAGGCGGGCTTCGCGTCGTCGCGCAGGTGCCATTGGCCGCCGGATTGCATCGGCCGTCGCACTGCGGCGACGTAGTGGCCCGAGTCGCGCGAGCGACCGACGTGGCAAACAGCAGCTCGCAAGGAGTACCGGATTGCGCCGCCCACGGTGAGCTGAGCGGAGGGCCAAACCGCCGAGCGGTCGATGCGGCCGGACCCGGCGCATCCGTCGCATCCGAACCTCCCGACGCACAGCGTCAACACATCCGGGGCACGCCGCAGGCCGCAAAGGCGATGGCCCGACGCACCGGATGCATTGCAGTTGCCGCACCGCCACGCCTCGTCAGCCGCCTCGGGAGCAAAGAGTGCCCTCAACAGCTCGGCCGACGTCCTGCCGCCGCCGCCGCTGCTGCTGCTGCTGCTGCTGCTGCTGCTGCTGCTGCTCAGGGCGAGCGTCAAGGAAGAGAACGGCTCGTGCGGTGCAACAGATTCACGGCCGCACGATGTGCACAGCACGGACCTTTTGAGTTGTCCGTGCAACACGGCTCCGGCCGCCGTGCCGGCGTCGAGCATAGCCGAAGCAAGCGCCGTGAAGGCCTCGTGAGCGTCGTGCTGCTCGTAGGCGCCCCCGGCACCCAGACGGGCCAAGAGGGTCGCCAGTGCCGCCAAGAGGCCGCTGCACGAGGTCGTCGGCGTAGCATGGATCGCATGGATCGCATGGATCGCATGGATCGCATGGAGAGGCGAACGAGGTGGCGTCCACATGGATTTCAGCACGCGACGCAGCTCCCTGACGACCTCTTCGTCGTGTGCCATAGCGGTGGACGCGTGCTGTGGCGGTGCCCTCCGCATTCGGCACCTCAGGGAGGCAGACACGAAGATCGGGCAGTGAGCGAGAGCCTGGACGATCGCGTTTAGGAAGCACGACGTGCCCGTTGGGTTCGACAGACCTCGTGCAGGGGACCATGGTGTTATCGGAAGGGACATGTGTCGACTGTCACGTTGGACACTGATTACAGACAATAGAGGGACGGCAGAACGCAATCATTTATCTGGGGGGGCAGGCGGGGCGCTGCCCCGCCGTCGTCCTTCTTGATCTCATTACTCTCAGCAGGCGGGTCAGCGCCGTTGTCCTTCTTGCCCTCCTTACTCTCCTTCCTCCGCGTTTGCGCCCTCCAAGACGACCAGGGTTCTACTCCAGCAGCAACGCCGGAAGAGCAGCCAGGTACGTCCGAACGCAGGCGCAGCAGTCCTTCGGCAAGCGGGACGTGACATCGCTGAATTTAGTCTTCCTCAGCTGGACCGAGACGCCCTTCCCATCCGTCACGAACCGCTCGTCGAACTTGGCGTCTCGAAGGCACCGCACCGACGTTGAAGTACTTGCATGTGGTCAACCAATCACTCACGTCCATCTATTTAAAAATTGTATTCCATGCCATACCAAGAGCGGAGGGCGGCTTCTTGACGACCTTATTCGGCGGATTGGCATCTTGCTTGCCAGGAGTCGATGCCCATGTACCGAAACCGAGTTCTTCCTTGCCATCCACTGCTGGTTTCTGCACATTGTTTTTATCGATATCTGCCTTACCAACCCATGTGGGATTCCTACGGTCAACCTGTTTAATCCGGGCTAAAGCCTCAGCCTTCTTATCTTCCTGCGTTTTTTGCGCATTGTTAGTCGTCATCTGTGCCGCACCGCCATCCTCCGCGTTTACACCCTCCTTCATCTCCTTACTCACACCGCCATCCTCCGCGTTTACACCCTCCTTCATCTCCTTACTCACACCGCCATCCTCCGCGTTTGCGCCCCCCTCCTCCTTACTCTCCTTACTCACACCGCCATCCTCCGCGTTTGCGCCCCCCTCCTCCTTACTCTCCTTGTCGTCAACAGCGAACGGCGACCCTGGCGGCCACGGCCGCGCCCCGTCCTGCCCGGCACGGCGCGCGCCCCCGATCGCAAAGATGACGAAAGACAGGGTCACGCCCATGACGCCGTGCAAGAATATCGCACGGCGCATGGTGCCCTCGGGCGTCTGCTCACGCTGAGCGAACTCCGGCGTGTCCAGCCGCCGCATGACGGACTCGACAGTGACGCTGACCCACACACCGACGCATGAGAGGGCCAGGCCCGCGATCGGGAGCCACGGAATGCTGTTAAATCCAAAAAGGAACCAGAACACGGCGCCTACCCCGCCGGCGACCAACACCGCGCACGCGTTGAACACGCCGGCGAATACGAGATCGAGGGTCTTCGACGCATCCTCGCCGCCGCGCGAGGATTTGGCGCGGGCGGCCAAGACTGCTACGAAGCACGTGCAGCCGACCATCAGAGCCATCAAAATGGGTGTGGGCAAACTCCGGAGCGCCATTCGAGCCAGTTCCATGGGGTCGTTCAGGGGAAGGGAGCCGCCGCCCAACGCCATGAACGGGACGGATATGAGGGATGCATTTCCCTTTCCCCGACGGGATGCCTTCAAGGGATCGGCGGGCGTACCCGACCAGATCCCGCGTTCGATGAAGGACAACATTGTGTCGCCCCATCGAGATGCCATGGATGGATGGGTATGCATGTATGCATGTTATTTCGCCCAGAAGACGGAACTCAGCTTCGTAGCCTGGCACTGCGGGTTCGACGCCTCACTTTCGACTTAACAAAGACATGACGTAGAGAGTTGGGGTGATTTATCATGCCAGCCACTCGGCGAGCAAGGCGAGCGCCGCTATGGCGGCGACCCAGAGCGCTGCGCACAGCATCCAGTCGCCGTTGCCGAGCTGATTCTGGAGAGCGGTGGGGTGGAAGTGAGGGGCTGCAGAGCCGCCGGTAGAGACAGAAGGGGCGCACGAAGAGGACGACGGGAGGGACTCGGCGCACGCCGACACCATCACGCGTGTCACGGCAGCGACGATGCGACCGCAGGTCGGGCACGTCGAGTGTTGGTCGAGCCACCGTGCGATGCACGGGATGTGGAACCGGTGCCCGCACGCGAGCGCGTAGTCGCCGACCGTGTTGTTGTTGAAGACCATAGATGCGAAAGCGTTCGCTGGAGAGGTCGGAGATGCCGGTGTGAGACTGCCGAGGCAGACGGAGCACACGCCGCCGCCGATGCTGCTGCTGCTGCCGCCGATGTGCGAAAAGGTTGCGCGCTTCGCCATCATGTTCATGATACCCATCATGCCGTTTCCTCCCCCGCAGCCGCCGATGCTGCCTCCGCCTGCGCTGCCTTGGCTGCTGCTCACGTTGTTGTACTGATGATGGTGGTGGTGCTGCTGCTGCTGCTGCAGCATAATATTGGCGGCGGCTCGAGCGTCGTCGTATGCCGCGTATGCCGCGTATGCCGCGTATGCCGCCTCGGGGGGTGCCCCCCTGCCGCTGCCGGCAGGCTGCTCCTCGGCAGCATGCGATGACATCGTTCGAAAGGACCAGAGCAGGGAGTGCGTTTAAGTGCTGAGAGTGTGGGCGGTGCGCGTGCTCCAAAAGAAAGAACCGGAGACTCTGTCAAAGAGATGCGATGGATCTGCGCAGGACTTCTCCACAGACCGTCTGGTTAATCCCGCCCTACAACTTTGATACCGTGCCGCCTTGGGCATACCAAGGTCTCGTCGAAGAAGGCCTGAGCGGCGTAGAGGGGATGGCCGGGCCTAGCCACGGAGCAGAGGTGCTGATGAACGGTGACAGGAGGATACTGTGGCTCGAGGTAACCAACGCCCCCCCGGAGAGGACGGCGACCTCGGAGGGACCGTCCGTCGATTCGGTGCTGCGTAGGGTTCGCCCCGAAGATGTCGCAGCCATGAGCGAAGATGAGTTATGCCCGATATGCCTTGGGACGTTGCGAGAGGCGAGCGGAGATGTCGACAAGGTCGGTGTCTGCGGGCATGCGTTCTGCGCGGAATGCATCCGTAAATGGCTCGAGAGGGGTAGGCATTGCCCGGTCTGCAAGAGGGAGCTTCTCCTGCCGACCGACGATGCAATAGAAGAGGGCGCCATGGGATTCGTGGCCATCGCGGTCACGGCCGATATCCCATATGACACCGAGGAAGAGGAAGAGGACGAGGACGAAGGTGATGTTGCGGAAGAAGAGGCCGTGCGTCTACGACATTGGGGCGCACTAGGAGACGACGACGAGGACGAAGAAGAAGGGGAGGAAGATACGTTGTGGACGACATATGACCCCGTCTGGGACGAGGCGGCGACATTTGCCACTCTGTGCTACGGGGTGGACGAGTGATCAATCGCGATCGATCAACTCCATGCAACGGCCGAAAGCCTGCGCGATGCGGATGACCGGCCAGGTCCCCGTGTCGCCAGGGAATGTCTGAGGTCGTCAAGGGCAACGCTCAGGCGGAGGACGAACGCCTCCATGTCTGTGGGCGGGCTCCTTGGGGGATGGTCGAGAAGCAGGCGCTCGAGGTGCGCCGGCTGGAACAATGCTGCGCGGCACGCCACGTAGGCGAATGCGTGCGTACTCTCAGTGTACGCAAACGGATGCTCGGGCGAGAGGCCAAAGTGCGTGGCGAGTCGAGAGGCAAGCTCGGCAAAGTGCTGCGAGGCCACCATAAGTGCCCCATCTGCTCCGCTGCCCGCGTTCGCGCCCGCGTTCGCGCCCGCGTTCGCTCTTGTCCGGGCACAAGAGAGATGGACGTAGAGGACGCACGCTAGCGCCTCGGTGTATGCTTCGTTCGCTCCGAGCTGTACTCCGGTCGTGTGGACCCCGTAGAAGGCGGCAAGACGCGCTTCGGCGGCCAGCTCGAAGGGTGTGTTCAGGCGCAGCGCTTCGTCGATCCCGAACCGATGCACCAGCTCGTGCACGATCACCTTCTCGGCGTCCTCCTCGCGCCAAACCAGGACGCGCGGCGGAGAGTACCGAAAGAACGTGACGCCGCCGTTGATGTGCTCGGGGCCGACTGCGCCACGGGTCTGATCCGGCAGAAGCCGTGGCAACGTCGTGGCCACGAACACGATGTCAACGCTTTCATGCGAGCGCCCCGTAGCTTCGCGGAGGAGCAACGTCGCCCTCGCGGCGGAAGGGGCCAGGACGGTGGTAACGAGCTTGCCGACGCGCGCTTCTTCGCCCGGAGCGCATAGATAACACATGCGGAAACCGGGCGGACCGAGCTTGCCGACGACGCGGTGGATCGCCCACGCGTTGATCTCGGCATGAGCGGATGCGGGGATGAACGTCGACTGATGCGAAGTTACGAAAGAGAGGAACGCACGGACGTCGGACGATGCGTCCCGTGCATCTGCATCCCGTGCATCCCGTGCATCCCGTGCATCCCGTGCATCCCGTGCATCCCGTGCATCCCGT